>BNJV01001279.1_pt1 | contig 156938 bp, 270 predicted proteins | sample 8540591 | NCBI WGS metagenome assembly BNJV01 (sample SAMD00202457, study PRJDB9452) | human saliva metagenome | host: Homo sapiens
GCAACCCCAGAGCGCGAAAAGGCCTTTAACGAAAGAAAAAGCAAGTCCTCCAAAAGCACAAGAAGATGCGGAAAACCTCAAGCGGTCTATCCGCCTTGAAGGGAACAAATCATTAAGGACTTGAGTACCACCTCTGGGATGGCAACTGTCACCAGAGATGACTTAAAATAATCATCCAAGGGGTCCACACTGAGACAGAGAATGGATTAAAACTGAATGGTCTTTAATGTTTCACAGATCAATAGTCCAATATGTATAAATGCACAGGCTCTGTACTAAAGCTTGAAAAACATTATTGTATGAAATAGAATTAAAGAGACTTACATGAATTATGTACAATACTGATCCGCAGCCACCAGATGGATCTCGAACCATGAGGATCCTGACCAACACACCTAAAACCTGAGCACTGAAAAGCCTTAGATTTGATTTTGAGATTGACGAGCCACTACTATCTGTCTGATATTATAACCAAGATCATAAAATCTCACAGATCCACCATCCAACATAATAAAATTAAAATTGAATTGAAACAGAATTAATCACATTTTCGATGGATGCCCAAGATACGCCGGTGGTCATCAATCTTAGTGATGGCCGTTGGTTTCACATGTACACCACTGTTAGTGAGGCTAGCGACTGCCATCCAATGGAGATGATGCCTTAGAGACTTATTTAGTAGAAGATAAGCTGTCATCCTCCGTTGGAGGGTAGATACCCATGGACTTGCTTAGTCTATGACCTGCTCATGCCCACTTCTGTCTGCCAACCAAACCGCAGGGATATTGATGGAGGAGGAGGGCATAGTGGAGGGTTACCACCATAGTGCTTTTCATAGTTCTTAGGTGTCCATTATTATAGTTGACCCTTATCATCCAGAATAGAAACAGGACATCCTTTGGATTGCTGCCAACAATGAACAGTTGTATCTGCTGACGAGAGTTTGGTACTTTGTTGAGAGTCGTTGCCGACCGCCCACCATAGCTACACATATTGTTAAGAGGCTGATAAACCAAAGCTCCCTTGTGGCTGGGCTGCCTGATCATTCCAATTAGGCAGCTGTCCTGTGTGATCTATATCATGGCAGGCAACTACCATCCGTAAGTGGCGTCATCACCGTATTGCAGTAGAGATTTTGACAGACATAGTCATGGGCAAGAGTGCTGTTGTCTTTACTGTGTCTGGCTTATCCTAGAAATGAGCTTAGGTTGTATTTTAGCTTGTCAGCTGGGTAGTTGATTGATATAGCCATATTTTTTACCATTTGGTCAATACTGTAGCTTGACGTGTCTTAGCTGTTTAGGTTGTTGGTGAGTAGTAGGACTTTGGGAGGCCGGCCACATTGAGCCAGGTTGAGGTCCTTAATATCCTTGCTAAACAGATGTGGGCAGCGGATTCAACCTCATAGGCCCTTGACCAAAGTAGATTTGGTTCATGTACACATACACTCTATCCAGAGTAGCAAGCTGATTTAGCCAAGAGGGTCAGAAATCTTACGCCTGAAGGTTCGGTCCTGGGTTGCGAAGCGTTATGGCCAACTGTTGGGTGATGGTAGAAACCACCTTCTGATACACCTGATCGAACAACGTTTACTGCAATTGCCCGAGGACGCCAATAGGTCAATCCCATGATGGGAATAGAAGGGAGTTCTGTTGCGATAAAGGCGTTTTGCAAGTTTTAGAATTTGCAAGCAAAATTACTTTCTGTGGCGTGTACAGGGGATAGGGTTGCTATGGCACGCAGATTTGCGATAGCAGGGGTTTTACATTCCCTACGTCAGCAAGCTTGCATGGTGGCGGAAAATAAACCACAACCTGCACCATTACAATCAAACAAAGAGCATAGTCATCCAAGGAGGCGCTTTCACCGGCGTTCCCTTTAGGAGGCTTAGAAGTTTTGCCAAGCATGAGACTGCTCCTTGTATGGCTTTGTGTACTCATGAATAATTTCACAGTTACTATGAATATATAATAATTTATTTACGTATATTAATTCATAGTATTAGCATATTTAGCCACTTTCCAGTAGTTGACCCCTTAATAGAGGTTTTATAATATAATGTAATAGATGATAGCCCCAGGTTCAGAAGATAAGGAGACGATTATGCTTTCAGCTCAAGGAACAATGGCATTCGCTCACGGTGTAGCGGATATTATCCTACGTGAGACTTGCTCAAGAACTCGAAAATCTGTAAAGAAAATAAACCACTTGTGGTTAAATTGGGCCTGGATCCACAGCAGCACCAACCAGAGTCGACCGCTAGTATCCTTAGCGGAATTAGGATACTTAGTAGCCTTTTCGATATCCTTAATGGTAATCAAACCCTTGAGGTTTCCCTCCCCATCAACAAGTGGCAACTTTTCAATACGATGCTTAGACAAAGAGCCTTAGCATCATCAAAGAAGTTCCTACAGGAGCTGTAACCAAATTTTTCCTTGGTCATACATTGACCAATTGGCTTGGACAAGTCAGTCTCAAAACGCATATCCGATTGGTAATAATCCCCACCAACTTACCAGTATCCGTAATAGGGACACCGGAAATATGGTAGTGTTTCATGAGCTCATCAGCCTTGCCTAAGAGGTCTTGTGGTGACAAGTAGAAAGGATCCACAATAACACCGTGTTCAGACCGTTTAACCTTATCTACTTCGTGAGCTTGCTCTTCAATGGACATGTTTTTATGGATAACACCCAAGCCCCCTTGTCGAGCCATAGCAATGGCCATAGCAGACTCTGTAACCGTGTCCATACCAGCGGAAATCATAGGAATATTTAAGGAAATATCCTTGGTCAATTGTGTTTTCAAATCCACTTGATGAGGCAAAATATCAGACGCTGCTGGTACCAACAAAAACATCATCAAAGGTCAACCCTCTCATGCCGAATTTATCTTCTCTCATATAGACTCTCCTCTTAGCAACCATATAAACAAATACAGTAATACTATATACATATATGACGCTTGACCACATTTTTACGTCATGAACTACCTGAAACTTATTAAGTCATAGGGATTTCTAATAAAAGCCCTAATAGCAAAAATAACTACACCTGAAATATCAGGTGTAGTTACTACTTATTTCTCAGAACGGAGTTTACCGTTTTGCATTAAGTTGTCTGCTTTTAAATCTGTAAAGATTACGTTCACCGCACTTTCTGGCACACCGATGATATCGCATGTGGCCTTAGTGATTGCTTGACCGAGTTCTTTCTTCTGTTCAGTTGTTCGTCCTTCAACGAGTTCTACGTGAATAAATGGCATTTAACAGCACCTCCATTCAACAAATGATTAATAGGTTTTTCTTATTATACATATTTTTAATTAATAAGCACAAGTACAAAAATCAAACAAATTCAATCCTCAACTTTTTCCCAACGGCATGAGCAATTTTTCATTAGAGTTTTTTTAAGGAAGGATTTCCATTACCTGCAATCTTATTTCTAATAATTATGAAAAACGGTTTAACTATATAATATCCGCAGGAACCGGTCTCCAAATCGGGCTTCCAGCTCTGGTTTCATCACCGCCTCTAAGTGGTCTATCCCCTTATCTCGTGCATAGTTCAATACATCCTGCCGGGCGGTTACAAGTATATCTATATCCTTTATAATATTGGCTACTCGCAAATCAGGTAGTCCTGATTGAGCTAGGCCAAAGAGTTGTCCAGATCCCCGTATAAGAAGGTCTTGCTCAGCCAACTCAAAAGCCATCCTGGGTAGTTTCCATGAGGTGAAGCCGTTCTCGGGCCACATCTGTTCTAGCATCGGAGACTAATATACAGTAGGCTTGGAGGTCGTCCCGTCCTACGCGGCCTCTCAACTGATGCAGCTGGGATAGGCCAAAAGCGTTCCGCCCCCATAATGGTCATAATAGTTGCATTCGGAACATTGACACCCACTTCGATAACCGTTGTAGACACGAGCAGTTGAATGGTTCCTTCATGGAAGGCCTCCATAATAGCTTCCTTTTCCTTAGGGCCGCATACGGCCATGAACAAAGACCGACCTGGTAGGATCCAGCATAGTATTCCTTAAGGGACTCATAGAGGTCTTCCGCCGCCTTGGCATCTAATTTTTCAGATTCTTCCACCAAGGGGCATACCACATAGATTTGGTGGCCCTGCCCCATTTCCTTCTCATAGAAGGCCCGTAACCGTTGGTCATAGGAAGAATCCACTAGATAGGTCTTAACCGGTTTTGCGACCTGGCGGCATTTCCTTGATGAGGGAAACAGCCAGGTCCCCATAAACAGAAAGGGTCATAGTCCGAGGAATTGGCGTTGCAGTCATAACCAAGACATGGGGATGGGCCCTTTCCGTTGAAGGGCTGCACGCTGTTCAACCCCAAAGCGATGTTGTTCGTCCACTACTACCAATCCTAGCCGTTTGAAGGAAACCCCTCTTGAATAAGGGCATGAGTACCTATAACCAAATCGATTTCACCAGACGCTAAGCGATTATAGACAGCCTCTTTTTCCATCTTACTAGTTGCCCCCGTCAGTAATGCTACTGTAAGACCTAGATTAGTTAAGGCTGGCTCAATGCCTTCCGCATGTTGTTGGGCTAAAAATTTCCGTAGGCGCCATCAGGACTCCTGGTAACCATTTTCGATAGCTTTTAGGAGAGCCAGGGTAGCTACCACGGTTTTTACCGGACCCTACATCACCCTGTACCAATCGTTGCATAGGTCGCTCGTCTTCCATATCTAAGGCGATTTCCTTGAAGGCCCTTTCTTGGTCCCCTGTAAGACTAAAAGGTAAACTTTTTATAGGCCTCTACTAAGGTTCCATTAGGTCCCATAGGACAGCCTAAGTGCTTCTGCTCCTTATTGCGCAAGAGAGCCAAGCCTGCTTGCATAACAAATAGTTCCTCATAGGCCAACTGGTAACGAGCCTTCTCATAGTCTGCAGAGGAGGTTGGGAAATGCATATTTTTAAAGGCCTTATAGCGGGGCATTAAGGTGTGGGCCTGCCCTAAATCAGAAGGAATGATATCCGCATATCCTGGTGGGCGGCAAACCAATTTTTTGATGGCTGACCGAATCACAAACTGGGATACCCCTTCCGTCAAAGGATAGATAGGAACAATGCCTTGGTCTGGTTGACCCCTTCCGCTATGGCTTCCATCTGAGGTGTATTCATCTGCTTAGACCCATAGGCCATTTCTACTTTGCCATACCCATAGAGGGTCTGCCCTTTTTTATAAAAAGTTCTTTTTATAGCCCTGATTAAAGAGGACAAACTTCATAGACCCTGTCCCATCGGAAATGGTAATTTCCACAATGGATAGACGGGGACGAGGTCGTTTTTCTCTTACCCCTACTACATGACCCATGACACCTAGGGTCATACCTGCTTGGGCCTCTCTATGGTATAGATTTTAGTTCTATCTTCATAGGACCTAGGAAAATAAGTTAAGAGGGCTAATACAGAATGAAGCCCCAAGCGATTCAATTGTTTAATACGGGCCGGTCCTAGACCCTTAATAGAAGCTAAATTTTCATCCATTGTTTTGCCCTCCTTCCTATGCTATAATTCTTGATACAGTATATCAGAACTAGCTGTATGAGTCATCTGTAAACGCTGTCCGTAAAAGACGCGTCGAGTCGCCCTAGCTAGATGGATATGCGGCCATAAGAAGACTCCTTGATTAAGTAGTATTTTTATGATAGAATAATTTTTGTTATGGTTGTGAATTATGCTTGGAGGTGGAAAATAAATGGCAAACCTTTGTGAAGTATGTGGCAAATCCACAGCTAGCGGTATGAACGTATCTCACTCTCATCCGCACAAGAAAAACTTGGAAACCTAACATTCAAAGAGTACGAGCAGTAGTCGACGGTGAAACTAAAAAAAGTAAATGTATGCACTCGTTGCCTTCGTTCTGATAAAATTACACGCGCGTAAAATAGAACAAGTACATGTACTCTAACAAAAAGGAGCTCGAGAGAGCTCCTTTTTGTTCGCCCTATCCACTGTTTTTTTCGAATTAGAATTAGGGACAAGAACAAGAGGACATAGGCTATGGCCTATGTCCCTCTTTCTTCTCATTCCACATCTTAGGAATAAAGAGTTTCTTGAATAATTCAATGGCGTAGTTATCAGTCAGACCCGCTACGTAGTCCACCACATCTTGTGTGGAATAGAAACCATTAACATGAGCAGTCTCTTCCATCTGATCTGGATGTTCCATAAAGTAGCCAAAGAGATGTTTTACTACATAGGCCCCTTATTACGATCCGGAATAAGGTCCGGTGCCAGGTAAACCTTTTCAAACATAAAACGGCGGAAAAAGATTCATAGTATCTTCCGTTTGCTTGGACATAGATATCCTATCTTGGTCCATAGAGGACTGAACCATATCCATGACCATAGCTGTAATCAATTGAGATGGCGTCGTACCAAAGTGTTGACGTACTTCTAGAGGTAAATCTTTTACATCGAGCATACCCGCCCTTTGAGCATCATCAAAATCATGACAGAGGTAGGCAATCCGATCGGCAGTCCGCACGATTTGCCCCTCTAGGGTCTTAGGGATATGAGGCCCTGATGGCCCAAGATCCCATCCCTCACTTCGGCCGTCAAATTAAGGCCAGCCCCATTATTCTCAAGAACTTCCACCATACGCAGGGGATTGCTCATTATGGTTAAAGTGGCCCACCACATCGAAGGGCATACTCCCCTACATGGCCAAAGGGTGTATGGCCTACATCATGACCCATGGCGATGGCTTCAACTAGGTCTTCATTGAGATTGAGGGCCCTTGCAATGGTCCGAGAAATTTGACCGACCTCTAACGTGTGGGTCATACGGGTTCGGTAGTGATCACCTGGCGCAATGTAGACCTGAGTCTTATGTTTGAGCCGGCGGAAGCACTTGGAGTGGATGATTCTATCCCGGTCTCGTTGAAAGGCCGTCCGCAAGGGATCTGGCTCAAGTTCATGGTCCCGTACAGCCAAACGACTCATAGCTGCCCTAGGAGATAAGATAGCTTCTTCCCGTTCCTCAATTTGTTGGCGAATCGACATAGGCTCTCCTCACAATGAAATGATATATACGACTAAAAAGGCGTCCCTTAGGGGCGCCTTTTTATAAGAACGAAACGGATCTTACTGTTCGGCAGCGATTTCCTCTTCTTGCATCTTGTTGCGTTCTACGATTTGCATAACCAAAGACGCCGTCTCTTCGATAGACTTATTAGATACATCAAGAACTTGGCAGTGGCAGCGGCGCATCACAGCCTTAGCGTATTCCAGTTCCTGTTGGATGCGTTGCATATTGGCATAGTTAGCTTCATCTTCTAGCCCCATAGACTTGAGACGTTCTGACCGAATATTATTAAGCTTGAATGGATCAATGATAAGGCCCACCATCTTTTTAGGTGGCACCTTGAAGATTTCTTCTGGCAATGGCACTTCTGGCACCAAAGGCAAGTTAGCAGCCTTAATCTTCTTGTAGGCCAAGTACATGGACAAAGGCGTCTTAGATGTACGAGATACACCAATAATGACAATATCTGCCTTGGAGAATCCCGCAGGGTTCTTACCGTCATCATACTTAACGGCAAACTCAATAGCTTCCACTTTTTTTGAAGTATTCTTGGTCTAGTTTATGGACCATACCAGCGGTGAGGCGTGGCTTAGTATCCGTTACCTTACCTACCGCATTCATAATAGGACCCATGATATCTACGGTTTTCGAGACCGAGGGACTCAGCCTGCCCATGGAGATAGTCCCGAAGTTCTGGGGATACGATGGTATGGCAAATCACATCAGACCCAGGATGAGCATCGCGGAGGACGTCATCGATTTGCTTTTTCGTCTCTACATAAGGAACGCGTACAATATCAAAGCGTTCCTTATCATATTGACTAGCGGTAGCACGAACCACAGACTCGGCGGTTTCACCGATGGAGTCAGATATGGCATAAATGGTTTTTATTAGTCATCTTGTACCTCAATTACATACGGCTTAATTCAAGGAAAACTTTCATAATGGTGGTCTTGGAAATGCGGCCTACGATGCGGAGGGCCTTCTTGCCATCCACCTTGTCTACATTGACAACTGGTACGCAGTCCACTTCAAAATCATCCATCTTTTGAGCGGCCTCTACTAGGCTAGCAGATGGTTCCACGTATACTACCTTAGAGGTGGGTGTCATAATCATGGAAATAGGAACGGCATGAGGATCGGTTTTACCCACCGTAGCCCGCAAGAGATCCTTGCGAGATACTAGGCCGGCTAAGATGCCATCCTCCCTACCAGGATAGTCCCCACATCTTCAGTAAAAAATGGTAACTACCGTATCATAGAGGCTAGTAGTAGGCGTCACCACGATGGCCTGCGATACCACTTGCCCCACAGTATATTGATTAATCAATTGGGCCGTTTGCTTTTTCCGAGCTAGAACCCTATAAAAGTAGCCTACCTTAGGACGGGCGTCCAAAAATTTGGAGCATGGTCAAAACCGTCAGATCAGACCGCAAGGCGGACCGGGTTAGGTTAAGGCGCTTGGCGATGGCCTCCCCGTAATCGGTCCTTCAGCGCGACAATAGAGACAATATCCTGTTGTCGTACTGAAAAGATTCACTCCTATCCCCCTTTAGAAAAGAGGAGGCCATAAGAGCCTCCTCTTTCCTACGCTCACACTTAGCGTAATAAAACTAAGTCACTATGTCAATTACCATTCCAATTCTTCGGTTTCTTGACGACCGCGACCAGTCAAGGCATCCATCATCATCCGTTGTTCGATTTGCGCAGCCATTTTTCTTAGTGGCTTTTAACTGCATCCGATTTACAGAGATAGAGTCGATACCAGATTTAATCAAGAATTCGCAGAACTCAGGGGTACACAGATGGTGCTTTGGCACAGATAGATACGGTCTTGCCGTCCTTATGAGCCACTTCAATGAGGTGACGAACAGCACGACGTACAGCCAAGTTACGTTCATCATAGATATGTTGAACCGTTTCGTTATCACGGTCACAACTCAACACCAACATAGTCAAGTCATTAGAACCAATCGAGTAACCATCAACGAATTGGTTGAATTGGTCAGCCAAGATGATATTGGATGGAATTTCTGCCATCATCAAATCTTGAAGTCTTTAGAACGAGCCAAGCCTTCTTGGGCCATCAAGTTAGTTACCAAACGAGCTTCGTCAACAGTACGGCAGAATGGAATCATAACTTGCAAGTTTTTAAAAGCCAAATTCGTTACGTACCTTTTTGATCGCTTCCAATTCCAATTTGAAAGCTGGCAAATACTTAGGATCGTAGTAGCGGATGCCCCACGCCAACCCAAGAGTGCTGAAGATTCATGTGGTTCGAATTTATCGCCACCCTTAAGATCACGGTATTCACTGGACTTAAAGTCAGACAAGCGAACGACTACTTGACGAGGAGCCAAGGCTTCGCAAACCTTACGCATACCTTCTGCCAAAGTGTTAACAGCTATCCCCACGGCCAGTTTCAATCAAGTGCAATGGATGTTCATGGATGAAGGTAGTCCAGATGAATTCTTCTCGCATGAGACCGATACCATCACAGGTAATACGCCGTATTTTTCAGCCATATCAGGGTTGCCAAGGTTCATGTAAATCTTAGTGCCTGTTACAGGAATGTATTCAGTTGCTTGGGCTGCTGCAGGTGCTTCAGGTGCTTTCACAGCGTCTTCTAAGATACCATCGTATACGATACCATTAGATGCATCAACGGTAATCATTTGGCCATCTTTAATGGATACAGTTGCTTCTTGGGGAGCGGGATTTAGTACCTACGATACAAGGAATTCCCCAACTCGCGGGATACGATAGAAGCATGGCAAGTCATACCGCCAGCATCTGTTACGATAGCTTTCGCCTTCTTCATAACTGGAACCCAGTCAGGTGCGGTCATAGTAGTAACGAGGATTTCTCCTTGTTGGAAGCTATCAATATCTGCTGGATCCAAGATAACATGGGCCTTACCAGCAGCTTTACCAGGGGATGCAGGCAAACCCTTTGACAACGATTTCACGATCTGTTGTCGTAGCTGTTGTTTGAACCACTTCAGATTTATCCTTACGGGACCAAACTGTTTCAGGGCGGGCTTGTAAGATCCAAAGTTTACCATCCCGTTCATCTACGCCCCATTCCATATCCATATAGCAGCCGTAATGTTTTCGATAGCTTTTGCGTGCGTAGCCAATTCCAACACTTGCGCATCAGAAATAACTTGTTGTTTTGCTTCTGCTTCTGGTACTACTTCTTCCACAGTGTCACCGTCAGCCTTACGAACTAAGCGGATGCTTTTTATCATTGATCATACGATCAGTGATTTCCATTTTAGTCTTATCAACGCGGAAGTTATCTGGTGTCACAATACCACCAACTACATATTCACCAAGGCCCAAGCGCTTCGATGAGGATGTTGATTATCGTTACCAGTTACGAGGGTCAACTGTGAACATAACGCCAGCCGCTTTGGAGTACACCATCATTTGAATAGCCGCGGACAAGGCAACAGCCATGTGGTCGAACCCTTGTTTTACGCGGTAGTAAGTAGCGCGATCAGTGAAGGTGGACGCATAGCATTCCTTTACCTTTTTGGATGATGACATCAGCGCCTCGAACATTGAGGTAGGTATCTTGTTGGCCAGCAAAGGAAGCATCTGGCAAATCTTCTGCTGTAGCAGAGGAACGAACTGCTACAAAATGGATTTTTCTTCCCTACTTTTTTTACCCAATTCTTCGTAGGAAGTGCGGATAGCATCAGCCAAAGCCTTTGGCATTTCTGCGTCACAAATCATTTGACGAATATTGGCACATACTTCACGAAGCAAGGCAGAATTATCCACGTCATCAAGGTTATCAAGAGCCTCTTTAATCTTAGCTTCTAGACCTGTTTCGCTCATAAATTGACGGTAGCCATAAGCAGTTGTAGCAAAACCGTATGGTACAGGAACATTGGTAGAAGAAGTTAATTCACCAAGGGAGGAAGATTTACCACCTACGATATCCACATCTTCCCTGTTTCAATTCATCAAACCAAAGTACATAAGCTGTTTCGTGACTCATTGTGAGGTCCTCCTAGTTGCATATAAGCAAAGAAACTATTTCATGAATAAATAGTACAACACAAATAATTAGTAGTCAACACTTATTTATATATGTTGCACTATTTAAAAGATGTCTAAGCATGCTAGGTCTCACGGACTTGCGTGCTATCGCCTTATCTATAAGGAATTGTCTGCCCTCTTATTGAGCCCTATATATAGGTAACAAAAAGGACTTAACCGAATGGTTAAGTCCTTATCTTCATAGCCGGATTTTTAAATAATTAAAATCAAAGTTAATTGAATTTAATCTTGAGGAATTTACGCTTTCCTACTTGTACGATCATACCTTCTTCTAGGGTAATATTTTTCTTCTTGGTATTTTTCGCCATTGATTTTTGAAAGCCCCAGCTTTTAATAGACCGACGTGCTTTCCCCATTGGAGGCAGTCAAACCTGCATCTGTACAGAATTGAGGGATAAAGGTTTCCCTTCTGGTTTTATCCATAACATATTCCGGAATATCAGTAGGCAAGGCCCTGTTTTTGGAAGACCGTTTTGAAGTGTTCTTCCGCAGCAGCGGCTGCCTCTTCCCCATGGTAGAGACGGACGATAGTGCGTGCCAATTGCATCTTAACATCACGAGGATGAACTTGATTAGCTTCTAATTTAGCCGCTAAGTCTTCTTGGTCTTCGATGGACATATCCGTTACAAGCATGAAGTAGCGCATCATCAATTCATCTGGAATGGACATAGCCTTACCATACATTTCGTTCGGCTCTTCATCAATACCGATGAAGTTGCCCAAGGATTTAGACATCTTTTGTAGGCCGTCAAGACCTTCCAAGATTGGCATGAGCATAGCCACTTGTGGCTCCATACCATCTTGCTGTTGAAGGTGACGCCCCATGAGAACGTTAAAGGTTTGGTCTGTACCGCCAAATTCTACATCTGCATGAATCTCTACGGAATCTTGCCCTTGCATAAGTGGATAGAAGAACTCATGAACAGCAATCGGACGCCCTTCTGTGTAGCGCTTGTGGAAATCATCCGCTCCATCATACGGGCCACGGTATATTTAGAAGCCAACCGCAAAACGTCGGCAAAGTTATACTTGGACAACCATTCAGAGTTATCCCGAACAATGGTCTTGTCTGGGTCCAGGATTTTAAAAATTTGATCCTTATAGGTAGCTGCATTTTGTGCTACTTGTTCAGCTGTCAACGGCGGACGAGTGGTAGACTTACCAGAAGGGTCACCAATTTGAGCGGTAAAACCACCGATGATGATGACAACTTGGTGCCCCTAGGTCTTGGAAGGCTTTCAATTTACGGATAGGTACGGTGTGACCTAAGTGAATATCAGGTGCTGTAGGGATCCAGGCCCAATTTAACCACAAGTGGTTTATTTTTCTTTTACAGATTTTTCGAGTTTCTTGAGCAAGTCCTCACGTGGGATAATATCCGCTACACGTGAGCGAGAATGCGCATTTGTTCTTGAGCTGAAAGCATAATCGTCTCCTTATCTTCTAGACCCTAGGGGCTATCACATCTATTACATTATGTTATTATATAAAACCTCTATTAAGGGGTCAACTACTGAAAGTGGCTAAATATGCTATAATACTATAGATTAATATACATCAAACAAGGTATTATATGCCTTTATTCATGGTAACAACGAGGTATTCATGAGTACACAAAAATAAGCCTACAAGACGGTCTCGTAGCAGCCTAAGAGCTTCTAAGCCTCCTAAAGGAACGCCGGTGAAGCGCCTCATTTGGATTATTTCCATACTCTTTTGTTTTGATTGTAGCTGGTGCAGGTTGTGGTTTTTATTTCCGCCACCATGCAAAAGCTTGCCTGACGTAGGGAATGTAAAACCCCCTGCTTCATCGCAAATCTATGATGTGCATGGCAACCTAATCACCACTGTACACGCCACAGAAAATCGTTTGCCTGTGCCTTTAACGCAAATTCTAAGAACTTGCAAAACGCCTTTATCGCAACGGAAGACTCCCGCTTCTATTCCCATCATGGGATTGACCCTATTGGCGTCCTCCGGGCAATTGCGGTAAACGTTGTTCGGTCAGGTGTATCAGAAGGTGGTTCTACCATCACCCAACAGTTGGCTCGTAACGCCTTCCTCAACCAAGACCGAACCTTCAAGCGTAAGATTTCTGAAGCCCTCTTGGCCCTACAAATCGAAAAAAACGCTACTCTAAGGATGAAATCTTAATATGTACATGAACCAAATCTACTTTGGTCAAAGGGGCCTATGGGTTGAATCCGCTGCCCACATCTATTTTTGGCAAGGATGTTAAGGACCTCAACCTGGCTCAATGTTCACTCTTGGCCGGCCTCCCACAAAGTCCTAACTACTACTCACCTTTCAACAACCTAGAAGCAGCTAAGACACGTCAAGCTACAGTATTGAGCCAAATGGTAAAATATGGCTATATCGATCAAGCTACAGCTGACGAAGCTAAAAATACTGACCTAGGCCTCATTTCTAAGGACCAAGCCGAACAAGTAAAAAGACAACAACAACGCCTCTTACTTCACTGACTATGTCATCCAAGAAATCTCTGAAAAAAATACGGTGATGACGCTATTTACAAGGATGGTCTCAAGATTTATACCACCCTTGATATGGATGCCCAAGATGCAGCTGTTCGCGCTATGCGTAACCTACCTAATTTCTACACAGATGATCAAGGCTTGACCCAACCACAAGGGGCTTTGGTTGCTATCAACCCTCATAACGGCTATATTGTAGCTATGGTGGGCGGTCGTGGCAACGACTCCTTCAACCGGGCTACCCAAGCCTACCGTCAAGCGGGCTCTGCCTTTAAACCATTCGTTTATTTAGCGGCAATCCAAAAAGGGATGACCCCTGGTACTACCATTGTGGATGATGAGGTCAACTATAATGGGTGGACACCTAAGAACTATGAAAAGAAACACTATGGTAAGGTAACCCTCCGCTATGCCCTCACTCACTCCATCAATATCCCTGCGGTTAAGTTGGCAGACGAAGTGGGCATGAGCAAGGTCATAGACCTAGCCAAGTCCATGGGTATCTCTACCCTCCAACCAGAGGATAACAACTTATCTTCTGCACTAGGCGGTCTCACAAAGGGCGTATCTCCATTGGATATGGCAGTCGCCTATGCAACCCTCGCTAACGGTGGTGTACATGTGAAACCAACGGCCATCACCAAGATTGTTGACCGCAATGGCAATGTCTTGGAAGAAAATACCATCGAAGAAAATCGTGTGGTAGATGAAAAAGATGCCTATGTTTTAACTAATATGCTCGAATCCGTAATTACTGATGGTACTGGTGGTAATGCTGCTATCGGTCGTCCATTAGCCGGTAAAACAGGGACTACCGATGATTCCAAGGATGCTTGGTTCGTCGGCTATACACCTGACCTAGCAACGGCTGTTTGGATGGGTGATGACTATGGATCACAAACCCTCCATGGTATCACCGGTGGCGACACACCTGCTATTATCTTCCGTGAATTTATGGCCCATGCCTTAGCGAATACACCAGCTAGTGACTTTAATGTTCCACCAGGAGCTGCTGACATAGCCAACCAAGGTTATCACCAACCAGCCGCTAAGGAAGCCCCTAAAGAAGAAGTCAAGGACGATAAAGACAAGGACAAAGATAAATCAGATGCAAGCTCTGATAAATCATCAAAATCCGATAAGTCCAAATCCTCTAAGGAAAAGAAGCGGTCTAAAGAATAAGACAGTCCACTTCCCTAATGGTATAAAAGAAAGCCTCTTGCTAGTGCAAGGGGCTTTCTTCATCCTTATATCTATATAAAAAGCCGCCCTCCAGGACGGCTTTTTTATATCTTCTATAGGTATCAACAGTTACTCTTAGAAGGATTTTTTTAAAGGCTTCTTTGTAAACGAAGGCGCCTATATCATAAATTGGCATATTCGGATAAATAGCAATATTTTGAGCATTGAAATCAGGAATCCAACGATGGCCTCCATCTCGACTAGCCCGTAAGAAAAATAACTGCCATGAGATGATCATCTAAATAATAGGTAAAGTGAGTTTCAAAGAGACTCATATTGCCAGATCTAGAATCCACTTTTTTTAAATTCGCCTCAACCACATATTGTGGATGATTAGTAACCATTACATGCACACTATCTACATCCACATACCATTGGCTATGAGGATCAGTAGTAACAGCCACATAATTCGTAGCAAAGGTCAATCCTATACAAGAACAAACTATAGCACATAATACTATAATAATCTTTTTCATAAGCCCCCATTACACAAATATAATCTTAACCGTTTATTATTTTTAAATATACATTAGTAGCCCCTGCCCCGCCTTCTGTATACCCAGCCATTTCGAACTTGGATACTTGTGGCAGGGTCTTGAGATAGGCTTGGACACCATCGCGAAGAACACCGGTCCCCTTACCGTGAATGATACGGACCTGGCTGATGCCAGCCAAAAGGGCTTGGTCAATAAAGCGAGATACGTTCATAACCCCTTCGTCCACGGTTTGCCCAATGATATTGAGTTCCGTAGTGGCCATTTGTTGACGGACTACTTGTGTAACGGGTTTCCCTTTCTTAGTCCGCACCTTATTCCTGTTGCGGATATCCCGTTCCTCCTTAGCAACATCTTCTCGGGTGGTAGACTTCACGTCATCAATCTTAACCGTCGCTGTAAGGCCGTTAATATCAACATTAAGGCGATTGCCCTTAATAGCCAAGACCGTCCCTAAGGACCGGGAGATGATACGTAAACAGAGCTACCCACCTTAACATCTTGAATGGTTAATGCCTTTCGATCATCCTCTACCAGTTGAGGTACGACAATACCAGAGGTACCCTTGCGAGCTCGGGTTACCGCATCCTGCCGTTTAGCCTTGTTGGCTTCAGAGAATTGATTTTTTTCAAGTCCTTAATGATTTGTTCCCCTTCAAGGCGGATAGACCGCTTGAGGTTTTCCGCATCTTCTTGTGCCTTTTGGAGGACTTGCTTTTTCTTTTTCGTTAAAGGCCTTGCGTTCGCGCTCTAGGTTTCCTTTCATACGGCGAGCTTCATCTAGCTCCTTCTTGAGGGCCCGTTCTCGGTCTTTGGTCCTGCGCAATTGTTCATTCAGTTCAGACAAGACCTCTTCCATATCGGAACTTTCAAAGGAGGACTTATAATCACGCGCCTTATTGACAATATCTGTCGGTAAGCCCTAGGCGAGCTGCAATGGATAGGGCATGGGATGACCCCGCCACACCGATATTGAGACGGTAGGTTGGCCGTAAGGTCCGTTCATCGAACTCACATGGCCATTTTCAATTCCTTCCGTATGGTAGGCATAATTTTTTTAAGCTCATTGTAGTGGGTGGATACCATGGCGAGGCAGCCCGATTGGCGGAAGTAGTCCAAAATGGACACGGCCAAGGCAGACCCTTCTTCTGGATCCGTACCAGACCCAATTTCATCCAAGAGGACCAAATCATTAGGGCCCCACCTTTTTAAGGATAGAAATAACCTGAGTCATATGGGCCGAAAAAGTGGACAAAGAGGCCTCGATGGACTGTTCATCCCCTATATCGGCAAAGACATTTTGAAAGACTGGTAGGGTCGACCCCTGATTCTGCAGGGATACAGAGGCCCGATTGGTTCATGACCGACAAGAGGCCCAGGGTCTTGAGGTTGACGGTCTTACCGCCCGTATTAGACCCCGTAATAAGGAGGATCCGATAGTTGCTTCCCAAGATGATATCAGTAGGCACCACTTGATTAGCAGGAATTAACGGATGGCGAGCCCGCATGAGGTTAACCACTCGATCCTGACTAAGGGTCGCAGGATGTGCCTTCATGGCCAAGGCCATATAGGCTTTACCATAGACAAATTCCACATGGGATACCTTTTTCACAAGCATCCATGAGGTTATTAGAATCAGCTTTGACTAGGCCAGACAATTCCTTGTAAATCCGCAAGACTTCCTGTTCTTCACCCATGATAGCTTCCATCAAGTCATTATTGAGGTTAACAAGACGCATCGGTTCGATATAGAGGGTTTGTCCGGTAGCAGACCGGTCATGTACGAGACCATCAAAGATATGGCGGTATTCTTGCTTGACTGGAATTACATAGCGGTTATTCCGTTGGGTTACGATAGCCTCTTGGAAATACTTTTTGGTTGTCCTTGTCATGGAGGATTGCTTGCAGATCAGTCTTAATTTTCTCCTTGGTTTTGGCAATAATCATGCGCAGGTTTTTGAAGTTTAGGAGAAGCTGAATCCAAGAGTTCTCCTTATCGTCAAAAACCCGTTTAAGACGGCGTTCTAGGCGATCGAAGTTAGGCATATCCTGCATCCACAGGGACAGAAGTGGATAGTCCATATATTTAGTGTGGAAGAATTTTTCCATGCGGCGATAGGCCCCAATAGTAAAGGGAAATATCCCACAATTCTTCCTTAGTCAGGATAGAGTCCTTACGGGACTTACGGGTAGCCTCCCGAATATCTCGAGTTCCTCCTAAAGGTTGTTCTACCTCTGTAGAGATAGACCGCATGGCCTCTACCGTTTCGTCTAAGGCCTCTTGAATCGCCTGAGCCTTAGTCATAGGCACTAATTCCTTGGCCATTTCTTTGGCAATGGAAGACGAACAATGGCTAGCCAATTGTTCCCGTATAGCCGAAAAATCTAATAGGTCTAGGTTAAACATCCGATCCTCCTTTACAAAAATACCGCGGAAATAATGGCCCCGTGTGATAGCTCTCCCATCATCTTCCTTCTTAGGAGGGGCCTCTTCTAGGCCTAACATAATCGCTTTATAATGGGCCACCATAGCTTGTAAATCCTTTGGATTCCACTGGCGTCCATCGATGCGAAGGATATCAATGCCCCTCTTTATAAGGTCTGGCACATAGGCCCGCATATCTAACATATGACTATTCATGATATGCATACGGCAGTAGGGATCCGTTTTTAGTGGGAAAACCTCACCCTTACGGTCTCGTAGGCTGTAAGAAGCCTTTAGACAAGGGCGACTACAGGTCTTCTTAAGACCTCCACCAACAAAGGCTCCGATAACACAATATTCAGAAATCATCATTTCCACTAGCCCATGTACGGTGGCCTCTAATGGAATAGCTAGGTCTCTGGCCATTTTGGAAAGCTGACTGAGAGTCAGTTCTTGAGATGGAGCTAGCGATGCAAAAGCCTTGTTGGGCCCAGAACTTAGCCGTATGGCTATTAAAGATATTAAGAGATGTATCTCCTTCCAAGGCCCCTTGGTAACCCTAAATCCTTAAGGCTCACAATGTAACCCGGTGCATGAATGGCAATAGCATCAGGCTGCGCCGCTACCATGGCCGCCAAGGTCTTATGATAGTCCGACCCTTCTTGGTCTTTGATAACCCGAGGGTCGCTAAGCTAACCCATACCTTGTGAGAGTGGCAGTAATCCACTACCTCTTTATAGATAGCCTCTTGGTAAGGGGCCCGATAAAGGCGATCACCACCGAAGACGATCTTTTGTGCCCCCCTTAATAGCGGCCTTAACTAGGTCTAGCTCATCCACGCGAGCGGAGATAATATGGTCATACCCCCAACATGGATTGGGCTTCTTCTCGTCCCCCTAAGGCTGAATGCTTCAATCCTGGCTGGAGTCGCTTCCTCAGACTCTTGATAAATGGATACCGCATGGTCCAAGTTAGTATCTAAATTAGTGTGGGCAGCCACCTCTGCTTCTTGCGCTTCAATATGATCCTTAATCAGAAGGTCTTCCATTGCCTCAATAGCTCGACGGCGAAGTTCATTGAGAACAGAGACTGGCCACATATAAGGTCCATCTGGTATGGATACAGCTTCTAGGGTAAAGAGAGTATTACCTAAGCGGCCCAATTGGTCTTGGACCTTGTCCATAGCGGTAGGTTTTTATTGGCCAAGACGGGAAGAAAAATCATGGGCTACAGAAATGGACCGCCCATCCTCTGTCATGAGGGTTAAGCCTGTGTGCTGTGTCCCTCTTGGTTGACTTCCATTCCTTGGTCCCAAGAACTTGCTTGGTAAGGACCCTCTTCTATGGTTAGGTAAGCATAAAGAGGAATCTTATGCTCAAATTCCGATAAGCCCCTGAGATTTAGTATCATTAGCTATAGAATGAGTATGCTTATTATTAGGGACAACAGCAGTAATCATATTCCGCCCCTGAAGTCCTTCTAAATGGGCCGTAGAGAAGCCCCGGTTAAAGACAGAGGCCAAGGCCTTGCGGTCTCGGTCTGTCACCTTACCATGAGCATCTATAATAGCCCGGTAGGAGGATATGACTTCCTTTACATAAGACGGCTTTTTCATGCGACCCTCTACCTTAAAGGAAGTGACCCCCGCTTCCATAAGGTCTCCCATAAATTCGGAGTAGTTAAGGTCCTTAGGGAGACAAAAGATAGTTGGCACCTTTGGGTGTTTACCACCCGACCCTCTTGATCTAACAGCTCATAAGGCAAGCGGCAAGGTTGAGCACAGGAACCGCGGTTACCAGACCTTCCCCCTATGAAGGAAGACATTTGGCACTGGCCAGAATAACAGACACAGAGGGCCCCATGGACGAAGACTTCAATCTCCGCCTTACAGTTATTACATATATGGCGAATATCCTCTAAGGATACCTCCCGGCCTAAGACGACCCGGGTAAAGCCGATCGACTCATAGAAACGGACCGTTTCTAAATTCATAGCTGTCATCTGGGTTGAGCCGTGAAGGTGTAACTTAGGGGCTACCTTTTGAGCCAATTGAGCCACAGCCAAATCCTGTACTAAAATGGCATCCACTCTACCTCTTCTAGTTCTTTCAGATAGGTAGCCAAGGCCTTCATCTCGGAATCGCCGATGAGGATATTGACGGTCACATATACGGCAGTTCCCTTAATATGGGCCAAGCGAACAGCCTGGCGGAGGGTATCCATATCAAAAATTAGCTGCATGAGCCCGGGCATTAAATCCCTTACCACCCAGGTAGATGGCATCCGCACCTGCATCGAGGGCAGCGATAAAGTTTTCCATAGACCCTGCTGGGGCCAATAATTCAATCATAATGTCTCCTAGACCCTACATGCTATACTCTATGGCGAATGAAGGACCATTCGCCATAGAGTATAGCATGTAAGGGTCTTCTGAAAAGACCATAAGGACGCCCTGAAGGCGTCCCTTAGGATGTCTTATAGAGGCGAATTAGTCGCGCAATTTACAGTTAATATCAGCCAATTTTTTTCAACAATCGTTTCGATATGTTGGTCGATATCTTCATCGTTTAAGGTTCCATCCATGGACCCTAAATTGAAGGTTGTAGGCAATAGACCGGAAACCTTCTTCGATGTGTTCCCCTTGGTAGACATCAAAGATATGAACCCCCTGTGAGGTACTGGCCACCATATTGGTGGATGAGGTCCAAGATTTCGAGAGGAAACAGAATTTGGTGCAACAATAGCCAAATCGCGAGCGGTACCTGGGAATTTAGAGAATGGCACGTAGCGGAATTCTGGTGTATCGATGGCCATGATAGCTTCCAAATCTACTTCAAAAGATATAGGCCTTATTAGGAAGGTCAAAGTTCTTCACCACTTGTGGGTGGAGCTCACCAAAATTAGCAATCACCTTACCATTCACAAGGTATTGGGCAGATACGCCTGGGTGCATATATGGTTCTGTAGACCGGCGCACATCCCATTCTTTTGAGGCCGATGTGGTTAAGAAGGGAATCAATAGCTCCTTTTCACATCGTAGAAGTCAACCGTGCGGGCCTCTGTGTTCCAGGAGTCTTCCCCAGCTCATGTAATGGCAAGCTCTGTTAGCATTGGACGTTCATGTGGGACTTTCAATCAAAGGCAAGGCCTTTAGGTTCATACACATTGCCCACTTCGAAGAGGTAGAGGTCCTGATTCTTTTTGCTTAAGATTGCGAATGGCTGCTTCGATGACAGCAGGTACCAAGCTAGTCCGCATATAGGGGAACTCTTCGGAAATTGGATTCATAATAGGAATGGCAGTATAGCGGCTATCGCTTTCCGGCAAGAGCATGTTAGCCAAGCTCATCCTTATGCATAAAGGAGAAGGTGATAATTTCAGAACCACCGATGCTAGCCAAGAAATGTTTAACGTCTTTTTCCAAGGCTTTTCTTATCGGTCATAGAACCAGATTTGAGGAAGGCCCGTGGTGTCGTGGCTACGATATTGTCATACCCATAAATACGACCCACTTCTTCTGCGATATCCGGCATTACAGTACAGTCATTGCGCCAGGAAGGAACAGTGGCGGTAATGGTATGGCCCTTCTTTTCCAAGTGGAATTCTAGGTCAGTCAAGATTTCTTCCATAGAGGACTCAGGGATATCTGTCCCCAAGTAAGCATTGACTTGATCGGCAGTGAAGGAGATTTTTCACGGTTTCTTGTGGGATTGGATATACATCAACAACCCCTTGTGCCACCTTAGCTTCTGGGCAAATCTTTTGCAGAAGTTGGGCTGCTTTGATCCAAGGCGATAGCGGTAAATTCAGCGTTAACGCCTCGTTCATACCGACCAGATGCTTCGGACCGAAGGCCCTAAAGCCTTAGCGGTACGGCGGATGGAAGATGGTTTGAAAACGGCTGCTTCAAAGACAACAGAAGTCGTCTCATTGGTAACTTCAGAATCAAAGCCCCCATAACACCAGCTACCCCAACTGGTCTTTCAGCATCGGCAATGACCAACATATCTGGGGTTAACTCACGATCAGTGCCATCCAAGGTTTGAATGACTTCACCATCTTTAGCCAAGCGGGCAGTCAATTGGTGGCCCTTGATATGATCATAATCATAGGCATGCATAGGTTGGCCCAATTCCAACATGACAAAGTTGGTTACGTCTACCACATTGTTAGTGGGACGGATGCCGGAGTTGCGGAGGCAGTTTTTGCATCCATAAAGGCGATGGGCCCACTTTTCACATTGGTGACCAAACGGGTCATAAAGCGTTGACAGAGTTCTTGGTTGTCAATTTCCACCGCCAAACGACCTTCGATAGGTCCGCCATTTTTCATCAACGGTAAAATTCAGGGAACTTAGCCTTTTGGCCTGTCAAAATGGCAAACTCACGAAGAGGCCCACCATGGAGAAACAATCGCCCCGGTTGGCAGTCAACTCAAACTCATAAACATAGTCATTGAGCATCAAAGGTCACGTACATCTTTACCGATAGGAGTCCCTCAGGGAAGATATAAATCCCTGTAGCTTCTTCCGGCTGTACGAGGTCCTGGAAATACCAAACTCGTTAATAGAGCAGAACATACCTTCGGAGACTTGTCCCCTAAGTTTACCCTTTTTAATTTCGGTCCCATCGGCTAGGCGGGACTTATGGTAGCTACGGAACAATTTGGCCAACTGCCACGTTAGTTGCAGCCGTAACGATTTGCTTGGTTACCGCTTCTCCCTCTTCTGTGAGGCAGGCTACTTGGCAAACCTGTAATTTATCGGCATCAGGATGCTTGGTAATTTCAACAATGCGACCTGTGTAGATCTTTTTGAGACCTGGATCCATGTTGATTACGTCTTCCACAGGAATACCTGCTTGAGTCAATATATCAGCCAATTCTTGTGGGTTGCGAGACATATCCACAGGAACAAATTCATTCATCAAGTTAAACTTGCTTTTCATCAGTCGTAACCTCCTAGAACTGTTTCAAGAAACGGGTATCATCTTCGAAGAAGAGGCGCAAGTCCCCAATCCCGTAAAGAAGCATAGCAATCCGTTCAACTAGTCCAAAGGCAAGGCCTTGTACTTGATCAGGGTCGTAGCCATTCATGCGGAGTACGTTAGGATGAACCATGCCGCAGCCTAGAATTTCAAGCCAGCCTGTATGAGAGCATACGCGGCAGCCTTCCCCACCGCACATAACGCAGGAGATATCTACTTCTGCGGATGGTTCTGTGAATGGGAAGAAGGATGTACGGAATCGAATCTTAGTCTCTTCACCAAAGATATGGCGTAGGAAAGACTCAATGGTCCCCTTTGAGGTCCGCAAAGGTGATATCCTTATCAATCAAGAGGCCTTCTACTTGGTGGAATACGGGAGAATGAGTGGCATCATAGTCCCAACGGTATACCTTACCTGGAGCAATCATGCGGATAGGCTCATTATGGCCAGATTTTTGCATGGTCCGTGCCTGTACAGGAGACGTATGAGTCCGGAGGAGGAAGTTTTTCAGTAATGTAGAAGGAATCCTGCATATCGCGAGCTGGATGGTCTGCTGGCAAATTGAGGCATTCAAAGTTAAAGTAGTCCTCTTCAATTTCAGGGCCTTCCTCAACGGTGTAGCCCATCTTCATAAAGAAGTCTTCAATCATTTCATTGACAGCTGTCAAAGGGATGAATATGACCTACTACTGGTTGACGACCTGGTAGGGTAATATCGATTTCTTCAGAAGCTAACTTATGTTCCATTTCAATCCGGTCCATGTTAGCCTTAACCTTGTCTAGGGCCTCTTCACAGCTACGCGAACTTGGTTAACCAAGGCCCCCATCTTAGGCGTTCTTCTGGGGATAATTTACCCAAGCCTTTTCAAAAGGGAGTAATCTCCCCCTTTTACCCAAGTATTTAACCCGCACATCTTGTAGGGCTTGTTGTGAATCAGCCTTTATTAACAGCAGCTAACGCCAGGTCCTTGAGGGCTTGCAATTGTTCTTCCATACATTCCTCCATTTATAAAAAAATAAAAACCCCCGTCCCGGAAAGGGGCGAAGGTTATCACTACGCGGTACCACCCTAATTAGTACTCAAGATCTTTAACGCAGATATACGGCGAACCTACTCCTAGTTCAATTCGCAGCTCCAAAAATGAAAGGCTCTCAATCGCATGATGCGGGTTCTCAGCACGCCCCACTCTCTGTGCTCACGCTAGTGATTAAGGCCGATTTCTTCATCGCCTCATATGGGTATTTTTACAGTGCCTTAAAAGACACCTATAACACTGTAATTATACAGGATGTATTAAGGAATTGTCTAGCTATAAAGGACATTAAACCCTCTAGCATCATAAGCTAACTTCATGAAATAACCTCACGGTCTAAGATAAGGACTACACTTACAAGCTAAGCAAGGACTCTTTAGCCGCCTGGTACATGATTGTATACCCCAAGCTATTGGGATGGACATCTCCTCATAGACCACTAACCCAAAAGTCCGACGCCTCCTTAAGAGGGGTATAGAAATCAATCAAGGCTAGGGCCCCTATTCTTTGCATAGGATCGTATCTTAGCATTATAGGCCTCTAGGATAGGATTTTTGATCAAAGGGATCGTAATCAAGGGGTGGTAAGAGGGCTACTACAAGTCCCCTTCCTTGGTTAGTCAGATCAACCCTATCCATCCCTAAGCTATCCTCCCACAGGCCTACTAGACCTTGTAATTTTTTTAAGCAATAGTCTGCGGATCGCCCCATAAGGATGTCGTTAGTGCCCCCAAGAGGCAAAGGATAGATGCAGTTTTGCTAGCATCTCCTTCCGCCAGCCCCTGAAGATTTATAAGGCTCAGGGGCCCTTACTTGAGCAGACAGGATCCTCTCTAGACGATTATACATACCTTGAAGGGTATCCCCCATCTATCCCATGATTTTTCCATATAAGAGCCCTTAAAGGCTGGGTCATGGGCTAAGAGCTCCACCCATCCCTGTCCCTCAGGAACCCCATAGCCATGGGTTAGGGAATCCCCTAAAAAGATGTAGGTGGCCATCATTGATGATGGTGGTGTTCACCATGAGGAGCGTGGATAGCGTCCATGTTGAACTTCAATTGACCAGCTATAAAAATCTTGTACCGCTTGGTCTACCGACCCTGTTACACCGGGATATACCTCTGCTCCAGCAGCTTTAACCCCAGCTACAGCAGGCTGCCCAATGCCACCACAAATGATGACAGCGATATCATTATCTTTAACGAATTGAGCCTTAGCCACATGGCCATGTTCACCACCTGGCACCAACTCACCCTTAACTAAATTACCTTCCTCTACGGTAAAGACCTTAAAGAATTGTGTACGGCCAAAATGCTGGCCCACATTACCACGGTCATAGGTTACTGCAATTTTTCATAGATACCTCCCACTTAGATGTCGCAACATATTGATAGCTAGTAAAGGGAAACCTTCCATATACTAGTTACTATACAAAAGTATTTATATACGCTATTGATTATAGACTTATACCTAGCAGAAAAAAATGTGTCTCCTAGCACAAGAAGCTTTCTTATTTTTAAAGGCCAGCATCAACTCTAGCTTATGTAAATTCATAGCATGCATACGGTCAATCTTGGCCTTTATAGTTGGGTCTTGGCATTGGCCAGTCAAAAATATAATGGTCCAACTGCGCATAGGTAAAGCCCAATTTATCTTCATCCGTTTGACCAGAAAGGCCATCACTTGGCGTCTTATCGATGAGAAAGTCGGGTAGGCCCAATTCATACCCTAGTTGGCGGACTTCCTCCACCAAGATATTTTTGTAGGGGGAAAAGTCCCCTGCTGCATCGCCATACTTAGTGGAATAGCCTACATAGTCTTCCGATCGGTTACAGGTATTAGCCACACGGCCACCCATAGGTAGGCATTGGCCCACCGCATAGAGGGTGGTCATACGTATGCGGGCTGGCATATTAATGGCCCCATCACGGCTCATACCTGTTGCTACTAGGCCAAATCCTTCTGCCCCTTCAATAGCAGCGGTGAGGGCCTTGGTAGTGTCTCCAATGTTGACTACTAGGTGCTTAATGTCTAGATGTTCTACTAGGGCGATGGCATCCGCTATATCGGATTGGATGCCATCGGGCATAAGGACACCCAGAACCCGGTCCTTTCCTAAGGCTTCCACGCAGAGGGCTGCTGTTACTGATGAGTCCTTGCCCCCAGAAATACCGACTACCGCTGTACAGCCTGGGCCATTATGGTCAAAGTAGTCCCGAATCCAATCTACCAATCTATCTTTTATTTCCTTAGGATTGTCCAACATACAGAATCCTTTCTAATGGGTATAGTGACCGCTTAGCGGCCAATCTTATGCAAGAGGTCCATCTTTTTCCTGGTAGTAGGATGGACTCATATCCAGGTAGTGTTTATGAGGGTTATAGAATCGTTGTTCTTCATCCCAAATTTCATGTTCTAATTGAACCTTTACATAGGATCAGATTTCTTCTAGTGGGATATGAGGTAAGAGTCGTACCCCATCCTTAACCACCAGGCGTAGCATTTCCTTATAGGTACACTTTTCAAAGGATAGTGTCTTCCATGGTTTTTCCGGGTCTACATAAGCATAGGGCTGAGATAGATCGACCGTTTCTTGACGACCAGCTATGAGTTCCGCCACCGCATGACCATCTTCCCCATAGATGCGGTAGACCTTCTTAAGGCCTGGGTTGGTGATTTTTTTCCACCGATTCAGACACTTTAATCCGGAGTTCCCATTGACCATTCTTATGAACAGCAGCAATCTTATAGACCGCACCAAACACAGGGTCAGATTTGGCTGTAATCATCCGCTCCCCTACACCAAAGGCATCAATCTTGGCATCTTGGTCTAAGAGGGAGGTAATGGTGGCCTCATCCAAGGAATTGGACGCCACAATGATGGCATCTTGAAGGCCTGCTTGATCTAGCATAATTCGCGCTTTTTTAGATAGGGTAGGCCAAATCACCAGAGTCTAAGCGAATTCCCTTAAGGCGTTTGCCCATAGGCGCTAAGACCTCCTGCGCTACCTTAATAGCATTAGGAATGCCGGAATGAAGCACGTCATAAGTATCCACTAAGAGAACTACATTATCAGGATAGAGTTCTGCATAGGCCTTGAAGGCTTCATATTCAGAATCATGGTACATAACCCAAGAATGGGCCATGGTGCCGGACACAGGAATTCAAAGGCTTGGCCTGCAAGAACCGTAGCGGTGGAATTTACCCCTCCAATATAAGCCGCCCGCGCCCCATACACAGCAGCGTCCACATTATGAGCACGACGGGCCCCAAAGTCGGCTACGCCCCGCCCCTTAGCAGCCCGAACCACGCGAGCGGCCTTGGTTGCTATAAGGGATTGATGATTAATTTGTGTCAACACAAAGGTCTCTATGATTTGCGCATCAATCAGAGGGGCTACGATGGTCATAATCGGCTCATTGGGATAGAATCACAGAGCCTTCTGGAAAAGCATATACATCCCCTTGAAAGAAAAAAATCTTTGAGGTAGGATAAAAAGCTTTCAGGGAAGAGGTTCAGACTCCGAATATAGCTATGTCTTGGTCGGAAAAAAATGTAGATTTTCTAAGTAGGTTAAGACTTGTTCTAATCCGGCAAAGATAGCATAGCCACCATTATCAGGATTCTTGCGGAAGAAGACATCAAAGGCTACTAAGTCTTGGCTATGGCCACCTGCCCAATAGCCATTAGCCATGGTCAATTCATAGAGGTCCATGAGCATGGTTTCATTCCATTCATTACGTGTTAGCATGTTCTGCAGTCTCCTTATCTTGTCGAGAAATTAAATAGCATGCAGCAAAGAAGGCCAAGGCGGTAGTCCAAAAAGACAGCGCCGTAGCCAAAGACATTGGCAATGAGGCCCGATGCAAAAGGTCCTACCACATTGCCCATCATTACTACGGATGACACGGCTCCAAAGACAAGTCCTCGCTTGTCTGGCATAACAACCTGACCAATGAGGACGTTAGCCACCGGCATAACCAATCCCATAAAGATGCCCGTTAAAGCTCTAAAGAGCCTAAGCCCCCAAATGTCCCACATAAGATATTGAAGGATAAAGGTAACACCTACTCCTAGGGTAGCTACCATGAGGATGGACCGCCGAGGAAAGCGCTGACTGATACGCCCTACATTAAAGGAAGCTATAGCCGACGCGATGCCCGCCGAAAATATGATAAGGCCCACAATGGTAGCTATTAAATTAGGGTCTACAGGCATATAGTTTTTTTATGTAGAGGGGCAAGATGGGGCCAATACCAGTCAGCCCAAAATTGCAGAGAAACTGCATAAAGACTAGGAGGCGGACCCTCTTGATTCCCAAGAAATACTTGAGGTTGCCCTAAGGTAGAATTGATCTCCTCTTGCTTACCCTTACCGGGTATGGATGGTAAGAAGGCCCAAAGGGCCAAGAGGCAGAGACCAGCCACTAGGGCAAAGAAGACAAATGGCGCTCGATAGCCAAAATGATCGGCAACAAGACCACCCATGAGGGGCCCCAAGACCAAGCCCATGACCAGAGAGGCCTGATAGGTTCCCATGGCCCAGTCCACATGGTCTTCTGGAACCATCCAGGTGATGATGAGAAGACCGATAGGGAACATAACCACCCACCAAGCCTTGAATGGTCCGACAAACTAAGAGCTGGCCCGGCGACTGGGCAAAGGCTGCCGCTAGAGTGGCCAAACCCAGAGTTATCAGGATAGCCATCATAATAGGCTTGGGCCCATATTGGTGGGCCTTGCGTGACCAAAAAAAGGCGCTGATAAGGCCACCATCAAAGGGGTCACGCCGGCCACTAGGCCAGCCCAAGTAGCAGCAGCCCCTTGGTCAGCTACGCCCTAAATCCTGAATAAAGAGAGGATAAAGGAAAGAACGCCTATGATGATAGAGCCCGCCCCCCATTTGTATGACCGCCAAGAGATAGACTAGAGCCCGCCAATGCATAGTCTTAGGACTTCCTTTCCTAGCTTATCCATGCCCTCGCCCCCTTTAGTAACAGCTTACGCACCTATACAAATAGCCCGCCTACAAGTGTAGTCAGGCTATAGAAACCTAGCGGTCCTTTTTGATTGAGAACCATCCAAGGCAAATCTGGTAAATCAAAGGGCTTTAAGGCATAGAAGGTACCTCGTACCATGGTAATAACATCACCCACAGAATCGTAGATACGAGCATTCATGACGATAATCTTGCGGCCATCATGGTCGACGTTGACCACGCCCCGCAAGGTGTCACCAGCAATGCCAGCTTTCACATAGTTAGCATCCAAGGTAATGGTGGCGGCAGACTTACCTAGCGTAGCCGCACAAACCCCCATAAGAGTATCGGCAAAGGTCACCGATACGCCACCGTGGAGGTCGCCGCGGAAATTGGCGTGTTCTCCATGGGTATGAAAAGAGACACTCAATATGTCCAGGACTCGCATCTACTAGGTCCATATCGTTTGTCCACTTAAAATTATCTTCCTTAATCCACTGGCGGAACCAGGTAACTAATGTATCCATGGCGTATATCCTCCTTATATCTAGGTCTATTGTACACCAGAGGCCCCTAGAAAACTAATAAAAATAGTCCTTTTTATTGTGTACGGCAAGCAAAAATCCCAGGTGAACTGGCCAGCCCCAAAAGGCTAGCCTAGTCCAACTAGGATTTGATATAGTCTATTATTCGTAATGAAGGGCGTCAATAGGATTGAGCTTGGCCGCCTTTTTGAGCTGGATAGAGACCGAAGATAAGACCAATGCCCATGGAAAAGGCAAAGGAAGCGATGATGGTCGGTATGGAAATAACCGTCTGCATTTTAGTAGCAGCAGAAATCCCATAGGCCGCCAGAATCCCAATGATAATCCCGATAATACCACCCATGAGGAGATGACCACAGCTTCGATAAGGAACTGGGTAACGATAACCCGGTAGGTAGCCCCCAGAGCCTTGCGGACCCCGATTTCCCGGGTCCGTTCCGTAACGGATACGAGCATTATATTCATGATGCCGATGCCCCCTACGATGAGGGAGATAGCCGCTACAGCCCCCAAGAAGAGGGTTAAGGTACTAGTGGTTTCCTGCATAGTCTTCATGATGGAAGACATGTTGGTAATGTTAAAGTCATCAGGTTGGGGTCTTTAATCTTATGGCGAACCCGAAGGAGGTTTTCAATATCTGCTTGCAGGCGGTCTATATTAGTGCCATCCTTAGCCGCCACATAGATGGTCCGAAGGTAGTCCTTCCCTTCCACCCGTTCCATAGCTGTCGTATAAGGAATGAGGATAACGTCATCTTGGTCAGCCCCCATAGCAGAGGATCCCTTAGATTCCAATACGCCAATAACGGTGAAAAGGAATGTTCTTAACCCGGATAGGTGGTCCCAATAGGATTGTCTGTACCGTACAAGTTCTTAGCAACGGTAGACCCGATGATGGCCACCCGTTCTCGGGTATCGATTTGCTTCCGGGTAAAGAAGTGACCATCCTTCATGGTCAAGGAGTTGATATCTTGATAGGACATATCCACACCGGATACGGTGGTATTGGTATTTTGGTTTTCATAGATGACCGTATAGGAACCATTGGTCACAGGAGAAGCCTCCTTGACCTCGTCCATCTTGGCTATAGCCTTATAATCCGCTACCTTGAGGGACTTTTGAGAACCTGCAGACGGCTTTACACCCGGTGTCCGTGGCGCTCCCGGCATGACAATTAATAGGTTGGACCCCAAGGACGAAATGGAATCCGTTACCTGCTTGGTCACCCCATTACCGATGGAAACCAGAGTGATAACAGCAGCTACGCCTATGATAATCCCCAGCATAGTCAAAATGGACCGCATGCGGTTGGCGACGATAGAGGCCCAAGCCATAAGGAATGATTCTTTATACATGGGCACCTCCTTCTAGACCTGCCATATGGTGGTTAGGCTTGTCTTCTATGATAAGACCATCCTTAAGAACTACATTGCGGGAAGCATAGGTAGCAATCTCTGGTTCATGAGTTACCAAGATGATGGTCCGCCCTTGCTTATAGAGGTTCATAAAGATGTCCATAACTTCGACGGTGGATTTGGAATCCAGATTCCCCGTCGGTTCATCCGCCATGATAATGGCCGGATCATTGGCCAAGGCCCGGGCGATAGCCACCCGCTGCCGTTGCCCACCGGACATTTCCGCAGGTAAGTGGTCCATACGTTCCCCAAGACCTACGGCCGTCAGAAGCTCTTCCGCCCGGGCATTGCGGGTGGCCTTATCCACGCCAGCATAAACCATAGGAAGGGCTACATTTTTCCTTAGCTGTCAACTTGGACAAGAGGTTAAAGGACTGGAATACAAAACCTATTTTTTATTTCTTACATAGGCCAACTCATCATCGGATAAGTTGGCTACTTCTTTTCCATCTAAGACATAGGAACCAGATGTAGGCCGGTCCAGGGCCCCCAAGATGTTCATAAAGGTGGATTTACCAGAGCCTGAAGGCCCCATAATGGAGGTAAATTCCCCTTCTTTAATGGACAAAGTCGATGCCATGTAAAAACAGGTACCTTTGAGCTTGCCATTAACGTAGGTCTTGGTGACCCCCTTAATGGAAATAACTTCATTATCTACCATACCATCACCTACTAGAATGGACCCATGCGGTTATTGCTCTTAGTAGTACCACCTACATCGCCAGATACAACGATTTCATCCCCCTCAGAGAGGCCCTTGAGAATTTGGATGGAGTTATCCCCTGTAATCCCCGTTGTTACAGATTGGCGTACAGGCTTGCCATCGCGGATGATGTAGACATATTCCCCTTGCTTATCCGTACGAATTGCGGTTAAAAGGTACCTTGAGGGTATCCTTTTGCTCTTCCCCATGGATGGAGGCACGAGCCGTCATAGTTGGCATGAAGTTGCTTGCAATATCCGAAGGGATAGATACCTTCACTGTGTAGTAAACTACGCTGGTAGAAGTCGTCCCCATGGCCCCCTTGGTGCCCTTGGCAATTTGGGATACATAGCCTGTAAAGGTCTTGCCTGGCAAGGAATCGACAGTGAAGTCTACTTGAGCGCCGTCCTTAATTTGGCCAATATCCGTTTCATCTACAGTGAGGTAGATTTCCAATTGGGACAAGTCCGCCACTGTGGCGATAATCATTTTGGGTGGAAATACCCGTAGAAATAGTTTGGCCTGCCTTGAGAGGTCCCGATGACATAACCGTCCATAGGGGATGTAATGGTGGCATCAGCCAAGTTAGCTTGGGCCCGGTCATAGGTGGCTTGGGCTCGTTCCAAGCTAGTAACCGCATCATCATAGGTCTTGCGGTCGATGGCATTTTGGCTGACTAAGGTCCCATAGCGGTCCACATTGAGTTGAGCCTGGTCTAAAGCCGCCTTGGCATCATCAACAGACGCCTGCAATTGACGAGGATCGATGTAGGCGATGACTTGCCCTTTTGTAACGTGGTCATTTTTCCTTAGCAAAACAGAATCCAACTTGCCGGCGATATTGGTAGAAATATCGACGTAATTCTGAGGATTAATGGTCCCTGTTGAGGGTGATAAGAGAGCCACAGTCCCCCGCTCTACCTTACCCGTCGTGTATTGGGTTTGTTCCTGTTTAGTTGCAGCTTGAGCCTGGTAATAGTAAACGCCTCCACCGATAACAGCGATGGCTACACAGGCTGCCAAGATGCGCTTCTTATTATGTAAGATTTTTTTCTTTAATCAACTGACTATCCATAATTCTCCCTAACCCTGTGAAAAGCTAGCATCCTAACTTCCTCAGAATAGACAAATAACCGCTACCCTTTCGGTACCGGTCCCTTTTAGCGTATTAACTTAACGCAATCTCTTCCTACCCAGAGGGTAGCTGGCAGGTTCACGCGAGAGCTGCCAGGCTAATCGATGACTTCAACTTTTTGATTGTCATCTGACTCAGAACGATTACGGCCTTGCCATTTACCGGCTTTATTGAGACGGCGTTTCTTAAAGATGACCTCCTGGGCCTCCAACTCTTGCTTAATCCGTTCGATTAAGTCATAAGTGCGGCCATGAGTGGTATCAATAATAAAGTCGCACTTCCTATACACTGGCTTCCAGCGGTTAATCATGGTATGGACAAAACCCGCTACATCGGTGTAGTCCATGGTAGGTCGCTTGCCCACCCGGCGATTAACCCGGTTCACAATGCGGTACTTAGCCGCCCGGATACCAATGATATAGGAGTACTTTTTAAGACCACGTAGGGTCTTCATCTCTATAGGGAAATTACCACCAAAGCTAATGACAGCCTCATGGTAGAGGCAGACCTTCTTTAAGAGGTCCATCTCAGCTCGGCGAAAGCCTTTTTCCCCTAACTTGCGGTAAATTTCGCAATGGGTAATCCGTAACGTCCCTCTAGTACTCGGTCCGTATCCACGAACTGCCAGCCAAACTTTTCCGCTAAATTCCGGCCAAAGTGAGACTTACCGCTGCCCATGGAACCTATGAGTACAATGTTTCTTTTCACACTACTCATACTTACCCACTTCTAATACAATCAATATCGTTATTTATTGTACTACATATGAGGGGTAAATTAAAGGGAGACCAGTAAATATAAAGGAAGGTTAAGGATTGAATATAAAAATTTATATTTGCATAACACTCTTAGATTAAGTGATAATATTACATATGTTATTATTAAATTGTTTATTATTAGATTATTTTTTTATTTGGAGCGCAATAATGGTAAGCAGAACTTTTTGGTTGGATACAAAAACCCTTCTGATCTAAGTAAGCTAAAATTAACTGTAAATGTATTTAATAGCAATTCGAAAACACTATAATTCTTTATTGACAGAACTCATTGATAAGGAAATTATTTATTTTCCTAATATTGCAGAGTCTTTAAAGGAAAAAAATTATTGAAAAATATAGAAACATTTACATATGAGGAACTAGTCGGTGGCACAAAAGATAAATATGGTAATAACACAAATATTCGACAAGAACAACAAGCTGACTCCCTATTAAAAATAACTATATTACCACAATCAACTAACACAAGAGGTAGACATTTTACAGATAATTGGACTGCAGATGGGTTCTTGCGCTGAGCCGTAACTTGGGGGTTCGTATCTCACGATCGAGATCAAGATACCTTTACAATTACTAATTTAGGTAGGGAATATTCTCAAACTGCTGATAACAGCATCGAAGAGAAGAAATGTTTAACTAAAGCAATACTAGCTTACCCACCAGCCACTCAAATTCTCTCCCTTCTTTCTAAGAATCAAGAGCCACACAATAAATTTTTATTTAGAAATCAACTTGGTTTTCGAGGCGAAAAAGGATTTACTTCTTACAATGAACAATTAATGGTCAACTGGTTAGAAAATACTGAGGACCCAAATGAAAGATCTAAAATAAAACAAGATATAGAAGGCACCTCTGACAAATACGCTAGAATGATTGCATCTTGGTTATCAAAATTAGAGCTTGTAACACAATCACGTACAACTATAAGCGTTAATGGTACTAAAATATCAGGATTCCCAACCTACAAAATCACAGCACAAGGAGAGCATGCCTTGAGACAAGCTAATGGTAGCTCTAAAAACAGAAGAATTCCTAAGTTTATCATGTGGAATTTCTTGCAACCTGTGCTGCGAATAAAGATTATCTAAGAACTAAAAAGAGCGAATCTTCTAAAAATTGCTAGGAATCCATTGCAGTTAACCACACTATCTAATCGATTAAATGCTCTAGGATTTCAATCAACGCCGATTACACTACAAGATGAGATAAAAAAATTAGAATATTTCGGCATTAATTTTACCAAAAACTTCTAATACCATTGCTGTAAATGATGATATCATTGATTTTACTATACCATCATTGGGAACAACACCCCAACTCATAGACCTCCAAAGAGAAACATTAAAAGATAATCTTCGTGAAGAAACTCAATTAGATCCGAAATTCATAGAACTTATAGATATCGCATATGATGGAAAACGAAATAGAGACCTTGAAATCCTAACTGCAGAGTTACTAAAGGAAATATATGGATTTAATGTTATGCTACTAGGCGGTGGTAGAAAACCAGATATATTGGCTTATAATCAAAATTTCGGAATTATCGTTGATACCAAAGCTTATGGAGATGGTTATGGTAAAAATATTAATCAAGCAGATGAAATGATCCGTTATATTGAAGATAATAAACGGAGAGATATTAATCGTAATTCAATTGAGTGGTGGAAACATTTTTCCAAAATCAATATCTCAATCCAACTTTAAATTTTTATGGATTTCTAGCTTTTTTTACAAATCATTTCGATGAACAGCTTGAATATACAGCTACCCAAACAAATGTTAATGGAGGTGCAATAAATGTTGAAAATTTATTATTATATGGAGCCGCTATAAAAAAATGGAGAACGCACTCTAAATCAATTTTTATAACGAAATCAACAAATCAGAAATTAAATTCAATAATTAGTAATTAATACCTCTATACTCCCTTTCCCCTTTTTATTATAAGAAGAGTTATCATAGTTCATATCCAAATAATGAACATTAACATTACTTCTATTTATATATTCCTTTAATAAATAATTACTTTTTCCCCTATGTTCTAGAACATTACTTAATGCATATTTAATCCCTTTTCGTGTCAATTTATCCATTAAATTTAACAATTCTAATTCTTGTTTTTTTCATTCCAATTTAAAAATCCTCTATTCCCATCATTATAATTTCCTGTAGTAATCAAATATGGTGGATCTAAATAGAAAAATCCTCACTACCAAATGAGCTTATATCAAAATTAGTGAAGTAACCATCTATAAAAACTGCATCTTTAGTTTTTAATTCCTTTAAAAACCGTCTTAAATTTTTCCATATTATCGCTAAATTGGCTTCGATTTCTACCAAATGGATTATTGTATTCTCTGTTATTATTAAATCTAAACTGATAATTATAACTAAATGAGGTTAATACATACAAATCTAAAGGATTGGGATTTTGGTTATATAAATTTCTGAAACGTTTATATGCATCTTCATTAGTCTTGGATAAATGATTTTTCATTAATACGTTGATGTATTTTTTTCTATCAAAATATCAGTATCTTGTATTGAAAAATATCTAAACATTTCATTAATCAAACTATTCATATCATGAAAAATGTGATGCTTAGCATTTACATTAATTCCCACATTACAGCCACCCGAAAAATAAATCTATAAATGTATTAATTTTTATCAGGAAAAAGTGGAAGAATCTGTGGGAGTAATTTATACTACCACCAATGTAATTTAAAGGACTTTTAATTAATTTTTAGTGATGCTCCAATTAGAATGTCGCTTAGAAGATAAACGTATAGTAGTTTTTTGATGGGGTTGCTGAATATAAAAATAGTAACTCCTCTAACTCCATGTTTTTTGACTGTTTTTTTGATTGGTATTTCTTATAGGAATACGCTTAATATTTACTTGCCCATTAATTGCATATTTTTAACATATCAACTAAATCATTTTCTGATATAATTCCTTCCGTATTATAGCTAACTATAATATGCTTAGCATTAATATTAGAAATCAAATTATCAAATGCATTCAAAAGCCTTATTTTTTAATAGAATACTCACTTTTTAGAAATGCCCAATTAAATATTTTTGTCTTTCCCTTTAATTCAGGGTTATTGTTACGCGCAATATTTTTTCAAGAACATGATAGTTAGAAGCATATTGTCGATTATTATACGAGGGGTATCGATATAGATGATATCAGCTGCAACCCTTTTTACCAACTCATTCGCATCTTCGTTAAATGCTTTATTCTTACAACCATTATCAATGACATCTAGAGGTTGAATAGTTAATGGCTTTTAATGCTCTCTTATCCCAATGCTTTAGAAATGCGCCATATGTACCAGTTATATTACTAATATAGGGAATCGCAGAGATCAAACAACTCAAAAAGATAAGAATACTCTAATTCTGTTAATGCTCCTTCCTGCTTCCAGGATTCAATCTGATTTCTTATTCTGTCAATTTTCAAGGCATTAAAAACAGTAAAAATACATTGCCCCTCAACTGGAGAATAAGCCTTTTGTATAATAAGCATCATGAGGAATATTTTCATCCACTTGTATATTTTCTAAATAACTTAAAGGATCACTTATACCTCTATTTGCAAGTTGTTTAAAATTTAAATGCCCATTATTTTCTATAATAGCTTAGCATTTAAATAATTAAAATATAAAATATCATTCTGACCATACTGTATAAAACTTCTTAAAAATTCTAACAATATTCGTTCCAGCAAAAAGATCTATTTCTTCAGATCCATCTACATGATCATCTAATAATGATTTAATTTCATCCAATAAAAGTTGTTTTTGATCCTATATATCTCATTTTACATCCACTTTCATCCTACTTATTATTTTATTATACGGATTACAAGAAAATAGGTCAAACATAATTTCATAATACTATAGATAATACTTAAATCAATCTGAAAAACCATTTTTAATAATCTCATTTTTCTCATATTTGACCTATTTCCCCAAAAATTACAGAGCAAACAAAAAGGACTCCCTTAGAGTCCTTTTCTATATTGTATATCTCTATTTAATTAAGTCCAAGAAGCTTCTACCATGTTGTCCTTTTAAGGCCAAAGTTATCCAAGACCGTAGCCCCGATATCCGAGAAGCTATCTCTATCGCCAATAGGAATAGGCCTATCCAGTCCCTTATGGTAGCCCAAGAGGAACTAGTTCCCGTGTGTGGTCAGTACCCGTCCAAGTCGGATCATTACCGTGGTCCGCCGTGATAGAACTAGGTCATCATCCATGAGCGTATCCAAAAAGCCCTTGAGTTGGTAATCAAAGCCTTCAATTTCCCGCTTATAGCCTTCTACATTGCGGCGGTGGCCATAGAGGGAATCAAATTCCACTAGGTTGACCATCATAAAACCGGATTGAAAAACTAGAGACCATAAGGCCAGCCACCTGGTTCATACCATGGCTATTAGATTTAGATGGATAAGATTCGTCTAGGCCCACATGGGCGAAGATATCCCCAATCTTGCCAACCCCTATGGTTGGCACCCCACCCTCTTGCAGGCGTTCTAAGTCAAGTTTCATGGTTGGTATCCGGCTATAGTCATGACGGTTAGCGGTTCTTACGAAGGAACCTGCTTGCCCTACAAAAGGCCGTGCTATAATCCGGCCCACATAATAGTCCTCTATACAAACTTCCTTACGGACGATCTCGCACATACGATAGAGGTCCTTGAGAGGAATTACATTCTCATGGGCAGCAATTTGAAACACCGAATCCGCCGATGTATAGATAATTGGTTTACCTGTTGCTAGGTGTTCTGCTCCTAGGCGTTCAATGATTTCCGTCCCAGAGGCTACCTCGTTCCCCAAGTAACCATAGCCGGTCTTTTGGGTGAAGGTATCCATGACCGCCTTGGGAAAGCCCTCAGGAAAGGTTGGAAAAGGAACCTCTACAGGGTGCCCCATCATCTCCCAATGACCGGAGGTAGTATCCTTTCCTCTAGATACTTCATGAGGCGACCAAATATGCCCCTCACAGGAGCCTTTAGTTTTGCTAGGTCTGCAATGTTTTCGAGACCCAAAAGATCGCAAGGCAGGACAAATAATAGGGCCCACCTCTTCTTCGATGTGACCCAAAGTATTGGCCCCCTATCACCAAAGCGGTCAGCATCTGGCGCATGGCCTACTCCTACAGAATCCATTACTAAGAGTATGATTCGATTAAATGACATAGTGTCCTCCTAAAAAGAGGCCCTAGGGCCTCTTTCTCATCCTAGTAACTAGGTTTCTATTCCTTATAGTCAGCACGCCCCTGTATCTATAAGAGCATATAGTCCTTTATTTAAGGTGAGGCAAGGCTAACATAAGAGCAGCTAAGATTTAGCATCCTAATGTCTTCCTTGGCCATAGCTGCTAACACTTGGTCCAAGGTCATGTATTCCAATTCTACATATTCGTCAGGATCCCAATTGGTTTCACCTGCTTCTAAGTTCCTAGCCAAGTAGAGGTGGAGAACTTCATCACAAAAACCAGGGCTGGTGCAGATAACACCTAAGTCCGTCCAATCCTTAGCCCAGTAGCCAGTTTCTTCAGCTAGTTCCCGTTGGGCACAATGAAGCGGACTTTCCTTAGGGTCTAACTTACCAGCGGGAATCTCTAATAGGGGCCGCCCTAAAGCATAGCGGAACTGCCGTTCCATGACAATCTTGCCATCATTGGTAATGGCCACGATAGCCGTGGCACCAGGATGATGAACAACCTCCCGCCAGGCATCCCGACCGTTGACCTCTGCAATATCATAGGTCACCTTGATAAGTTTTCCGTCGAATTTAAGATCCGATGACTTTTTGTACTTCCTTGCTGATTGCCATAGTGCCCCCTAGTTACCTGTAGACCCTATACCGCCTTCGCGGAGTCCTTGGGCATCATCTTCTGTCGCCTTAAGGTACTTAGCAAAGATCCCTTGGGCAATGCGTTGGCCCTTTTCAATGGTTACACTATCTTGCCCAAAGTTAAAGAGACCTATCATGATATGACCCTTCATTATCATCATTGTTATAGTAATCGCTATCAATGATACCAGTAGAGTTAGTCAACATAAGGTGTTTCTTGATACCTAGGCTAGAGCGAACGTGGAGGGCCAAGTATTCATCGTAGTTCATAAAAGCCTTAATACCCTGTTGCCACCAACTTAACCATGCCGGGTTCTAGAGTCACAGTTTCAGCTGCTTCAATATCATAACCCGCAGACTGGCTTGTCTTACGTTCTGGTATAGTAATGCCTTGCCCTTCAAAGCTAGACACCACTTCAAAACCGCGAATATCCATACTACATTCTCCTTTAGTAAGAGGGAAGAAGGCAGCTTACGCTGCCTTCTTAGATCTTAAAATTTATAAACAATCTTTACGGGACAAGTTAATACGGCCTTGTTTATCGATTTCGATAACTTTAACCTTCACAATATCCCCAACTTTTACAATATCTTCTACGTTTTCAACTCGTTCATGAGCCAATTTAGAGATGTGTACTAGCCCTTCCTTACCTGGAAGCACTTCTACAAAAAGCGCCAAATTGCATGATACGGGTAACCTTTACCATCATACATTTCGCCCACTTCTACTTCTTTTACGATGGCTTCAATCATTTCGATAGCCTTCTTAGCTCCTTCTTGGTCTGTAGAAGCTACGAACACGGTACCGTCATCGTTGATGTCGATAGTAGCACCGGTTTGATCGATGATACCACGAATCGTTTCACCACCACGACCGATGACATCGCGAATCTTATCAGGGTTGATTTGGATGGTCGTAATACGAGGTGCATATGGGGACATATGGTCATTTGGTTGAGCGATAGTATCCAACATAATGCTCATGATATGAGCACGACCCTTATGAGCTTGTTGAAGGGCTTCATCCAAAATTTCACGGGACAAACCGGAAATCTTGATATCCATTTGGATAGCTGTTACACCTTTAGCGGTACCAGCCACCTTAAAAGTCCATATCACCTAAGGCGTCTTCCATGCCTTGAATGTCGGTCAAGATTGTATAGTGTTCTCCTTGCGTTACAAGGCCCATAGCGATGCCTGCTACAGGGGCCTTGATTGGCACACCTGCGTGCATAAGGGACAGGGTAGATCCGCATACGGAAGCCATGGAGGAAGAGCCATTAGATTCCAAGACTTCTGACACTAGACGCAAGGCGTATGGGAATTCTTCTTCAGATGGAATAACAGGAACCAAGGCCCGTTCAGCCAAAGCGCCATGACCGATTTCACGACGGCCTGGACCACGGGAAGAACGAGTTTCCCCTACGGAGTAGGATGGGAAGTTGTAATGGTGAATGTAACGTTTTTCCACTTCTGCCCCGATGCCATCGATGGTTTGTTTTTCACCCAATGGTGCCAAGGTTGTTACATTCAATACTTGGGTTTGCCCCCGTGTGAAGAGACCGGACCCATGAGGTGCGAGGCAAGACGCCTACCCGGCAGGTAATAGGGTCTAACTTCATCCAATTGACGGCCATCTGGACGGATTTTTTTCGACTGTAATCATGTGGCGAACAATTTCTTTCACCAAGGCATCTAAAGCCGTTTTGATATCATCCGTATTGTCAGGATATGTTTCTTCAAAAGTGCCCCAAGGTTTCTTCGAAGACTTCATTTTGTTGGGCCTCCCGTTGTTGCTTATCAGCGCAACGAACAGCGGTATTCAACTTATCATAAGCAAAGGCGCGAACCGCTGCTTCTATATCTTCTGGCACCAATTTTTAGGGAAGACCTGTTTTTCCTTGCCAGCCTTAGCCACCATATCTTCTTGGAAGGCTACGATTTTCTTGATTTCTTCATGAGCTGCCATGATACATTCCAAAGATATCCTTTTCAGGTACTTCTTGGGCGCCCCCTTCAACCATGAGGATAGCATCTTTTGTGCCTGCAACGATGATATTAAGGTCAGTGCCTGCCAATTGTTCTTGGGTTGGATTAACCACGAATTGACCATTAACTCGACCCATGCGAACACCTGCAATAGGACCATTCCAAGGAATATCGGATAAAGCGAGGGCTGCGGAAGCACCAATCATGCCACAGATGGATGGATCGCTATCTTGTTCCACAGACATAACAGTAGCTACCACGTGCACTTCATTGCGGACACCCTTATCAAAGAGCGGACGGATTGACGGTCGATGAGGCGGCTGTTCAAGATAGCCGATTCAGAAGGACGCCCCTCCCGCTTGATAAAACCACCAGGGATACGGCCTACTGCATACATCTTTTCTTCGTAATCCACAGTGAGTGGGAAGAAGTCAATGTCCTTGGCTTCTTTAGAACCTGTTGCAGTAACCAATACACATGTATCACCATAGCGAACCATTACGGCACCGCTAGCTTGTTTTGCCAGTTCTCCTGTTTCTATGGTCAGGGTGCGACCAGCTAAGTCCATTTGGAATTGTTCCATTCCGTCTGCCTCCTATTTATACCTTTTATATACTCTTAATTATACTTCTTTTAGGCCTTTTGTACCACCGGTAAAAGGAGTCCAACAACGAAAAAGCAGCAACTAGCGTTGCTGCTTTTACTAGGAACCCGATTATTTGCGGAGGCCCAATTTTTCGATCAAAGAACGGTAGCGTTCGATGTCTGTTTTCTTGAGGTAGTCAAGCATGTTACGGCGTTGACCAACCAATTTCAAAAAGACCACGACGGGAGTGATGATCTTTTTGTGATCTTTCAAATGTTCTGTCAAGTATGTAATACGTGCAGTCAAGATTGCTACTTGTACTTCAGCGGAACCAGTGTCACCTTCGTGAGTAGCGTATTCTTTGATGATGTTCAATTTTGCTTCTGTAGTCAACATGATGTTGTCCTCCTATAAAACTAATCTCGCTAAACTTAAGTAACCGTCGGAGTGTCGAAAACTTAGTCTACGTTTGGTCAAATGACCTCTCTTAGTATACAAAAAAAGGAAGGTCCTGTAAATAGGATCTTCCCTTTCTTACTTTTTGTCCTTAATTAGACAAGGCCATGCGGTCAGACAAGCCACCTTCAGACATTTCAAAGCGTTCCAAGAGGTCCGCTACGGTGAGCTTTGCCTTTTCTTCATCCCGCACGTCATAGATAATCTTTCCAGCATCCATCATGATTAAGCGGTTACCAAAACGCAAGGCATCGCGCATATTATGGGTAATCATAAGGGTGGTAATATTATGTTCCTTAACCAACTTATCAGTCAATTGAGTACATTTTTCTGCAGTCCGAGGATCTAAGGCTGCTGTATGTTCGTCCAAGAGAAGGAGCTCTGGCTTAATCATAGTGGCCATCAAGAGGGTGATGGACTGCCGTTGACCACCAGAGAGGAGGCCCATACGGGCCGTTAAACGGTCTTCTAGCCCCCAAGCCCAAGAGAGATAGCCGTTGTTTAAAGAAATCTCGTTCTTCAGGTTTAAAGGCCCATTTGAGCCCCATCTTCTTACCACGGCGCATAGCGAGGATAAGATTTTCCTCAATCTGCATATTACCAGCTGTCCCCACCATAGGGTCTTGGAAGACGCGGCCAATATACTTAGCCCGCTTATGTTCAGCCATGCTAGTTACGTCCACATCACCGATTTTGATGGTCCCCTCATCCACTGGGAATACGCCCGCAATGGAGTTGAGCAAGGTAGATTTACCGGCGCCATTACCACCGATAATGGTACAGAAGTCCCCTTCTTCCAATTTGAGGTCAATACCTCTAAGGGCTGTTTTTCATTGACTGTGCCTTTTAAAGAAGGTCTTTACCAAGTTATTTACTTCTAACATATGAAACCTCCTAACGACGAGCCAACCATTTAGCTTTCAATGTTGGCAAGGAAAGTGCGATGGCAACGAGAACAGCAGTGAATAGTTTAAGGTCATTTGGTGGCATACCGATGTAAAGAACGATAGCGATAACAATTCGGTATACGATAGACCCCAAAACGACAGCTATGAGGCTGCGTACGAAAGATTTAGTACCGAAGATAACTTCCCCGATGATAACGGAAGCCAAACCAATAACGATGGTACCAATCCCCCATGCCAACGTCGGCATAGCTGTTACCTTGGGCAATTAAGGCCCCAGATACGGCAACGAAGCCATTGGACAAGAGGAGTCCAAGGACGATCATAGTATCCGTATTAACCCCTTGGGCCCGAATCATTTGGTGGATTAACACCTGTGGCCCGCAAGGCTGCCCTGATTTCAGTGCCAAAGAACCAGAAGAGAACAAGGCAGGTTACCACAGCCACGATAAGGCCTACAATGGCTAACATTAAAGTTCGGTCCAATGGCAAGACTTGGCCCAACATAGTGTAGATTGTATCCACGCGAAGGAGAGGACATTGGCCTTACCCATGATATGAAGGTTGATAGAATAGAGGGCAATCATGGTTAAAATCCCAGCCAAGAGAGCAGGAATCTTAAGCTTGGTATGAATCCAACCAGTTACAGCACCGGCAATCATACCGCCCACAGCAGCACCCAAGATGGATACAATGGGGTTGAATCCGTTGATCAACAGAATAGCAGAGATGGCCGCCCCCATTGGGAATGACCCTTCTACCGTCAAATCCGCAATGTCTAAGACGCGGAAGGTCAAGAACACACCGACGGCCAGAAGGGACCACAAGAGACCCTGGCCTATGGTGCCAATAATTAAATCAGTCATTACATCCTCCTAGTAGAAATGGGAGGAAGGCTCCTCCCTATTTCAGATTATTGTGCTTGATCAAGAACAGCTTGTGGGATAGGTAATACCCAATTTAGCTGCTTGGTCTTTGTTTAGTGTCAATTTGAATTCCTTTTGTGTTTCAATTGGCATATCAGCTGGTTTGGCTTCCCTTTGAGGACTTTAACAGCCATCAAGCCTGTTTGGTAACCCAATTGGTAGTAGTCTACAGAATAGGTTGCCAAGCCCCCTTCTTTGATTGCATCGAAGGCAGGGAATACAGGAATCTTAGCAGCATCAGTTACATTGATCAAATTGCTCATAGCAGACGCAATAACATTGTCAGTTGGCACATAGATGGCTTGTACCCCTTGTGTAGTCAAGTTAGAGGCCGCTTGTTGGATGTCGTTGACGTTGGAAACAGTCGCTTCTACAACCTCGATCCCCTTAGAGGCAGCATATTTTTTACGATGTCCGCTTGCACTTGGCTATTCACTTCAGAAGAGGAATAAATAATACCGATTCTCTTAGCATTTGTAAGATTTGCGTAATCAAATCGATTTGTTTTTCCGTAGGCGCCATATCGGAGGTACCCGTTACATTATGACCTGGGTGTTCATTGGATTCTACCAACTTGGCGGATACATAGTCTGTAATGGCGGTCCCAAGAATTGGAATATCCTTGCTGTTGTTAGCCATAGTTTGGGCCGCTGGTGTAGCGATAGCTAAGACCAAATCTTCCTTATCGGATACAAAGCGTTGGGAGATGGAGTTAAGATTAGATTGGTCTGCTTGAGCATTCTGTTGGTCGATGATAACCGTATCTCCATCCTTGTAACCATTATCTGCCAAGGCTTGTACAAAGCCTTTATTAGCCAGCATCAAGAGATGGGTGTTCCACCAATTGGATAACGCCTACCTTTTGTTTTGCCCCCATTGGACCCTGTATTACCATTGCCACAACCAGCTACTAGGGAGGCAAAAAGGGTTACCCCAAGGCCATAGTTAATGCTTTTTTTCCAGTTCATAGTGAAAGTCCCTTTCTACTTACTTATAGTCCACTGCTTTTGTGAGCAAATCTTGTGGCAAGCTCAAGCCCAATTGAGCCAACTTATCCTTATTGACAACCAACTTGAGTTCGCTTTGCGTTTCAATTGGCATATCTTCTGGTTTAGCTTCCCTTTGAGGATCTTAGCTGCCATGACGCCTGCTTGGTAGCCCAATTTTTCATAGTCTACTGTGTAGGAAGCGACAGCGCCACCCTTCATTTGATTTTTCTTCCGCTGGGAAGACAGGAATCTTGGCTCCATCCGTAATGGCTACCAAGTTACCGATGGCTGATGCTACCACGTTATCCGTTGGTGTATAGATAGCATCAACACCTTGAGCCACTAGGTTTTTGTGCTGCTTGTTGAATATCGTTGACATTGGATACGGTCACTTCTACCACTTCAACACCCTTAGTAGCGGCATAGGCTTTCATCTTGTCCACTTGAATTTGGGAGTTCACTTCAGAAGAGGAGTAAACGGTACCAATTTTCTTAGTCCCTGGTTTGATAGCCAAGATCAAGTCCACTTGTTTATCTACTGGGCTCATATCGGATGTACCTGTTACGTTGGTACCAGGTTTTTGATTGTCTTTTACCAACTTAGCTTGTACGTAATCGGTGATGGCCGTCCCTACAATAGGAATATCATGAGAGGCATTAGCCATAGTTTGGGCTGCTGGTGTAGCAATCGCTAACACCAAGTCCTTGCGATCAGAGGTAAAGCGTTGGGCGATGGAATTGAGGTTGGATTGGTCAGCCTGTGCATTTTGCTGATCAATTTCCACTGTTTCCCCTTCTTTAAAAGCCATTATCAGCTAAGCCTTGTACAAAGCCTTTATTAGCCGCATCAAGGGCTGGATGCTCTACCAATTGAATGACACCTACGTGTTTTTACATTGGACCCAGGTCCATTACCACAGCCCGCCAGGCCTACAAGAGCGCAGGCGCCGAGGGCTAACATCATCATATTACGCTTCCAATTCACGAATATAACTCCTCTCCACTATTACTGTAACTTTTTTTATTATACGAGTTACCACGGACCCCTACAAGGGATAGCTTGTAGAAAGCCTTGCAGGAATAATTTTTTTCTCTACCAAATTAGGTAACCACACCTTATAAAGATTGGTTGGCTGCTTGTAAGAAAGCTATGTAGCACTTCTTAGCTTCGTAGATATCTGCCTTGGAAGTTACTTCCCCAAGGGCATGCATAGACAAGACAGCCACACCGCAGTCGATGACATTCATCCCATAGAGAGCCATGATATAGGCAATAGTACCGCCCCCCACCTAGGTCAACCTTGCCCAGCTCAGCCGTTTGGAAGGTCACCCTTGTAGTCGTCCATAATCCGACGGATAAAGCCCATATATTCCGCATTAGCGTCATTAGAGCCGGACTTACCGCGAGAACCAGTGAATTTGTTAAATACAACACCCATGCCTAGGAAGGAGGCATTTTTTTCTTTTTCAAAGGCAGATGCATAAAGCGGGTCATAACCAGCGCTCACATCAGAAGAGAGCATGCGAGAATTTTTCCAGGTCCGACGCACTGCCAGATTGGATTCTTTACCTAACAAGGCCAAGACTTCAGCTAGGGCATTTTCAAAGAATTGAGACTGCATACCCGTAGCCCCCATGGATCCGATTTCTTCCTTGTCTACCAAGAGACAACATGTGGTGCGGTCCACTTTATCTACCTCAAGCATAGCCACCAAGGAGGTATAGGCGCAAACCCGGTCATCTTGACCATAGGCCATAATCATAGACCGGTCAAAAGCCCATTTCTGCGGGCCTTACCAGCAGGAACGATTTCCAATTCCGCAGACATGAGGTCTTCTTCGGCGAAACCATAATCTTCTTCAAAGATGCGGTTGATAAACTTGGTAACCCCTTCCTTGAGTTCTCCTTTAACAGGTTGGGACCCAATGAGAAGGTCCAAGTTTTTCCCCTTCGATCACCTTGGCCGCATTCTTTTGCATTTGTTCTTGCCCAAGATGAGGCAAGAGGTCTGTAATGCAGAAAAACTGGATCCGTATCCTTTTTCCCCGATAGCCATGGTCACCTTGCTGCCATCCTTCTTGACAACTACCCCATGAATAGCCAAGGGCATAGCCACCCATTGGTATTTCTTGATACCCCCATAGTAATGGGTATCCCAGAAGAGAAGATTGGAATCTTCGTATTGGGGGTTTTGTTTTTACATCAATGCGCGGCGAGTCGATGTGGGCCCCTAAAATGTTGAGCCCTTCTTCTATATCTTGTCGACCGATATTAAAGAGGGCAATGGACTTGTCCATGTGAACATAATATACCTTGTCCCCTGCCTTAAGAGCAGTCCCCTCTTTCACCAAGTCTGTAAGATTTTTTTATAGCCTTTTTCTTGGGCTGCTGCTACAGCTTGTACAATGCACTCCCGTTCAGTTTTCCCATTGTCTAGGAAAGAACGATATCCATCGGCTAAGTCATTGACCTTCTTAAGGTCTGTTTTTTGTGTAATTATGCCAAGCGTATTTACGTTCCATAATCTATCCTTTTCTGGCCTAAGGCCTTGCGTTCTAAATAGCGGCGTTCTTTTTCTTCATTAATACGGGCCTTTTCCTTATAGTAGGCCTTGATTTCCTCCGTCGTATGGGTCAGCATCTTGGTCACATAATACTTGCGATCACCTCGCCCTGCCTGATAGCGGCCTACCTTCCAGAGGACGGCAAAGTCCTTGTGCTTAGGACAGGTCCCTATAGACAGATGCTTGTCTCCCGTCATGTGCTCCCTCTTCTGAAGTGCTAAGGGAGCCTGACAATAAGGACAATGGGCTATGCGTACCCGTCGGTCCCGGAGAACCCGCCGTTTATCGTCAAAGTTATCATAGACGAAAAAGCTAAGGCTTTGCGGAAATAGGAAGGGATTGGGTGCCCCCTTCTTCATAGTTTCATAGTGCTCAATGCCCCTGCTTGAGGGGAATATGCTTGCATATATCCGCCGTAAAGTAGGCATCATTGAGAGCATCATGGGCCCTTGCGGTTACCCTTAGAAAGGCCCAGTTCTTCTAGCGCGCCCTCTACGGACACCTGCTTGGCATCCCCATGCATTTCGTAGGCATAAATCAGTTGGGCGTCAAACCAAGCCGGCAAGATGGCCTTTTGCATCTTGTGGAGCATAAGGTTTTCCCGCAGGATAAGCATATCATCCGCTCCCCAGGATAGGAGGATTGCATCCTGTCCACACCAGGTCATGAAGTGGTGAAAGGCCGCCTGAAAGAGGACGCCGCGCTTGAGGTCTTCCCCTGTAATGCCCGTCAACTCAGCCACATGTTTATGCATATACTTGAGGTATTGTGGCTTGACCATCATAGTGAACTTGTCGATGGGTTCTAGCTCATGATTCAGTTTTTACCGCCCCAATTTGGATAATTTCCCCAGCGAGAGCCATTTTTAGCCCTGTTTCATAAAGGAAATATCATTGGCGTAGGGCTGATTCCATTCCAAGTCAAATATGATGTAATGCATAGTCTATTTTGTATCTTCTAATAGTTGATTAGCCGCCTCTATCACCTGCTCTTGGGTGATAACGGAAATCCCCTTATAGTGACCTTCCTTGATAATCTGCTTCATAGATTTACCAATTTCATAGTGATCCATGGATTCCAAGATGATAGCTCTCGCCTTGTAGGGACCATAGAACATAGGGTTAGATGGTCCATAGAGGGCTACAATTAGCACTCCCTGGCTGATGGCCACATGCATAGGGCCTGAGTCATTAGTAATAATCAGAGAACAGGCCTTCATCGCTGCTGCCAGTTGACCAATCGAAAAAGTGACCAGTAGCCACGATGGGTTGGGTCTTCATCTGCCCTACCACCTCTTGAACCATATCCTGGTCCATAGGCCCTCCAAAGAAGACTGGCTTATAGCCCTTGCCTGCAAAGTAGTCAGCCACAGCGCCAAATCGCTCTTTGGGCCACCGTTTTTTTCTACGACCGCTGACCCCACATTAAAGCCGATTAGCTTATCACCCTCTTGAAGCCCTTGGTCCTTATAAAAAAACTTTTGGCCGCCTCTTCCCAGGCTGGACAGGTAGATATATGTAATCCATGGTTATCCGTGTCAGTCACACCCAGTTGTTCTAAGATGTTGATATACATATCCGCCGCGTGACGAGTCTTACGGTCAAGACGGGTATATTTAGTCATGAAAGGCCGGAAGAGGAAGTGGCTCATACCAGTCGTTACCTTAGCGCCTACCTTCCAAGCCAAGTAGGAGGTACGCTCATTGGGGTGGAGGTTGATGAGAATATCCGGTTGTCCCTTGGCATTAATTTCCTTGGCCACTTGATTGAGGCCAGCAATGGAATTATGCCGCCCTTCTTATCCACCAGGATGAGGTCATCAATATAGGGGTTATACTTCATGACATCTTGAAGTTTCTCATCCATCACATAGGTGATGTGGCTATTCGGCGCTGCCTTGCGGAGAACTTCCAAGAAAGGGGTGGTCAAAATGACATCCCCTAGGTGCATGAGGAAGGTGACAACGATGCGTTTATGATTGAGTTCCATGCCCCTCCTCCTTTACCTTTTTGATAGGCCTCCCAAACGGAGTCCACAGAAATATGGCCCATACAGTCCGGATCCTTAACCAGTGGCTCTTTGGCCGTTGCCCTAGAGGTCGGCGACTGGATGATATGAACATGGTCACCCCCATAGGGGCCAGTCCGGTCTGGCGATGTGGTGCCGTACATGGCGATAAGAGGCTTCTTAAGGGCATTGGCTAGGGTGAAGAGGCCCCGTATCAGCCGAAATATAGAGTTTACTAGCCTCAATTAGCTCAATCAGTTCTGGTAAGCTCGTATGCCCTGTTAAGTCGATGAGGCGAGGATCTTCCACTAGGTCCAAAAATGGATTGGGACTTTTGGCAATCATCAGGAGACCCCCATAAGGACTACCCACTGCCCCTGGTCTAAGAAGCGCTTGATGAGTTCCGCATAATGAGAAACAGGCCATTCCTTAAGAGCCCAGCGGGCACCTGGAGCAATGACGATATAGTCCCCCTTATCGATAGCTACTTCCGGCAGGCCTTGAGCCATTAACTTGCGTTTGACCTCTAAGGCATCCTTCTGACTTCTAGATAGAGGAAAAAAACGAGGTCTTGAACCTGACCACCTAAGGCCCTGACCGTATCCAAGTAGCGCTCGATAACATGGTCGTACTTATGGTCACCCACCAGAGCCTTATTAACCAATTGAGACCCTTCCCGCAGTTCCCAATAGCCATACCGCTCAGGGGCTCCAGAACAAAAGGATACAAGAGCCGATTTAGCAATACATTGAAGGTCCAAGGTCATATCAAAGTGACGACTATGGAGGTCCTTCCAGAGCTTTCGTATATAGGAAAGGGACTTGAGTCCCTTCTTTTTCCACCAAGATAACCTCATCAATCCAAGGTTTACCCGGTAAAATATGGGCAAATTGAGGGTGTACAGCCCAGGTAATCTTGGCGTGAGGAAGGTTTTGGCGAAGGGCATAGAGGGTTGGCAAGGCATGAATAATATCCCCTAAGGAGGACATCTTAATGATGAGTATATTCTGGTAATCCTTCATTAGACATCTTCTCCTTCTTCTCGTAAACAAGACCTTACAAAATCCAGCATAGAACCTCCCTCAAAGAGGTAGCCTCGGATGCCTGCAGCCCGAGCGGCTTCTACATCCCGTTGTGAGTCACCAATCAAGAATGATTTCTGTGAATCAATAGCATGCTCTCTCATAGCCTGCAAAAGCATACCTGGTTTAGGCTTGCGACAGTCACAGTCTATGGCATATTTGGCCACGACCCCTTCCTTGTGGTGCGGGCAATAATAAAAAGCCTCTATAGGCGCTCCAGCAGCGGTCAACATGTCATTCATATGTCGATGCAAGGTATTCACATCGTCTTCTCCGTAATAGCCTCGAGCAATCCCACTTTGATTGGTTACCACGATAAGTTTATAGCCATGCTGAACAGCTAAGGCCAAACCCTCTTGGGCGCCCTCTACAAAGTGTAAGTCTTCCTGGCGGTGCAAATACCCAGTATCCACATTGATGACACCATCTCGATCGAGAAATAAGACCTTATCCATAGAACTCCTCATACACGTAAAAGTGGAGAGGCTAATGCCTAGCCCCCTCAGCCTTACCGACCTATTAATTACTAGCGGCGAATATAGCCTTCATTGTTTTCCAACAATTCACAGTATTCTGCTACGGCATCTTCCATCTTGGTAAAGCCTTTTATCATAGCCCACGGACATCAACTTAGTAGTATCCGCTTCTGTGAAGGATTGGTATTTGCCCTTCAAGACTTCAGGGAATGGGATATAGGTAATCTTACCCTTGCCAGCGTAGTCAATAACAGCTTGCATGAATTGGTTAAAGGTGTGAGCATGACCCGTACCACAGTTAAATACACCTGACAATTCAGGGTGTTCCCAGAAGAAGAGGTTGACGTTAACCACGTCTTTTACATAGATAAAGTCACGGGTTTTGACCGCCATTTTTCATAGCCGTCAGTCCCCTCAAAGAGGGTAATTTCCCCTGTTTCTTGGTTCTTGTAGAACATTTGGCGAACGAGAGAGGCCATCTTGTCCTTGTGGCATTCGTTAGGGCCGTATACATTAAAGTAACGAAGGCCTACCACTTGGGATTCTAATTGGTTTTCAAACTTGCGCACATAGCGGTCCATGAGGAGCTTGGAGTAAGCATACGGGTTCAAGGCTTCTTCGCATGCAGGATCTTCACGGAAGCCATTGCGGCCATAACCATAGGTGGATGCAGAGGACGCATAGATGAAAGGAATGCGGTGATCTTGGCAATAATGGAAGAGATTGCGGGACCCTTCATAGTTGTTATGCATCATATAACGGCCATTATATTCCATGGTATCGGAGCAAGCACCATTGTGGAATACTACGTCGATAGGACCACAATCAAAAGTGCCATCCGCAATAGCTTGGTCAAAATCGATGCAATCGATGTAATCGAAAGTAATCCAAGTTGGTCAAGTTACGGGCCTTACGACCATCTGTCAAATCATCCACGATGATGATGTCATTACGGCCTCGTTCGTTAAGAGCCTTAACCAAATTAGAACCAATAAAACCGGCCCCCACCTGTTACGATAATCATAATTTACCCTCCTTAGCTAAACTAGCTATTTTATTTACCACATTGGTGGTCGAATATCCTTCTTTGAAGGATAGAATTTGTACGGAATCAACAAAATCGCGGCCAATTACCTGGTCAGGTTGATAGTCGCCCCCTTAACCAAGATATTTGGACGGATGGCCTCTAAGAGCTCGGCTGGTGTATCTTCTTCAAAGATGACTACCCCATCCACACAAGCAAGAGCGCTCAAGAGATAGGCCCGGTCAGCCTCTGCTACCAAGGGCCGCGTAGGCCCCTTGAGGGCGACCTACAGAAGCATCGGAATTAAGGCCAATGATGAGGTGGTCACCCAACTGAGCAGCCTCCTGCAAGTAGGTCACATGTCCCCTGTGGAGGATATCAAAACAGCCATTGGTAAAGACCACTGTATCGCCCCGGTCTTGCCAGTGGCCCACCAGGTTCTTCATTTCTTCACGGCTATAGAGGACTTTTGTACTACCTTGCCCTCTTGCAAGGACTTCCAAAGGTCGATGAGCTCTTGCCGATGAATTGGATAGGTCCCTACCTTAGAGACCACGATGCCGGCGGCCCCATTGGCCACATGAAGGGCGGTCCGCATAGATAAGCCAGAGGCAATGGCACATATCATCATGGCCACCACCGTATCGCCGGCGCCAGACACATCAAAAAAACATCTTGCTGGGTCGCTGGATTATGCCAAGTACGGCCATCCTTGGCTATGATGGAAATCCCCTGTTCCGACCGGGTAGCAATGACATATTGCAAATCATTGCTAGCTAGGACTTCCTTAGCCGCCTCTACCACATGTTGGTCATCATTGATTACAGGGATGCCCCACTCGCTCGGATAGTTCTTTTACATTAGGGGTAATAAAGGTAGCCCCATTGTACTTATCCCATTGGGTTCCCTTTGGATCTACAATGGTAGGAATACCATACTGGTTAGCCATAGAAAAGACTTGAGCCAGGACGGAATCCGTGCAAACTCCCTTACCGTAGTCAGATACGACAATGCCATCGAGACCAGCTTGGCAGAGCTTAGACAGCCAACTGATGAGGGCCTTTTCTTCCCCTTCATTGACGTCGCGAATGGTTTCAAAGTCCAGGCGCATCATCTGTTGTCGGGCCCCTAAAAATCCGCATTTTTAGTGATAGTTGACCGATCCTTAGAGGTCACGAGACCGACCCTATCAATGTGGTTTTGGTCCAGGAGATCCTTAAGAAGGCGGCCATGGTCATCTTGACCTGCCACCCCACCTAGGAAAAACATGGGTGTCCAATTGGGCAAGGTTAGCCGCCACATTGGCTGCACCACCTAGCACTTCTTTCATATGGTCCACCCGGTTAACTGGCACCGGTGCTTCTGGAGAGATACGATTCACATCCCGAATACGTAGCGGTCCACCATGAGGTCACTGATGACCGCTATACGAAGCTTAGGAAGGCTGTCATGCAAGAAATTGTTGATGGTTTTCTTAATCATAATCTTCCTCTACCAACTCACAAATAATATGACCCACTAGGATGTGCATTTCTTGAATACGAGCCGTCGTCTTAGCAGGAACAGCTACGGTAGCATCACATAATTGACCCAGTTGTCCGCCTCCTTGTCCTGTAAAAAGCCACGGTCTTTAGACCTCGCTTCTTGGCCATTTCTACGGCTTTTACCACATTTTTGGGAATTACCGGATGTGGAAATCCCTATCAGGACATCCCCTGCTTGCCCCTAGGGCCTTCTACCTGACGGGCAAAGACTTGATCATAGTCATAATCATTAGCTACAGCTGTCAAAATGGAGGTATCTGTAGTCAAGGCAATCGCCGGCAAGGACCGGCGTTCTTTCACAAAGCGCCCTACCAGTTCAGCGGCTAAATGTTGGGCATCTGCCGCTGATCCACCATTGCCGCAGAAGAGGATCTTATGGCCCTTATCCAAGGCTAGCTTACAAATATCTGCCGCCGCTTGGATAGCATCCATATGGTTACGCATCTTGGTATAAGTATCTAAATGGTCATCAAAGCGTTGTGTAATAATGGGATTAATAGACATATAGCCTCCCTACTATGTTATATAATTTCGCGCAATAGGCGATCAACGTTCTTCCAGAAGAGTTTATCCAGGTCCCCTTGGGTCATGCCAGCCTTCAAGAAAGCATCCCGCAAGCGGTCCATATGGCCTATATCTTGGATTTCAGTCTGCGGATCAATACCATCAAAATCGGTTCCTAGGGCCACTACATCAGCGCCCCCTACCTTGTGGATATAAAGGCCATGCCGTACGATATCATCGATGCGGGATATAGGTGAATCTCCTAAAAAGTGGTTAGCAAAATTGAGGCCAATCACTCCACCCTTGCGGGCAATCATACGTATCTGTTGGTCCGTCAAATTACGACTATGAGGGGTCAAGGCGCGAGCGTTGGAGTGAGATGCTATAAAGGGCTTGGTCATGAGCTGATCCAATTGAGCGATTCCCCATCATTAAGGTGGGAACAATCACGATTATCCCCAGTTCTTCCATCCGCTGAACAAAGGCTCTACCAAGCTCCGTCAATCCCTTTATTAGGGTCCCCACAATGAGGTTCACAGAGACCATTAGGATAGTTCCAAGAAACGGTAATAAGGCGAACCCCTTCCTCATAGGCCTTATCCAATCGTTCCAAGGAGCCCTCAAAGATGCCCCCTTCTTCTACGGATAGTAGGGCCCCTAGCTTGCCATCTGCATAGCAGGCATCTAAATCTTGGACAGATTGAATATGGCGAATGTGTTCACCATAGGTAAGCATATTCTTTTCAAAGACCTGCCGCATAGCCTGGTAGCGCTCATAGGATATTCTGTCTCGCCCAAGTCTATATAGAGGGCAAAGTCTTGCACCTTGCATGGCCGGCCCACAATTTTTTTAATATCGATTTTCCATGCATTCTCATAGAGATCACCCGATTGAGGATGATCCAAGAGCTGCATCATGGTATCGCAGTGTAAATCAATCATTTGTTCTTATTCTTGCTCTTTTGTTCAGATAAGGCCTTAAGTTTATTTAGCTCATCCATAAAGGAATCGATGTTATCGAACTTACGATAAACAGAAGCGAATCGAACATAGGAAACTTGGTCAATATCTCGCAATTGATCTAGGACCAATTCACCCAAGTGATCAGTTGTTACTTCTTCAAGATTTTCATTGCGAATTTGACATTCTACCTCATTGACCACTTCTTCCATGGTCTCCGTAGATACGGTCCGCTTATCACAGGAACGAAGCAAACCGTTGAGAAGTTTACCTCGATCGAAGAGTTCGCGGCGACCTGACCGCTTAATAACCATAAGGGGACTTCTTCTACCACTTCATAGGTAGTAAAACGGCGGCCAATGATTGCACTCCCGTCGGCGACGGATGCTATTAGAATCATCTGTTGTACGGGAATCGGTAACCTTTGTATCTGTATGTTGACAGAATGGGCATCTCATAAGCTTGACCTCCAGCTAGATAGACACACTACACCCAATTATTCATCTTATATACTAGCATATATTGAAAGAATTTACTAAAAAGCCCTCTTAGGGGGCTAAACTACAATATCTTGTAGTCATCCCTAAGAGAGCTTTTTGGCATTGTATTCTATTGTAGAACCAAGAGGCAGTCACCAGATTCAATGCGAGACCCTGGGGTTACCAGGATTTCCTGCAACCGTCCCATCCTTAGGAGCGGTAATGGTAGTTTCCATCTTCATCGCTTCTGTAACGAGGAGGACATCCCCTTTTTCACCTTTTGGCCTAGGGCTAACTGCTACTTTCACCAAGGAACCGGATAGGGTTGCACCGATTTCGTTAGGATTAGCCTTATTAGCCTTACGACGTACTAAGCCAGTGGTCTTCACTTGTTTTATCGTGAACCTTGATGGTCCGTGCTTGACCATTAAATTCAAAACGAACCAACCGATTCCCTTCTTCATCAGGATCGGATACTAAGACTAGCTTAATGATGAGGTTTTTCCCCTTTTCCAAGGCTACATTGATCTCTTCCCTGCTTTCATGCCGAAGAAGAAGGTTGGCGTATCCAAGATGGACACATCACCAAATTCTTGTACAAAGGCTTGCCAGTCAGCGTATACCTTTGGATAGAGGCAGTAAGCCGATAAGTCTTCTTCTGTAGTCGGCGCCTTCATCTCTTCCAACTCAGCCTTCTTAGCTGCGAAATCAACAGGTGCTAGAGCCGCCTTTAGCCTGTTCTTGCCAGGACTTGTCACCCTTAAGGATGATATCTTGAAGTTCTACTGGGAAGCCTTGGTAAGGAATGCCCAAAACGGCCTTGGAAGAATTCCACAACTGATTGTGGGTAATCTAGCTCTCTACCGCGGGTCATGATATCCTCTTGGGTCAAATCATTTTGAACCATGAAGAGGGTCATATCGCCAACTACCTTAGAAGATGGTGTTACCTTGATAATATCCCCAAACATCATATTGACTTGATGGTACACCTTTTGAATTTCATTCCACCGATCACCTAGACCCAGGGACTTGGCTTGTTGTTCCAGGTTGGAATATTGACCACCCTGGCATTTCATGGGTATAAACGGTAGTATTCGGATAGGAAATTCCCTTATCCACACCCTTGTAGTAAGGGCGGATAGAGCCGAAGTAGTCGGACATAGCTTGCATGTAGTCCGTATTGAGTTCTGGTTGTCGTTCATGACCTTCTAGTGCATAGTAGAGGGAATTCATGGATGGTTGACTTGTACCATTGGAGAAGGCAGAATAAGCTACGTCAACGATATCAACACCCGCATCAATAGCCCGGCCATAGGTATAGATGGCATTACCAGACCCTTCATGGGTGTGAAGATGGATTGGAAGGTCCACAGCATCCTTTGAGGGCGGATACCAAATTATAGGCTGCTTGTGGCTTTAAGATTCCGGACATATCTTTAATGGCGATGGTATTAGCCCCCACCTTTTGTAGATCCTTGGCCATCTTAACATAGTAGTCCAAGTTGTACTTAGGACGGGAACTATCCAAGATATCCCCTGTATAGCAAAGGGTTACTTCCGCCAGCTTACCTTGGTTACGAACTTCATCGATAGCTGCAGACATGGTTTCTACCGAGTTGAGGCAGTCAAAGACACGGAAGACATCTACCCCATTCTTAGACGCTTGTGTGATAAAGTGACGAACTACATTTTTCCGGATAGGATAGTATAACCCACCGCATTGGCACCGCGGAGGAGCATTTGTAAAAGGGTATTAGGCACTTCCTTACGGAACATGCGAAGCCGTTCCCAAGGATCTTCATGGAGGAAGCGATAGGCAACATCAAAGGTAGCACCACCCCAGCATTCCAAGGAGAAGAGATTAGGAACACCACGGGCCGCTAGTCCCGCTACCCGAAAGCCATATCGATGGACCGCAAGCGCGTAGCAAAAAGGGATTGGTGGGCATCCCGCCAAGTAGTATCAGTGAAGAAGACCTGCTTTTTGCTCTAATACCCATTTAGCAAAAAGCCTTCAGGGGCCCAATTGATCGAACTTTTTGCTTGGTCCCTGCTTGTGGAGCCTCCTTGAGAGCCGGTGGCATTTGGATAGGCGCAAAGTCTGGCTTATCCTCCTTACCCTTACCGGTATAGCCGTTGACGGTCACATCAGCGATGTAGCGCATGAGTTTTTGTCCCCGGTCACGGGCCGGTTTCAAGTTAAAGAGTTCTGGATATGCGTCGATGAAGTTAACGGAATAATCACCCTTTTTGGAAGTCAGGGTGTTCCAGCACATTAATCAAGAAAGGAATGTTTGTCTTCACCCCACGAATACGGAATTCGTGAAGGGTCCGAAGCATCTTGGATACGGTTTCTTCATGGGTTAACCCTGTAGGTCGTCGCCTTTACCAAGAGAATCGTAATAAGGGGTTACGATAGCCCCTGTAAAGGCATTACCAGCATCCAAGCGAACACCAAAACCACCGCCAGACCGATAGACCATGAGTTCACCTGTATCTGGCATAAAACCCATTAGCTGGGTCTTCTGTCGTAATCCGGCATTGGATGGCCGTCCCTTGACAACGAATCATATCTTGAGACGTGATACCAATCTTAGGATCATCAAAGCATAGCCTTCGGCTACACGGATTTGTGTATGAACGATATCAACCCCTGTAATCACTTCCGTAATGGTGTGTTCTACTTGGATACGAGGATTAACTTCAATGAAGTAGAATGACCCATCAGGGGTAACTAAGAATTCTACAGTCCCTGCCCCCACATAGGAAACGTTCTTCATGAGCTTAACGGCTGCTTGACAGATGGCGTCGCGCGTTTCTTGCGGTAAGGCAAAAGCTGGTGCCACTTCTACCACCTTTTGGTGACGCCGTTGGATGGAGCAGTCCCTGTTCATGGAGGTGGACTACATGACCATGTTGGTCCCCTATAATTTGTACTTCGATATGCTTAGGTTCTACGATGAGTTTTTCTACATAAACCCGGTCATCACCAAAGGCTGCCTTAGCTTCCGATTTAGCTCGATCATAAGCTTCTCGCAGATTTTCGTGTTTAGCCACTTCCCCGCATACCACGGCCACCGCCGCCGTTAACGGCCTTAATCATAAGTGGATAGCCATGCTCAGCAGCAAAGGCTTCCAATTGCTCAAAAGTCCTTAAGGGGACCATCGGACCCTGGAATCATTGGAATTTGAGCCAATTTTGCTTGTTCCCGGGCGTTAACCTTGTCCCCAAACATGATGAGATGTTCCAGGCGAGGCCCAATAAATGTAATGCCTTCTTCTTGACAGCGTTTGGCAAATTCTGCGTTTTTCAGACAGGAAACCATAACCCGGATGAATGGCATCTACATCATGTTCCTTAGCGATGCGGATGATGTCATCTATGTCAAGATAAGCCTCTACTGGTTTCTTTCCTTCCCCTACCAAATAGGCTTCATCAGCCTTATTTCTGTGGAGGGACAAGGTATCTTCTTTAGAATAAATGGCAACTGTTCGTATACCCATTTCATAGCAAGCCCGGAAGACGCGAATGGCAATTTCTCCCCTGTTGGCAACCAATACAGATTTAATCTTTTTCATAGTCGACTCCTCCTTAACATGTATACATTATATTTTACGCATAAATGTGTGCTTTCTCAATACTTTCTATATATGTATACACAATACAGCCCTAGACCAAATAAAAACAAGACTCTTCCCCATGTAAATTCCTAGCATCCATTGTTATCACATAAAAAGAGGCCCCAACCTTTACTACGATTGGAGCCCTCATAACTAAGACTAGCCTAAGTAGCAAGCCCTTATATGATAGGTTTATACCTAGCTATTTAGTTTTTCTTCAGAGGCGGATGTCACATTGGTTTGACCTTGGAATATACGCATATTCTTACGGCCTTCTACAATCAACTCGCCCATAGCCCCCTTCATGGACCGCATAAGAGCATGGTCTAAGAAGGTAAAGTGCCCTAGTTCTTCTAAATTGATTTCAATAATAGCTGCCCCACCTGCAGGGATATCTGTTGTTTGTACATTATGGTTGACTAGGCTACCACCTTCTACCATCACAGTATTAAGGATATTCCCCATGATATGGAATGGGAAGTTAAGATTAGGGCCTGCATTACCTACATATAAACGGACCTTTTCACCCACCTTGCCTTGGAGGGCGCGGGCACCCGTCAAGGAGCCTTGTGCCCCATTAAAGACAACATAGTCTGGTTGTTCATTAGATGCCTTTTGGAAATCTAAGGTTGCTAGGTTTGGATCATTATTAGCAATCTTTTCGTTAGTTTCACCATGGGCAGCTTCACCAGCCTTATTAAGGTAGAGTTCACTTTGCAAAATGAAGTATTCTCGATCAACTGGTTCCATGCCTTCTTTAGGTTCTACCAAGATGAGGCCAAACATACCCTTTAGCTACGTGAATAGCAGGGGACGGCATAGACCCACAATGATAGAGGTAAAGTCCCGGTTTCATAGCGGTAAAGACAAAGGTTGTCTCTGTTCCCTGGCATAGCTTCAGAAGCAGCCATGCCACCATCTTCACCAGTTACAGCATGGAAGTCGATGGAATGTGGCATGCGTTCTGTAGATGGATTTTTCAGATGAACTTCTACTTCATCCCTTGACGAACGCGAATAAAAGGACCTGGTGTTGTGCCATTGAAGGACCAGTACTTATAATTTACACCTGGTGCTACTGTTTTTAATCCCTTCCGCAACTTCTAGCTTAACTACATTGCGGACTGGATAATCCCGGTTGAGCGGTTTAGGCACATTAGGGCCGTAGTCATCTCTGCTTCTACTACCGGTAATTTACCACCGTGAATTTGGGGGTTCATCTTAAAGAAATACTTGACCCCAAATACGGCTAAAACAAGGGCTACAATAAGGCCTATTACGATAGGAATAGCCGTTTTCTTATTAAACCCTTAATTCTTTCTAGCATATAAACCTCCTCTAAAAATAAGAGCTGCAATGTTAGTTCACATTACAGCTCTTACAAGCTATACGAGACGCATCTTAGCTCAAAGGTTTAGATACATCAATATCACCAATCTTATTGACGAGTTCACCTTCTACGGAGAATTGAACGTTGTCAATACCATCGCATTTACGTAGGGTCTTAACAATCGCATCAACCTTTTCTTTTTGCATTCCCTTGGCCTTCTGCAAATTGAGGGCTTACTTCTACGATAGCAGTCTTACCCTTGTACCATACATTGTAAATTCGTTCTTTAGGTCCAAAGGTACGGCCGCCATCAGCTTTGACCATTTGGAGAAGAATTTGAATAGGTTGTGCAGCGACCTTATCCATAGTTACTTTTTGTTCAGCTAAACCAGAGCCATCTTCTTTTTGGCACAAAGATAGTTACGGATGTTTGTTCTGGTTGTGCTTGCTCTTGAGCGCTAGCTTGTTGTGCATCTTTTTGGCTAGAACCGCAACCGGAGAAGCCTAATAGACATAGCTGCTACAGCAGCCAAGATGAGAGCTTTTGTGGATGTTTTTCATAATGAGACTCCTTCACACACTTGTAACTTGCTTTACCAATAGTCTAGTATAAGCAAAGCCTATTCATATATACCCTTAGTGTACTCCTAAACAGGCCAAAAATTTGTGATATGTATCACTTTTTCTTAATTTTATTATTTTTTATTCCGTCGCTGTCAAATAATCATTTCTTAATAGCCCCCTAAAAAGCTTTCATCAAAGCATCTAAGGCCTCCTGATCATTCTGCCCCATGGTTTCCCGCGCAGAATGCATGGCTAAAAATAGGAATGCCCACATCCATGGTCCGCATGGGAAAGACGGCAGAGGAAATCGAGCCCACCGTGGATCCACCCGGCTCATCAGAGCGATTTACATAGTGTTGCCAAGGAATATCTGCTTCATCACAGAGGGCCTTCACGGTCGCTTGTGCCACCGCATCCCCCAGCATAGGATTGGCTAGCTGCAGACTTGAGTGCCAAACCTTTATTCAACAAAGGATAGTTAGTAATATCATTCTTTTCTGGATGATTAGGGATGTAATGCATGAGCCACATCGGCAGATATCATAAACCCCTTAGCCATATCCTGTGCTAAGTCTTCACCGCTTTTACCGATAGCACCATAGATGCGATTAACAATCTGTGGCAGCATCATGAAGCGCCACCCTGTTTGGTTCGAGACCCCACCTCTTCATTGTCAAAGAGAATTCCTAAGCGGAGACCGGGTACATTTTTATCGGCCGCTTCTAAGAGGCCCTGAAGCACGGATCGGCAGGAGGTCAGATTATCTAACCGAGGGGCTGACACAAAAATCATCATTAAATCCCAAGGTACACCCTCTTTCCACTGGATAGAGTGTAATTTCGTAGGAGAGAATATCGTCACGGTCACAGTCAGCCTCTCTAGCTAACAAGTGGAGCCAAGCATCATTTGGGTCCATCTCTCCCCTTCCATCATAACTAAAGGGAGCATATCCACTTGCTTATTGCTTAACGCCATCATTCATTTTACGGTTCATGTGAATGGCCAAATTAGGAATAATAGCCACTGGTCGTCGTGTGTCTACCAAGACCGACTCTGTTGCAAATGGCTTGTCACCCTTGAGCACAACCAGGCCTGCTGCCCCTAAGGGGCCGGTCTAGCCAAGTATTCAGAATGAGCCCTCCATAGGCTTTCTACATTGAGCTTGATATATCCCTTAGTATTGGTCACAGGGTTAGGGCTTAACCCGAAGGGCTGGAAAGTCTGTATGGGCTGAGGCAATGCGGAGCATGCCATCCGCATCCCCATGTGAAAGGCGCAAAGGGTTGTTCCATAGACATTCACCACATAGTCACTAGGCCCAAGGTCCCAAGCCTCCCTAAGGACAATTCTTGGAATCCTGCATCCACTAACTCTTGTAAACTCATATCCACCGTATGATAAGGGGAGGTGGATCCATCGATATAGTGTAGTAATGATTGAATGGTATTAGACATAATTCTACCCTCTACGATACTAGCTAATAACTACCCATATTATAAAGCAAATGAGCCTAGAATAGAATAAAAAAGAGACACCCTAGGATGTCTCTTTATATATCTGTTTTGTATTGTTTAAAATTATAGATTGGAAGCTTACCACATACCAAGAAGTTTTCATCCAAGCAGAACCGATACCTACGAAGATAATCAAGTTGATAATGGAAGCCATAAAGCCCAATTTCCACCATTCACCTTGTGATACATAGCCCGTGTTGAATAATACTGGTGCAGGACCCTGCAGCGTAGTGAGTCAAGGACATGCAAAGGTTAGATGTGAAGGCGATCATGAGCAATGTCAACATAACTGGAGCGCCAGCACCGATAGCGATAGCGGAGAAGGCTACGAACATTGCAGAGATGTGCGCAGTCAAGGATGCAAATGCATAATGAGCATACAAGTTGACGATAACCGCAAAGAGGAATGCGATAACCCAAGACCCGTCAGGTACGAAGCCTTGTAATACAACTGTGAACCATTTAATGAATTCCAATTTGGAAAGGAAGGTTGCAAAGGTCATCAATGTACCCATCCATACCAAAGTATCCCATGCACCTTTTTCAGACTTAACGTCATTCCATTTCAAAAACGCCTGAAATGAGCAAGATGGAAATACCAAGCAAGGCTACTGTAGTAGCGGACAAATGGTTAATAGAAGATGTTGCCCAAAGGATCAAGGCCAAAATGAACACGCCGAGCATAACCCATTCTTGGAAGGACATTTTGCCCATTTGTTTAAGTTCGTTTTTGATCATAGATTGCGCATCCCGTGTATCCTTCATTTCTGGTGGGAATACGAAGGACAAGAACAATGGCATTACGATCAAGGAAAGAAGGCCTGGAACGATAGCTGCGATAGCTCATTCGCCCCACGTCAATTCAACACCGAAGGATGCTGCTGCAAGGGATGCAACCAAGGTGTTACCAGCCATGGATGTCATGAACATAGCAGATGTAATTGTATTAGATTGGTACACAACTTGTGTCAAGAAGGCACCAATTTTACGAGGAGCAGAGTCTGGTGTGGAACCGAAGGCTTCTGCCAAGGAACGAGTGATTGGATAAATAACCCCGCCCGCACGTGCTGTATTAGAAGGTGTTGCAGGGGATAAGATAAAGTCACTCAATTCAAGCGCATAAGCCAAACGCAAGGAGCTAGACCCGATAGCCGCAATCAAATTGTAGGCAATACGTTTACCGAGACCGGTATTAATAAAGCCACGAGAGAATAAGAAGGCAGCTACGATTAACCAGATAGAAGCATTTGCATATCCAGACAATGCGTCGCTAATTTTAAGAGTGTTTGTCAATGCAGCAATGGTAACCATAATCATAGCTACGCCGCCGATTGGCAATGGTTGAAGGATAAAACCTACGATAGTGGCTACAAAGATAGCAGCCAGTGCTATGCTTGCGCACTCACCCCATCTGGAGTTGGCCAGAACCACATAACTAGGCCAATGATGATAGGGATGAGCCAGTTCATCAAACGTTTCATTTGAATCTCCTCATCACTTGATAAATACAATTACAATACAACAGATAATCTATTAACTAAACCACCTTATTAACGTGGTAAAGCTACGTCTTCCATATTTGTTGCGTCGATGTCTTCCAAGAGGCCCTTGTCACAGAGTTCTGCGATTTCTGGGCGGATAGGCATCCGTTTAAGCAACATTAAGTCATATTTCTTCAACACATCTTCTACATGACTTTGGCCGAAGATGTTGTAATCCCTTATCATTATCTGGACAGTGGAAATAAGCATAATTTTTCCACAACTCCGATAATAGGCACCTTCATAAGATCTGCCATCTTGACCGCCTTTTTCAACAATCATAGATACCAAGTCTTGAGGGCTTTGTTACCAAGATGATGCCATCTAGGTTAAGGGATTGGTAAACCGTAAGGGCTACGTCACCCGTACCAGGAGGCATATCGACGAGAAGGTAATCAATATCTTCCCAAATAACTTCGGAATAGAATTGCTTTACCATGCCGCCAATTAAAGGACCACGAAGTACAACAGGATCTGTATCATGTTCCAATAAGAGGTTGGAAGACATAATTTGGATGCCTGTTTTTTGTTTGGCATGGGCGAACGCCTTCAGCATCGCCCATTGCTTTATCCTTAACCCCAAAGATATGAGGAATGGATGGACCTGTAATGTCCGCGTCGAGGATACCAACTTTGTAGCCCCGCCGTTGAAGAGAGATTGCGAGCAAGGAAGTAACAGAGGACTTACCAACGCCCCCTTTACCAGAGACAACCCCAATCACATGTTTAACCTTGGATTTAGGATGCAATGGTGCACGCAAATCTTGTTGTTGAGATGGACATCCACCAGCTTGGCCTTTTAGAGGCACAGCCTTGAGAGGATGGACAACCTTGACAATCACTCATACTAAATACCTACTTTCTTGAGAGTAAAAAGAAACTCCCATCGGACCTGTCTAACCTTAGACAAACCCGTCTATAATCCGTGTTTATTGTAGCAAAGCCCCCATTCTTCATCAATGGTTTAGGCTATGACAATAAGTTATGCAAATGTAACCAACGTCACACTTTTATAATATTTTTTTCTAAGCGCCTTCCCTTCTACCCTACTAACTAAGGGCTCAACAAAATGTCTACCCATACTGTACACATAGATGGGATTGCTTATTTCACAAGCTATAAAAAAGCCTCCTAGTCACGAGGACTAGGGAGGCTTCCTATAAGAGATAACTGCCTACTGATTAAATTCAAATCAAAAATCAGTCGATCCAATGTAATTAGTCTTTTCTACGGCCATCCTTATTTGCCGCTTCACCAGTAGCTTTCTCCTGATTAGAACTAATCTCCCCTACAGGCTTATCATGAAGGTGAAAAATCTCCTTCTGCCTGTTCTTGCGCTAGATCACGTTCCTTAGCTCGCCGCATATACCATTTATAGGCCTTATAGATGCCATAGTAGATAATGAGGAAGATGACAGAAATGACCGCTAAGCGTCCCATATTATCATGGATGTTGACTAAGTCTTGGCCGATGGCCATCTCTACCGCTGTGGATGGAAACTTGCCAGCAAGTTGGCCACAATGTAATCTTTTACCGTAATTTTGGGAGATAGCCCCCAAGGCCGTGATGAGACCCGATGGGAAATAAGGAACTGTTCGAGCAAACAGCATAACCATAAAAAGCCATTTTGCTCAGAAAAGTCGTCTAGCTTTAAGAGGAACTTAGACTTATGGATGAGTGTATCCGCCTTATCCCGCAAAAGGTAGCGGAAGATAAAGAAGGATATGGTCACACCTACACATTCCCCCAAACCAGGCTATAACAAGCCCTTCCCAGTATCCAAAGACCAAGGCCGAAGCCGTAGAAAAACAATGGCTGGCAAAAAGCCCACCATATTGACGACTACGATGAGGTAGATGGTAGCCAAGACAGCCCAAGGGCCGTAACCCTTAAGGGTTTCAGAGATAAGCTGCATATCATGGCTAAGGATGATGCGGTGCATGGTGGCATAGAAGCTAGGATCTAGCCAGTGAACGAAGAGGGCCACCAAGACGAGGGGAGCCTATGGCTCCCCAACTGATGGTCCATTCGATGTGTTTGGATTTTTTTCTTCTTTCATGGGACCTTTCAGTCTTATTTAACCTCTACAATCCAACCTTCTGGAGCTTCTACTTCACAGTGTTGAATAGCGAGCAAGGTGTCATACAATTTCTTAGTGTATGGACCCATGTCTTCCATACCTGCTGGGAATTTGATATCCCCTTCTTCTGTATGGATGCATCCCACTGGAGAAATAACTGCAGCTGTACCGCAAAGACCGGCTTCGGCAAAATCTTTCAATTCATCAAAACGAACAGGACGGTGTTCCACCTTCATGCCCAAATAGTGTTCGGCTACATACATAAGGGAACGACGAGTAACAGAAGGCAAGATGGAATCAGATTTAGGAGATACCAAGGTGCCATCCTTAGTTACAAAAAAATAAAGTTAGCCCCACCAGTTTCTTCTACATAAGTACGGGTAGCCGCATCAAGATACATGTTTTCTGCATAGCCATGTTCGTGAGCATCCGTAATGGCATAGAGGGACATAGCATAGTTGAGACCTGCTTTTGATATGACCAGTCCCATGAGGAGCAGCACGGTCAAAAGTCAGTGACACGAATGGTGATTGGTTTAGCCCCACCCTTGAAATAAGCACCTACTGGTGTAGTGAAGATACAGAATTGGTATTCATCCGCAGGTTTAACACCGATAACAGGGTTGGTCCCCATCATATAAGGACGGATATGAGAGAAGCACCGGTCCCATAAGGAGGAACAAAGTCCTTGTTGGCCTTAACAGTTTTCGATAACAGCTTCTGAAGCGCTTTTTCATCGAATGGAGGCATAACAAGGCGCTCTGCAGAATCATGGAAGCGCTTAGCATTGAGGTCTGGGCGGAAAATAACAATACGACCATCCTTAGTGTAATAAGCCTTCATACCTTCAAATACGGTTTGTGCGTATTGGAAAACACCAGCACATTCGTTTAAGACAATATTGGCATCGGTGGACATTTGTCCTTGGTCCCAATGTCCATCTTTATAGTTAGATACAAAAACGATATGGTGTTTGGTGGTAACCAAAAACCAAGATTTTTCCCAATCTAGTTGTTCACTCATAATAGAACCTCCTAAGTATCTTATAGTTCATATACTAAGTATAGTAACACTCTAATCCCATCGATTCAATAGAATCACCCATAAAGATGTCTTATGAGTATATAAATAAAAACCACGGGAAGCACTAACGTGAATACCCGCGGTTTCTCATACTTCGTAATCTTTCACTAGGACCTAGCACTAGGACCTACAAGACTAAATTATTTTTCAATTTTTCTTGAGGCTCTCTAAGAGCTTATACAACTCTTCCTCAGACAGGCCTGCCAAAGCTGCAGTCCCTATGTTTGTCTACCAAATGTCCAATTGGATCCATGAGGGTCTCACCCTTTTTCTGTTAAGGCAATGAACTTCCCCCGTTGACCTGGCAAGCTATGTTTTTCAATCAGCCCTTTATCCTCTAACTTAGCTAATGTTTTTAGAAATAGCCGCCGCCTCTACGCCAAGCTCTTTAGCCAATTCCGTTTGAGATCGTTCTCTTCCTTGGTGAATAACCTTCATGATGGTCCATTCCGAAGAAAATACGCCCTTTCTTGAAATAACAGAATTCAAGCTCTTATTAAAGGCTCGCACAGTCTGTAAGCACTGATAAATAACATCGTCTCTTTCCATAGGTCCCCCTATTACACTCTATTTAACACACACTCTCCTTGGACGAAAAGCCTCCTCAGGCTTTTTCCTTGTTTAGCGGCGGATAGCTTTTTACCAAACCAATCACAATGACCGCCCCTATGATAGAGGTAATCAGTGATTGCAGGCCAAACCCATCTAGCCCTTTGACACCAAAGAAGGTCAGTAAGATATAGTTGGCCAAGGTGCCACCTACAAAGCCCGCTAGGATGTTGGCAAGCTTACCCATTTTCTCATCGACATGCATAAACTTAGAGGCAATCCAGCCCGCTAAACCACCAATAATAATCCAGGAAATAAAGCCCATATAAGTCTCCTTAGAAGAAAAAAATAAGAACTAATTAAAGACTAATAAAAAGAAAGAAATAAAGAGACTTCACATCTCTCATTTCTTTCCTAGTATAACTCATTCACATTGAATTCATCAAGTCTTATATTGAATTTTTTTCTAATTCAAGCAAAAAGCCTTGCGGTCTAGGCCTCCTCCATAGCCTGTAATGGCGCCCTTAGCCCCCATAACCCGATGGCAAGGAACAATCAAGCTGATGGGATTAGCACCTGTAGCCCTGCCAACGGCTGGGCAGACATCTTAGGCCGGCCAAAATCTTTCGCCAGATCCTTAGCAATAGCCCCCATAGGTCAGCGCTTGCCCGTAGGGAATGGTTTCAATATAGGTCCAGACAGCCTTTTGAAAGTCTGTCCCATAGAGTTCATAAGGAGGAGCTTGCAAGGAATCCGTGGATTGACCACCGAAGTATCCATCGAGCCAAGCCTCGGTCACTCGGAATACGGGCAGATGAACAAGAGGAATCAAACCCTAGGTCACAAGGCCCCTCTTCTCCTTGGAAGTAGAGGTCTGTCAAAATGCCCTCTCGGCCTATCATAATCAGAGGCCCCAAAGGAGATTGGTAGGTCCAGCGGGCCTCCTGCCAGACTTGTGGAGCTTTATTTTTTTATTCACGCCCATGGACAGTTTCCTCCTAAGAACACTAATAATCCTTTTTACTTTATAAGGTAAGGGCATAGGATTGATCCACAAAAAGCCATCACATCTTCGTCATCCGCAGGTCCCGCCAAAAAGGATGGACAACCAGTGTTTCTTATTCATGTGATAGGCGGGACCATAGCCCGCTTCTTGTTTATAAAAATCCACATCCTCTGGATCCGCCTTAATTACCAAGAGGTCGCATTCCGTGGAGTTAACCATGGACCGAGGACCCTCCTGCTTGATATCTACCGATGTAGTATCCACATTCATGATGACAGCGAACCACTTTCCATTTCCAGGATGACGAAAAAAACAGCATAATCCGGATAGGTATCCCAAAAGATATTGGGGTTCCACATCATAACGCTCGCTTATATAGTTCATAATATCAAAACGGTTCATAGGAAGACCTATCCCATTCTTTTTCACTAGACCTTACTAGAACGACATGCTTGTCGTCTTTCCTCAATCGCTTGTATCCGTTGCCGGCGTTGCCACCACTTGGAGAAGAAAACACGAATGAAAAATAAGGGCTATAAAGCCGATGGTAATAAAGGTATGGTAAGGAGCCAACACCTCTTTAACCAAATCATCTTCTAAGAACATACCCGCCCCCGCATAGGCAAGAATGGCACCACCTATATAGAGAATAATAGGAAAGCGTTCAATAATCTTGATGAAGAGGCTCGATCCAAACATGATGATAGGAACGGTTACCAGGATACCAGCGATAGCAATCCCCATATGACCGTTAGCTGCTCCAATAACGCCTAAAAACATTATCGATGGACATGATGCCATCCGCCACAACGATAGTGGTAATAGCTGGGATAAGGGCATCCTTAGCTTCGATCTTATGTTCCTTATCATCATCAGAGATAAGAGAGTGAGCGATGAAGAGAAGGGCTATACCACCAATCAGGCGGAGGGCAGGAATGTTGTTAATAGCTTCAACAAAAAAACAAAGGCCATAATAAGACGAAGGATAATGGCCCCTATAGTACCACCCAAAATGGCCTTTTTTTCTGTAGGTGGACAGGTAAATTTTTTTAGCAGCCATACCGATGACGATGGCATTATCCCCTGCCAAAAGAATATCGATTAAGACAATCTGTAACATGGCTATTAAACCAGCAGTACTGAATAATTCCAAGTATATGTCCTCCTATAAACATCGAATAGAATGAATTTATTATACCATGACCCTACCCATGAAATACATAGATTTGGTATAATGCAAGGTACTGTTATCTTTAAATGCCTGGAGATATTGTATGCATTCGACACAAACATTCACAGAAAAAATCTGGGTCTTTTTGCGCTTAGTTTGGCCTATGACAATCACCCAGTTTGCCCTTCTTGGAGGCTCTTTTATCGCCGTTTTTTTAACAGGTCAATACGGGACCACAGACCTAGCTGGTATATCTGTGGGTTATAACATATGGATAGCCTTCTACATGGGAGCTATGGGAACCCTCTTGGGCATTACCCTATACTATCTCAACTCTTAGGAGCCAGAAAAAAACTGATACTATTACTACCATTGTCCAGCAGGGTCTTGTTATCGCAACAGCCATTGCTATCAGCATGTTGCTCTTAGGCTTCATAACACTTCGGCCCTTCCTCAACTTTCTCAACATGGACCCCGCTACCCCTAGAGGTAACTATGGCCTATATGAAAGTCTTTGCGATCGGTGTTTTTTTCCCTCTTGTGGGGCTGTACCCTACGTAATACCATAGACTCCCATGGCCTTACCGCCTATTCCATGGCGACGGTTATCTTCTCCTTCTTCCTCAACATCTTCTTTAACTATGGTCTCATTTTAGGACACTTTGGCCTCCCTGCTCTAGGCGGTGTGGGCGCTGCCTGCGCCGTTGTGATTACCATGTGGACTAATTGCCTTATTTTTTTGCCCTCATCTGTTCCCTCCATCCCAAGCTCAAAGGCTATAAATTTTTTTGAGTTTCTGGCAAGGCTTTCGGTGGACTTATATCAGAGAACAGCTCGCTGTTGGGATTCCTATTGGGTTCTCAATCTTCTTCGAAGGGTCTATTTTTCTCCATAGCAGGCCTTCTTATGGTGCAATTTGGTACCCTAGTTGTCGCCGCCCATCAGGCTGCTATCTCCTTCACCAACATTTTCTACTGTTTCCCTCTCTCTATTTCTATGGCTTCCACCATTGCTGTAGCCTATGAACTAGGAGCCCAAAAGCAAGGTAGGTGCCAAAGCTTGTTCCTATATAGCCAGAGGCCTTGCATTCATCATAGCTATCATCCTCTGTGCCTATTCATTCACCCACTTAGATACCATTGCATCCTGGTTCACACAAGATGAGGAAGTATTCACCCTAATCAAGTCATTCCTCTCCTATGCAGTCTTTTTTTGCCGCTATCGATGCTTTTTGGGACTCCTTTGCAAGGAATTCTAAGAGCCTATAAGGATGTACAAATTATTTCTACCATAGCCCTCATCGCCTATTGGGGTGTAGGGATTTCCTTAGCCTATCTATTAACCATGATTATCCCTATGGGTCCCTACGGGGTTTTGGATCGGCCTTCTTTCTTCTGTAGCCGTAGCAGCCGTCCTCTATACCATCCGCACCTGGTATATACAACATAAATAAACTTGAACAAACTATAAAAGACGCTCTCACTAAAAGCCATGATTCCCTTCAGAATAGTGGCTTCCTAGCTGGAAGCCTCTTTTCTTATGGCCACTAGGAACTAAACTGAATGGCTACTTATTTTTTTCTTAAAAGAAGCCGAGTCTCTCTATATGGCTAAGACCAATCGGCAAGTATTCTTCTGGGCTCAGCTCATGATAATCATCTTGCGATGTATCATAAATAGGCATACCTTCCATAGCCGTCAAAATATCCGCCTCCGGTTTAGGTTCATTGAGGATCGACATAATTTCTAAATCAATGGAATTAATATAAGGAGCTGCTTCATTATCATGGGTACCTAAGACAACTCGACCTTGGCCTGCACCCTAAAATCAAGGCTGCTACAAAGTTGGTAGTTTCCGTTGGCACATAGACTCGGTTGGATTGGTAGGCTACTAACTTACTTGGATGACACGAGAAGACAAGTCGGCCTTCAATCATATGAGTGGCTATGATTGTAGCCAAATCTTCCCGATAGGCAAGAGGCATTCTTTCTAACATATCGTCAAAAGTAAAAGTATCCTCTTTACCGATAAAGTATTGATAGGCCTCTCGTATAGGCGCATGAGGGATTGTATCTAAAATAGACTCCCCTTCTAGTATACGGAAATGGAACTGTTCTAATACTTCTGCTGTAATGGAGGAAATGCCTCTATGTTTACTTAAAATCTTTTTTATGGTCCTGAGAAGCTTTGACTAGAATTGATTTTCTAAAGGACGTATCCAAGAGAAAATCCAGGTATTGCTCTTGTCCAATTCGGTCATTTGGTGCTAGTTTTACCAGGCTAAGAGCTAGCTCCTTATCAAGGGCATCCACAAAGGATAGGGTCAAGTCACTATCACAGACATAGGTTAATCCTTTAGCCTCCCATCGATCAGCTATTTCCTGGAAGTAAAGAGGGTCATTATGAATTTCCAAATGATCATGCCCCACATAATAGTCAACTGCTCTACCACCTTACGAAGAGCTCCTAAGAATTTTTTTATTGCGGGCCTTCAAGTCATCATATTGCATAATCTTTGTACCAATCATAGACGCTACGTATTTAGCCCGTTGTACTTGATCTCTCTGTGGTGCTTCTGGATGAGGTCGATTGGCAAAGAGCATAAGTTGACGAACTTCATCCATGGTATGCCAGCCCGGATAGGTATTGTAGGAAAGGTAAGCTACGCCATGGTCTTCAAGCAGGGTCTCGTATAGTATCCAATATCCGATCCTTCACTTGGTCATCCACCCAAGAATAAAGACCGTGAGCAATGATGTAATCAAACTTACCAAAGGATTCATCTAAATCCATAATGTTCTTATGGACCAACTTGATATTTTTAAGACCCAATTCATCCACAATAGCCTGGCCCCCTTCAATTTGCTTTTTGGGATAAGTCTACTACCGTATAGTGGGCCTCTTGATTAAGGAAGGCTTGGGTGATGATATTTCCCCCATAGGAACCACCTAACTCAAGAACCTTAGCTGTCTTGGCCGAGGCTACTGTCAAGCCAAAGAGGCGGGCATGAGCCTCTAAGAAAGAGGCTGTCGTATAGGGAAAGGGTTCAGATTGATAGCCTAAATCACTATACGTATCCTGTGTAGATCGAAGCATTGACTCTAAGCCGATTAAATTATGGTTAGCCATGGAGCACCTCCTAAGAATCCTTTATATGCTTAATCATACTAAAATTACAATCCTTTTCATAGACACATGCAGGCTATAAAAAGCTAGATTAAACCTCAATGCAATGAGATTAATCTAGCTCTTAGACTATTATAGGGACTTTTCAAAATAAATAGTTACATGCTTATTACCTGGTAAGGTGGTTTGCTGATATCTCCTAAAAGCCCCAGGACTCATACATGGTACAGAGCCAGGGGTGCTCTGCCGCCGTCCCCAAGGTGATTTTTAGGCGTCTTATAGAGATTTACAAGTACTTCTTCTAGGTGAGTTAAGGTCTTATAAGCATAGCCCTGTCTCTTATGATTAGGATCTGTTACCACATGTCCTAAATGAGGATAAGAGCTAGGACCAGGTTTCTTAGACCAAGGAAGGCGGAGGGATATGGATGATACCAACACATCATCCACCCAGAGGCCATAGGTAGGAAATCCTCTAGCCACTGGTAGGAATCCTGAGGACTAAAGTCTGCCGCCTTAAAGTCAATACCCACCTCCTTAGAAGCTTGGTAGCCACCAACCCAAAAAGTAGGTGATAAGCCTCTCGATCACTTCTGTCTAAGAGTCTAAATTCTTCCATACTAGGGCATCTCCTTCTAACAAAAGACTACAAGGCTGCAGAGTCAACCGCTGTATCAGGCGGCAAGGTCAAGTAACGACTAAGGAATTCTCGGGTTCTCGCCTCTTTGGGATGGACCAAGATATCTTGTGGTTTCCCTTCTTCCACTACGCGACCACCTTCCATAAATACCACTTGATCTGCTACTTCAGAAGCGAAACCAATTTCATGGGTCACGATGATCATAGTCACATTTAGTTCCTTTGCGATTTTTCCTAATAACCGCCAAGACCTCACCCACTAGCTCTGGGTCCAAAGCAGAGGTTGGTTCATCGAAGAGAATGACTTCAGGGTCCATAGCTAAAAGCCCGAGCAATGCCAATTCGTTGTTGTTGACCACCGGACAATTGAACTGGGTAATAGTCGCCATAATCTGCCATCCCTACCTCACTTAAGTACTTTTGGGCAATTTCCTTGGCTTCAGCCTTTTTAAGGCCTTTAACCGTCACGAGCCCTTCCATGATATTCTCCAAAGCCGTCTTATTCGAAAAGAGGTTATAGGATTGGAAAACCATGGATGTGTGGCGGCGCACATTAAGAATTTCCTTCTTCTTTTGCCTTAGCTAAATCCACCTGAATATGGCCGAGGCGCATGTGACCTTGATCTGCCTTTTTCTAAAAAGTTAAGGGTTCGTAATAAAGTAGTCTTACCAGACCCAGAAGGGCCTAGGATAACCGTCACAGAACCGCGAGGAACAGTAATATCAACGCCCTTTAAGATTTCGCGCTTCCCAAAGGATTTATGTACATTTGTAATTTCAATCATATGCTTTCTTCTTTCAGAATTCCTAGTAGGCTTGCCTAATCCTAATTATTAACCTTCCCATGCTTATAGGCACTAGCCCAAATTTCTAAGCGATGGAACAAAAAAATTCAAAGAATATACCCAAGCCCCAGAAAATGAGGGATACTACGATGAAGGTTTCAAAGTAGCGGGCATTAGTCTCCGTATAGAGCTTGGCCGCCCCAAACACTTCCATAACAGTAATGACAAAGACGATGGACGTCGATTTCATAGTGTTGAGAAATTGGTTGGTAAAGAGAGGCAAAAGCAAATACAAGAGCCTGGGGTAAAAACAATCCTGCGAAAGGCCTGGAACCAGGTCATACCCACTGCATAAGCCGCCTCAACTTGGCCTTTTAGGAACGGCCTCCAAGGCAGCCCGGAAGATTTCACTCAAGTAAGCTCCCGTATGGAGCGATAAACCAATGATAGTAATGGCTATAGCCGGTACATGTTCAAAGGAATATGAATTTTTTTGCTCTTGGCTTAAGTAAAGCAAGAACATAGGAATCCCATAATAGACCAAATAGAGGAGAACCATATTAGGCAGGCCCCGGCAGATTAGAACAAAGGCCTGACTCAATTGGGACAAGATTGGCACCTTGTTTTTCTCTGAGAACACAGGACAAGAGCCCTAAGATGGTCCCAATGATAACGGAGGAAAAGGTAATCTCCAAGGTCACCTTAATATAGGGTAGAACAAACTCAAAAGCGCCTACCATATAGGTTGGATCGATAATTGCTTGCATAATTAATCCTCACTAACTAAGACTTGCTCAGGTCTTTCCTGAGTCAAGGACAGGCGTTTTTTTCCAAGAACCGTCCCAAGAGGGAAATGATAAAAATCAAAATACCATAAATAATAGCCGCATCTACGAAGAGTTCTAAATAGCGTTGACTATTGCCCCCTAGGAGTTCAGCCTTCCGCATCATATCCACAACGCCTACGTTAAAAAAATCAAGGCAGTGCCCTTAATCATGGATATAACTACATTAGTCAAAGGCGGTATAGATAGACGAAAGGCCTGTGGGAACACAATGCGTCGATAGGCTTGAAAATCTGTCATACCCAGAGCCTTAGCTGCTTCTTTTTCCCCTTGCCCCACTTGGCCAATGGAGGCCCGGAGAATCTCTCCGCTATAGGCCGCTATGTGGAGGGTAAAGACCGCATATACATAGATGAGACCTGGCAAGCCTCTTACATTGACCCCCACATGGCCCAGAATTTCTGGCACACCGAAATAAACCAAGAAGAGTTGAACAAGGAACGGTGTCCCCCGCATAAAGGAGATAAAAAAACAATAAGAATCTGGTTAAGAACTGGTACCTTATTCACCCTTCCCAAGGCTATAAAGCCCCTAAGATAGTCCCCTAAGACAGCCGCTACTACTGCAATAAGAATAGCTACATGCACATAGGACAGGAGGATGGGAAAAGATTTAATCATATAGGATAGGCTAAAAATATGCTTCCATAGGACATCTCTTTCTAAATTAAGAAGAAAAGGCTGCAATGCTAGCATTACAGCCATAGGGAGCAAATCCCTTTACTTGCCTGGTTCTACAGTGTAGTCACCACCGAGGAATTTTTTTCCGACAAGTCTTTGAGGGTTCCATTTTCACGAAGTTTCTTCATATCTGCATCAATACGTTTAACTACGTCATCCATGCCGTCGCCCTTGCGAACGACGAAGTAAGTAGGAACGACAGCCAAGGTATCACCTACGATTTTTAAGAGGTAATTTCCGTTCTTTTACAGCAGATTCAACGATATACTTGTATTCTCCTGCTGCATCAGCACGGCCAGTAGCTACCAAATTCAAGGTTTCGGCAGCGCCCTTATCAGTGTAAATTAATTCGATTGGCGTTGCCGCTGTTTCATTGAACTTCTTAACCATATCTACGAATTCAGAGTTAGTCGTCGCGACCACCTTTTTTTCCTTGCAAGTCGGCCAAGGAATGAACGGAATTATTATCATCCTTTACCACCAAGTTACGGACGGAATAGTCATTCACTTCATTCGTGAATAAGTACTTAGCCTCCCGTGCTGGATTGCGGCGCATTTGGTTAGCAATGAGGTCCACTTGACCACCGTCCATAGCTACAAAGGCTGCATCTGTAGACATAGGCTTAAACTCAAAGTGGAGGCTAGGATCGATTTTTTTCGATAGCCTTAAGAATTTCCACATCATAACCTGTCAATTCCCCATTATCATCGGTATAGGAGAATGGTTTTGGAGGTTCCTCGTGTGGCTACAACAATTGTTTTTGCATCTGACGCTGCCGCTGATTTACTGGAGTCATCATCTCCGCCACAACCAGCTATAGCCAAGGTGCCTAAGATGGCTACCCCAAGAGTTATCAATTTAAGAATTTTTTTGCTTTTTAATGTAAACATCTAATCTACCTCTTATAAAAATCTATTTCACCTGTATCTTCAATGGATACAAGTCTCTATATAGCTTACATACTGACTGACAAGGAGGCCTACATAAGGCTAGAAGACCTCTTATACTAAGTCTAACCATCTAACAATGGAAGACGCTCGCTGTTGCTTAGCTATCTCATATGCCTTGGGCTGATTCCAATCAGGCAAAGCTGCCATAAGATTCCTGATGGTCTTTTTATCCAAGCCATGCCCCAGTTTGCCTACTATATCTGACAGGCTAAAGGGACGGCCTGGAGACCCCTTGGGTCTATCCTCTTGGCTAGTCCAGGAGCGACCATCAGTAAAAGTCACATCTATGCGGGTTAGGCGCACATCTTGCGCCACCTTGGGCAGGTCGTTGTAACGATGGATTTTTAGGTAAGGCTTTATGAAAGTCATCTGGTGTTTTTCTAGGAAAAAGAGTTGGTCTTTTTATTTCCCCATAGGTAAAGACTTGCCAAACTACATATTCCAAGGAGAATTGGCCCTCGCGGCCACTTACAGGTTGGTGGTAATGCATACCCTTAGCCGCCCCAGGTGGTAGGTGAATGTCCACCTTCTCTACACTGTTCCAGATGGAACCGGCTTGATTTCCTTTAGTTTGGTTAGCTATCCAAGTCAACTTGAAAATCTTTTTGCCACCGATCATAGAGGGCCTTAGCACAGGATTCACCGGATATCCCGGCAGAGCAATAAGGGTGTTCTTTAGTCCAAAGACCAGGGCTAATAATTTGCCCTGGCTTGAGCCAGTCCTTGGCAAAGTCTCCCTCTTGAATGATCCTATTAGCCGCCACCTTAAACCATCCCTCTTGCGGATCAAAAAGGATTGAGCGCTGCCTTAAGTGTGGTGTTTCTTAGGAGTTCATAAGTCCATAAGGCGTTGCGGGCTGCTGGTCCTGCATGGAGGGGTTTGCCATCCGATCCAGACTGAAGTGCTAAGCCAGAAGACTGGGTAGCCGCCAAGGATAAGAGAGAAGCTAAGTCCTCCCCTCTTAGGCCTCGCAATTTACCGATTGCCGCAGCAGCCCCCATAGGACCTACCGTAGCTGTAGGGTGCCAACCCTGCAAGCGGTAAGAGGGATTAATCAAAATACCCAAAAATCCCCTCCAGTTCAGCCCCAACTACATAGGCCTCTAAAAATCCGCCCAAGAATCTTCCTCATCTAAGATGGCTAAGAGGGCTGAATAAATAACTGTGGAAAAATGCCCTGCAGGTTAGCCTGTGCATCATCATAGTCTAAATAGTGAGAGGCAAAAGCCATAATATAAAAAGCTTTATCACTGGCCTTAGATAGGGTCCAGAAAGCGCTCAAGAGACCCTAACGCCTTCCTTATCAAAGGCAGCCGTCATGGCCCCTAGGTAATCGAGAAAGGCCTTCTGCGCTTGATCCAAGAGATCTGGCCTTTGAGCCAAATTTGTGGTCTCTATGCAATTAATCAGTTCCTGTGTTAAGGCATCCACCCTAATCACCCTACTTACTCATCTCACTTAGCGAATTTTTGAGCTCGGTCGTTTGAGTTCTTTCCAATCCACATCATCAGGACCTACTGGCACGAGACGAGGCAAATCTTCAAATGGCGTATGGTCTACCACATAGAAACGCTTGCATGGAATCAAAGTCTGTGGTGCCGCCAAAGGCGGGATGGCTGTAAAGGTCTTTAGCATAGTTCCAAAGGTTTGGATAGTCGCGAAGACGTTTTCTATTGACATAATATTTTTGATAGAAGACCAAGTCAAAACGAGCCAAAGTTGGGAAAATCCGGATATCAGGTTCCGTAATGGTATCACCCATGAGGTATCGTTGTTTTAGACAAGCGTTCTTCCAACCAATCCAACCGACGGAAGACCCGTTCTACATAATATTCATAATCCTTTTGGCTGGTAACCAAGGCAGCCAAGTTAACAGCCAAGTTAAAGTCCGCGTAAATAACGATGTTCAAGGCATCAATATCAGCCCGCAGTCCTTCAGGATAAATATCAGGTGCATCTGGGGAAATATAGTCTTGGAAGCCCTTATAGAGTTGTATGACCAAGTCATGGTAGTCATTATTAACAACAGCACCCGTTTTTTTCATCTACAATAGCTGGTACAGTAGACCGTTGATTATAGTTAGGATCTCCCTTACGATAAGCCTCTCCTAGGGATTTAATTCCTAACACAGGGTCCACATCGTTTGGATCTAAGGTGAAGAACCAGTCACCCTACGACCCCAGCAGGACGCAATGGATCAACCACGCCATCGGAGATGACCTTATCAAGGCCTAAGAGATCGATGGCGATTTTTAATGCGGTGAGCCCATGGGCAATGCTTAGACCAGATTAAGCGGTAGCGATTAGCTTCCACTGGCAATTGACCAGGTTCATTACCAAAATCTGTAGTGAATTGAGGTTCTTCATTGTCTGAATACTTTTGACGCTTATTAAAAGTTTGAACCATCATACTCTTTTTGCTTCCCTGGCGAGGATTAGAGGATTGGAATTCAGAAAAAGTCAATTGGGCATGGGTTCATAGCCCGTTGAAACTCCACTTCCTTACGTGCTTCTGCAATAGAAGGATCTGTAACTCTGCTCACATCTACTTCTTGACTCATACCGGTCTACCTACTTTCTTTTAATTTATATCAGCAATTATATTCATACTATTTCTATAGGATATGAATCCATTGTATTTTATTTTTAATTCCTTTGTCAATGATAGGTTTTAAGAATAAATAAGATCTTACTCTCAAGATGACACTGAAAAAAATTTAAATACTTAAATAGATATAGGGGTGCAGAGAGCCAAAATAAAAGGACAGCTCATAAGAACTGTCCTTTTATTAGTAACTTTCGCCACTAGATTTATTGTTTTAAAACTTCTTGCTTCTCCATCTTGGACAGGCGGAAGAAGTTATATACCTTTTGGGCCGCTACCATATTCATACCATCTGCCTGGGCTAATTCTTCTACAGAGGCCTGCCGCATGGCCTCCATAGTTGGAAAACGAGCCCAGAGGCCCTTACGGCGCTTAGGACCAATCCCCTCAATGTGGTCTAATATGGATGCTAGGGTTACGCTTGCCCCGTAACTTACGGTGGAAGGTAATGGCAAAGCGATGGGCCTCATCCGGATTTGTTGCAAGAGTTGAAGCTCTGGGGAATGATGGGACAGGATGATGGATTCTGATTGACCTTCTACGAAGACTTCTTCAATCCGTTTAGCTAGGGATATAACCGGCACATCGGTCACCCCTACCTGACGAATGAGAGGATAGAGGCATTCAGTTGCCCCTTCCCCCATCGATGATGATAAGGTCTGGCATAGGCCAATCCGTTTCTTTCCCATAGCGACGCTCCATGATTTCCGCCATAGACTTAAAGTCATCCGGTTTTACCTTCTGTTGTGCGGAGTTTAAACTTACGATATTCTTTCTTAGCCGGCTTGCCGCCTTCAAAAACTACCATAGAGGCTACGGTTTCCGTGCCCTGGGTATGGGAAATATCAAAGCACTCCATCCGTTCAGGCAGGCCTGGTAGGGTCCAAAACCTGGGCCAAGCGCTTTACAGCACCGCCAGACTTATCAATCTGATACTGCCACTGGCGGTGACGTTCTGCCAAAAAGGTTTCTGCATTTTTCATGGGCCATCTTAATCAGGTCATGTTTATAGCCCTTTTGCGGCACCCCTATAATCACATGCTGCCCCTTCATATTGGTAAACCAATCTTGGAAAAAGAGCCTCTTCTTCTGACTTCATAGGAAGAAGCAATTCCTTGGGAATAAACGTAGAGGCCCCATAATATTGCTTGATAAATTCCGTCATGATTTCATCCGGCCGATCCCCTTCATTTTTGTACAAAGTAGTTCTCCCGCCCCAAGAGGCGGCCAGACCGAATAAAGAGGAGTTGCAAACAGGCTAGACGATCGTCCATGGCCAATCCTAAAACGTCGATATCGTTAGCCTTTTGCGTCACCATGCGTTGCTTTTTTCTTGAATTTTTATCCACTGCCTGTAAACGATCCCTAAGAATAGCAGCCCTTTCAAATTCCATGGCTTCTGCCGCCTCTTCCATCTCCTTCTTAAGGTTATCTAGGAGAGGTATGGCCTTACCTTCAAAGAGTTGAATAATTTGATCTATATAGGACTTGTATTCTTCCTTAGATACATAGCCTACACAAGGGGCCTGGCAGCGATGCATATGATACTGGAGACACGGCCTATCCACCTTCATAGACCGACAGGTCCTAAGGGAAAAGGACTGGCGGAGAAGCTTAATAGTCTCATGAACAGCCCCTACATCCGTAAAGGGTCCAAAGTACTTAGCTCCATCTCGGAGGAGACGGCGGGTCATAAAGACACGAGGAAAGTCTTCTTGTACCGTAATTTTTACATAGGGATACGTTTTATCATCTCGCAACATGATGTTGTATTTGGGATGATGTTCCTTAATTAGAGTATTTTTCTAAAATCAAGGCCTCCATTTCCGTCTTGGTCTGTATGGTTTCCACATCTACGGCGTACTTCATCATAGCCGTCACCTTAGGGGCCCGATTGGCATCGTGACGAACATAAGACCGGACTCGGTTGCGGAGGTTAATGGCCTTACCCACATAGATAATGCGCTTATACTTATCCCTGCCAGAGGTAAACGCCAGGGCTAGTCGGTAGGTGGCTGACCTTCTCTAGAAGCTCCTCACTAGGCATGATCTGCTTCCTCCATAAATTTGCGAGTCCGTTTTTAGGACTGGCTCCCAAGAATTGTCCTGTATAGGACTCTTTCACCGTAGCTACATCTTCAGGGGTTCCTTTGGCTATGACAGTCCCCCACCAGACCCTCCTTCAGGGCCCAAATCTATGATGTAGTCTGCCGTTTTTAATGACATCTAAATTATGTTCAATAACAACTACAGTATCACCAGCATCTACCAACTTTTGAAGGACTAAGAGGAGCTTGCGAATATCCTCTGCATGGAGGCCCGTAGTTGGTTCATCTAAAATGTACATAGTCTTACCCGTAGATCGACGAGCTAGTTCTGTCGCCAGCTTAACCCGTTGAGCCTCACCACCAGACAAGGTAGTGGCTGGTTGCCCCTAGACGAATATAGCCCAAGCCTACCTCTTGAAGGGTTATCATCTTGCGGTGAATCTTAGGTATAGCTGCAAAGAAATCAACCGCATCATCCACGGTCATATCTAAAACATCTGCTATGGACTTGCCCTTATATTTAACCTCTAGCGTTTCCCGGTTATAACGGGCTCCCTTACAGACTTCACAAGGTACATAGACATCTGGTAAGAAGTGCATTTCAATCTTGATAATACCATCACCTCGACAGGCTTCACAGCGGCCACCCTTCACATTAAAGGAGAAGCGTCCCTGCTTATAGCCCCGCATCTTGGCTTCTGGAGTTTGGGAATAGAGTTCCCGAATGGCATCAAAAAAACGCCAGTATAGGTAGCAGGGTTGGACCGTGGTGTCCGTCCAATTGGACTTTTGGTCTATATTGATAACCTTATCCACATAGTCCATTCCCCGTATCTCTTTGTGCTTACCCACCCGGTGGTAAGTTCGGTAAAGCTTATTGGATAAGCCCTTGTAGAGGATTTCATTGATCAGCGTGGACTTACCAGAACCAGATACCCCGGTGACCACATTAAAAAGACCGATAGGGAATTTCACATTGATATTTTTGTAGATTATTTTCCTTAGCTCCCCGTACCTCGATGGCAGCCTTACCAGGCTTGCGCCGTTTTTCAGGAAGGGCTATAAACTTCTTGCCCGCTAAGTATTGACCTGTAATGGACTTAGGATTAGCCATGACCTCTGGCACAGGACCAGCCGCGATGACCTGGCCCCCATGTTCACCTGCGCCGGGGCCGATATCTACGAGAAAGTCCGCCGCCCGCATAGTATCTTCGTCATGCTCAACCACCAAAAGGGTATTACCTAAGTCGCGAAGGCCCTTCAAGGTTTCTATAAGGCGGTCATTATCCCGTTGGTGAAGACCGATAGATGGTTCATCTAAAATGTAAAGGACCCCTACCAAGCCAGACCCAATTTGGGTGGCCAACCGAATCCGTTGGGCTTCCCCACCAGATAAGGTCCCAGCAGCTCGGCTCATGGTCAAGTAGTCCAGGCCTACATTGTTAAGGAAGCCCAAACGAGCCTTTGATTTTCCTTCAAAATCTGCTCCCCTGATGACCAACTCTCTCTGAGATAGACTGAGGATGAAAAAGAATTGTGCTGCCTCCTTGATAGTCATATCAGTCACTTCTTCGATGTTCTTACCACCTACGGTGATGGCTAGTACTTCTGGTTTAAGTCGAGCGCCATGGCAGGTTGTACAAGGCTTGATGGACATGAACTTTTCAAACTCTTCCCGCATAGCATCAGTAGAAGCCTCCGAGTGACGGCGTTTAACCATAGGTAAAATACCTTCATATTCGGTATGGAAGGTTTTTACCTCCCCCGCATGTTTTCATAGTCGAAAGATACCTTTTTCCCGGGACCCATGCATAATTTCTTCTTGAAGCTTCTTAGGCAGTTCATCAAAGCTATTATTCAAAGAATAGCCATTCTGCCGCAAGAGGCCCTCTAACTGCCGCATAAACCACGCATTGGGGTTATTGGACAAGGCCATTACCGCTCCATTGGCAAAGGAAATAGACCCATCAGGGATGACCATATCTTCATCTACTTCCATGGTAGATCCGATCCCCGCACAAGCCGGACAAGCCCCGAAGGGAGAGTTAAAAGGAGAACATACGAGGCTCAATTTTAGGGAGGAAATATGGCAGTCAGGGCAGGCAAAGTGTTGGCTGTACATGTGTTCGGGCCCATCAACTTCTGCTACCAGTACCAAGCCTTCCCCCACTTAGCAGCAGTCTCCATAGAATCCGTCAGTCGACTTTCAATACCCTCTTTGACCACTAAGCGGTCGACCACTACATCGATATCATGCTTCTTGGTTTTTTTGAAGGTCTATATCTTCATCCAAGGTTCTTACCACTCCGTCCACGCGAACCCGGGAGAAACCTTCCTTACGAAGCTGATCAAAGACGGATTTATGTTCCCCTTTCTTGCTCCCGAATCATAGGCGCTATAATCAATATCTTTGACCCTTCTGGGAAAGTCATGACATCATCCGTCATCTGTTGGATGGTCTGTTGACTAATGGGTTTCCCACATTGTGGGCAATGGGCATGACCTACCCGGGCAAAAAAAGCAAGCGCAGATAGTCGTAGATTTCCGTAACCGTCCCCACTGTAGAACGCGGGTTACGAGAGTGGTCTTTTGGTCAATGGAAATAGCTGAGGGACAAGCCCTCTATATAGTCCACGTCAGGCTTATCCATTTGGCCCAAGAATTGACGGGCATAGGCGGACAAGGATTCAACATAGCGTCGTTGCCCTTCCGCATAAATGGTATCAAAGGCTAGAGAGGACTTACCAGACCCTGATAAACCAGTAATAACATTAAATGAGTCCCTTGGTAAGGATATATCTATATTTTTTTAAATTGTGTTGGCGTGCACCCTTCACAATGAGTTGATCTTTCATGCAAATTCCTTTCTCCATAAGTAGGTATAAGGATTAGTCTTTTATAGTTAGTAAAGCTCGTTTTATTTCTTGCTTACTTTGCTTGATGTGTTTTTTTAGAACCTCTATGCATCCTAGGGTTTCTCTATCTTAGATTGGCCCGCTTCATGCATATCTGACCACTGCTGCCGCAGTTGGCCTAATTGGTCCCGCAAAACAGCAGCCCTTTCAAAGTCTAAAAACCTTAGCAGCAGCCTTCATATCCGCATTGGTTTTTTCAATGAGATTAAAGAGATCCTCTGCCGTCATATCAGCCACTTTCGGACTAGCAAGACGAGTCCCGTAGACCACACCCTTAGGGGCCGTCTTAGGACTAGACTCTTACGACTCCCCTTGCTGTTTTGACCGCTCTTGGCTACGCCACCAGCAGCTGCTGCATCCAAGTCGTCAGCATAGACTGCATCTTCTACTAAATCTACAGTAGAGACCTCTGAATCCCCCTGGATTTTGGTCAATTCTATGAGATCCTGCACCTCCTTATGAATCGTCTTAGGGTGTGATGCCATGTTCCTTATTATAAGCCTCTTGGATAGTCCGGCGCCGTTCGGTTTCACCGATGGCCCGTTCCATGGATCCAGTCATACGATCAGCATACATAATTACGCGACCGTGTTCATTACGGGCCGCCCTACCTATGGTCTGAATCATAGCCGTATCAGACCGAAGGAAGCCTTCCTTGTCGGCATCTAAAAATAGCTACTAAAGAGACTTCTGGCATATCTAGGCCCTCCCGAAGGAGATTGATCCCCACTAGAACATCAAAAAGGCCAGCCCGGAGATCTCGAATAATCTCGGCTCGTTCGATAGTAACGATATCCGAATGGAGGTAGCGGACCCGAACTCCCATTTCCTTGAGGAAGTCCGTTAGATCTTCCGCCATCTTTTTAGTCAAAGTAGTTACAAGAACCCGCTCTCCCTTTTGGGCGGTTTTCTTGATTTCCCCTAAGAGATCATCCATCTGCCCTTTAATAGGCCGTATCTCGATTAATGGATCCAAGAGGCCCGTTGGGCGGATAATTTGTTCCGCCACATTGGTCTCCACTTCCATTTCATAAGGGCCAGGTGTAGCAGACACATATATGATTTGATTGATCCGTTCTACAAATTCATCGAATTTAAGAGGTCTGTTATCCAAGGCCGACGGAAGACGGAAACCATATTCGATAAGGGATTCCTTGCAGGGCCCTATCCCTCGTTATACATGGCCCGAATCTGTGGAACCGTCACATGAGATTCGTCCACCATGATAAGGAAATCATCTGGGAAGTAATCAATGAGGGTATAAGGTGCATCCCTGCCTTGCGTTCCGACATATGGCGTGAATAATTTTCAATACCCGAACAATACCCCATTTCTGCATCATTTCAATGTCATAGCGGGTCCGCTGTTCCAAAACGTTGGGCCTCTAACAGGCGGTCTTGGGACTTGAGCAGTTGCAATTGTTGGTCTAATTCTTTCTCAATACGGGCAATGGCTACATCCATCTTTTCCTTAGTCGTAACATAGTGAGAGGCCGGGTAGATAGCTACGTGCTTACGTTCAGCGATGACTTCACCTGTTAAGGCATCGCATTCCACCAGGCGGTCTATTTCGTCGCCGAAAAGTTCCACCCGTACCACCTTTTCCGAATAAGAGGCTGGGAAAATTTCGATAGTATCCCCTTAACCCTAAAGGTACCGCGGACAAAGTTCATATCATTACGACTGTACTGGATATCCACTAACTTGCGGAGAATTTCATCACGAGACTTAACCTGGCCTAGACGGAGGGACAAGACTAGATCAGAGTAGTCTTCTGGGTCCCCAAGCCATAGATACAGGACACAGAAGCTACGATAATGACATCCCGTCGCTCAAATAAGCTCATGGTCGCACTATGGCGAAGCTTATCAATTTCATCATTGATAGACGCATCCTTCTCAATATAGGTATCAGAGGAGGGAATGTAGGCTTCTGGCTGATAAAAAGTCATAGTAGGACACGAAGTATTCCACCGCATTATGGGGGAAGAAGTTTTTAAACTCTGCACAAAGTTGGGCCGCTAGGGTCTTATTGTGGGCAATAACCAGGGTTGGTTTTTGAACAGCTTCAACCACCTTGGCCATAGTAAATGTCTTACCCTGTACCGAGTAGCTCCCAGGAGGACTTGAGCCCAATCCCCCTCTTAACCCCCTCTACTAGAGAAGTAATTGCCTGTGGCTGATCACCTGTAGGGACAAAAGGAGCCTCTACGTGAAAGGCTTGTCCCCCTTCTACTTCCTGTTTATATGTCTTAGCCATAATCCACCTCTTATTATAGTAAAAGGCAGGAAAATCCTGCCTCATACACATACCTATAGACTGGCAACGGATGCTAGTCTTCCTTATTTACTTTCAGCGAAATCCAAGGCCGTATCCACTTGATCTTGTGCCGTCCGAATAGCCTTCAATTCTTCATCAGTCAACTTACGGCCTGCTTCCGGATCTTGATTGAGGGTGTCTTCCCTTCCAAGACTTCCATAAGCATTGCAATAGCAAAGGGCTCAATTCTGGGGTAGACACTTCTACCGCCTTCACCTTTGCCCATTGATCAGAACCGTAGTTTTTCAATACGAGCCGACAGCTCTTGCCAATTAGCCAGGAGCAAGCGGGTAATAGGCCGATAAATATCTACCCCAAAGTGTTGAATAAGGGGTACGATGGTATCCATAGCCTCCAAGGGCGCATGGTATTGATTTTTTTCATTTTCCTCTTTCACATAGGATTCGATAAAATCGCGATCAAACTTACTTGTCACTAGACACCATTCCTTTATCAAACAAAGCAGCTGCAAATTCTTTAGCGTGGAATGGACGTAAGTCATCCATGCCTTCGCCTATACCAATCCAACGAACAGGGACCCCTAACTCTTCCTTAATGGAAATAACCACGCCCCCTTGGCAGTACCATCTAACTTGGTAACCACAATGCCATTCACAGGGACAGCTTCACCGAAGAGCTTAGCCTGAGATACGGCATTTTGACCGGTTATGCCATCCAAGACTAGGAGGGTTTGATGAGGCGCACCTTCTACATGATTATTTGCAACACGGCCAATCTTCTTGAGTTCCTCCATCAAGTTTACCTTAGTATGAAGGCGGCCTGCTGTATCTACAATCACAAAGTCTGCATTCCGAGCCTTGGCAGCCTCCATGGCATCATACACAACAGCAGCTGGATCTGCTCCTTCCTTGTGCTAATAACAGGCACATTGATTCGTTGACCCCATACAGATAATTGGTCTGCTGCTGCAGCTCGGAAGGTATCGGCTGCGGCGATGATAACCTTCTTCCCTTGGTCCGCATAGTAGTGAGCCAACTTAGCAATGGTCGTAGTTTTACCTACCCCATTTACGCCCACCACCAGGATTACTTCTGGATGGTGAAGATCTAGGGTTTCTTCTTGGGCGGATAGGATTTCTGTGATGCGGTCTTCCATAAATGGTAACACATCCGCGTATCATTAATAATCCCTTCTGTAACTCCGCGACGCACTTCTTTCATGAGGGTAGCCCGTCGTCTTGGGTCCTAAATCGGAGTGAGGAGAGTCCCTTCCAAGTCATCAAAAAGTCATCGTCAATTTGGGCGTACCCAATGACGATATGTTCTATTGGCCACAAAGGACTTACGTGTCTTTTCTAGGCCCTTTTTAATATTATCAAAAAAATCCCATTAGGATACTTCCTCCTTCAACTCTTCAAAGGATACGGTTAAGAGGCGAAAAACGCCCCGTTCAACCATGGTTACCCTTGAAGAACTTCTGCTGCTTCCATGGTCGGTTTTCTGTGGGACACAACAATAAATTGCGTGCTATGATCCAGGTGTTTCAAATAAGCGGAGAAGCGTTCTACATTAGCTTCATCAAAGCCGCATCCACCTCGTCCAAGACACAGAATGGCGCTGGTCGATAGAAGAGGAAGGAGAACAAGAGGGCGATAACTGTAAGAGCCCTCTCCCCCTGAAAGCAAGGTCAACTGCTGTCGCTTCTTCCCAGGCGGTTGAATATAAAAAAATCAATGCCACTGGTCAAGATAGCGTCTGGATCTGCGAGGACAATTTGGGCGGATCCTCCGCCAAACAATTAGCTGAATACCTCTTGGAAACGCTTACCCACAAGGTCTAAGACCTCTAGGAGTTGAGTAGACATAGCCTTGTCCATCTCCGCAATAACCGCCTCTAACTGGCCCTTAGCCTCTTCGAGATCAGCTAATTGACCTTGCAAGAAGTCATAGCGCCCCTTGGCCTCTTCATATTCTTCCATAGCATTAGGATTGACCGATCCTAGGGGCTGCTATTTGAGCCATAAGATCAGCCTGTGCCTGCTTCCATTCATTAATGGAACCATCTAAGATAATAGCTCCCGCTTCTTCTAGACTATAGCCCATTTCTTGAAGGTTTTTCTTGTGCTCGCTCCCCTTCCATCTTGTAGCGAGTCAGGCGACTTTTCCATATCTAGGAGTCGAGCCTGTACTTTTTGTCGGTTGGTCAAATCTTGTTGCTCTTGAAGAATTTCCTCCATGGCCTGCCGTTCACTGGCTGTCTTAGTATAAAGCAGATCCCGTTTTTGCCCTAATTCAGCGGACATCTTTCGTACCTCTTGCAAGGCTTCCTCAGTAACTTGTCGCTCTTGTGGAAGACCTTGAGCGAGGCGCTCCTCCACTTGGGCTAGGGACTGACTGAGTGGGACTAGCTTTTGATCCAAGTTTGCAATGGATGCCAGCCGAGCTTCCTTTTTGACGCTTGCGATCTTCTATGCTTTGTCATAGCTTTGACATTGAAGTCGCATATGAGTAAAAGCTTCATAAGCCTTTTGTTGAGCTTCTTGAAGTTCCGGAATAGCCGCCATAAGGGAGGCTGTCGAATCAGAAGCATCTTGGCTAGCTACAAGGGTATCCAATTGTCCCTGTAGTTCTTTTTAGCCGCTCCTCTAAAAGCTCTACACCCTTGGTCAATTCACACTTGCGCACCTCTATGCGGTCAAGATCTTTTTCCTAGGCCTTCTAAGCGATGGGCTTCATTGGCTACCTGGGTATCTCCCGCCACCTTGAGAAGGTAACGATGTTGTCGTTTTTCCTCCCAGGATTGCCGGTCTGCAGAGACCGCATCAATATGGGATTGGTCATGGGCCAATTCTTCTTGCCACCGTCGCAGATTCTCTCCCGTTTGATCCACTTCTTCTAAGAGGCGGACCATCTCTTCCTTACGGCTTAGAACAGAAGCCTTGCGGCGCTTATTAGTACCCCCAGTGAGAGAACCTCCCGGTTGGAATTGTTCACCTGTAAGGGTCACTAGGCGTAAGGATTGCATATACTTCTTCTGAATCTCAATGGCCTGATCCATGTCTTCCACCACTAGGGTCCGCCCCAAGAGCTGTTGAAAGACTCCTGTAAAAGATGGATCATAGTCTATGCAGTCGATAGCACGGCCGATGACACCCGCTTCCCCTAAGGCTGGGTTTCTAGTAGACGGCCCTTAACACTATCCACAGGCAGGAAGGTCACGCGGCCACCTTGCGTTCGCTTCAAATAGGATACCGCCTGTGATGCAGCTTTAGCGGTAGTCGTCACAACATTATTAACCGCACCACCTAAGGCGATTTTCAATCGCTAAAGGCAAACTTAGGGTTCTACCGTAAAGAGGTCGCCGATGGCACCTTTAACATCCTGACTCCAAGCTTCCTTGGCCTTGAGGACATTCTTAGTCCCCTCCATATAGCCTTCGTGTTGTTCCGCCCATTGCTCTAATACTTCCAAGCGGCCTGGGCTTTTTGGATATCATTTTGAGCCTTTTGCATGCGCTTTTGATTATCTCGCATGCGGAAAAACCATGGCCTTTTTCCTGATTGCTCAAGCTTTCACATTGATTCTGAGCATAATCATAATCAGCTTGGGCTTTAGCAGCCTTTTTCCTTAGCCTGAGCTAAGGCTTGATGACTCTTCTCTAAGTCTCCTTTGAGGGGCTAATAGATCCTCTTCCAAACGACTTAATTCACGGGCTTTATCATCAATAGATAGGCGGGCCCGTTCCATATCAGTCATGATTTCAAGATGTTGTTCTTGACGAGAATTCGCTTGGTTTTGAGAGGCTTGTAACTTAGCCTGCTCAGCTTGGAGCTTAGCACCAGCTTCCTGGTATTTTTACTTCTAAAGCCTGCAAGTCACCTTCGTTGGCAGACAAAATTTCCTGATCGGCCCCTATAAGCTTGTCCAATATGAGGACTTGTTGTCCCTCTGCCTCCTTAGTGGCTTGTAATTCGGATAGGCGTGTCTTGCGGTCATCTCGATCACGTTCTGCCGACTTGGACTGTTCTTCCAAGAGTCGCAGTTGGCCTACGAGTCGTTCTTCCTCCCGTTGCACTTGCGCGAATTGTTCTTCCCAGGCCTTGAGTTGGTCTTGCCCTCAGCTGAGTCCAACTGTAATTTCTGCCCTTAGCCTCTAAGAGGGTTAATTCCTTTTCTAATTCTGTATCTTCTGCCTGATAAGCCAGATTATCGTTTTTCAAATCGAGTAAAGAGGCGATCTGCCGTCTTATAGGCATGGTAACCCAGGCTCCATCAAATTCTCGCTTAGTCCGCGACAACTCCATGTATTGACGGGTCTTCTCAGCCTTGTCCGCCAAGGGCACAAGTTGATCTTCTAGGGTGGACATAACATCCCCAACCCGTTCCATATTGCGCTCAGTAGCATTAATCCGGCGGAGAGCGTCTTCCTTATTAAGCTTAAATCGGGAAATCCCTGCTACATCTTCAAAAAAATGAGGCGTCGCTCTTCAGGCTTGGAATTAAGAATGGCATCGATGCGGTTCTGCCCAATAATGGCCATAGAGTCCTTACCAAGTCCCGTATCAGCCAGAAGCATATGGATGTCCTTTAAACGGCATTTGCGCTTGTTAATCATGAATTCCGTTTCACCAGACCGGTAGATACGGCGGGTAATAGCTACTTCTGCCATATCCACATCCAGAGTTCCGTCTGAATTATCAAAGACAAGAGTCGCTTCTGCAGCACCCATAGGGCGGCGCTTAACAGTACCGGAGAAGATGATATCTTCCGCCTTTTGCCCCCGCAAATTACGGACATTGGATTCTCCTAATACCCAACGCATAGCATCAGTAACATTTGATTTCCCAGACCCATTTGGACCTACAATAGCCGTCATGCCAGGAGAAAATTTTACTACCGTCTTATCAGCAAACGATTTAAAACCCTTCATTTCTAAGCGCAATAGTTGCATGACGTCACCTCCTGTCCAAGATAAAAGGCCCTCCCTCAGGGAGGGCTCATGCAAGTAATAAAGAATTCTTAACCCACAATCCATATGGTATTTATTATAGCACAAAAATCAGCTTCCCTACACGGATGGTAACCCTTGTGCCATCCCCTTCCAAGACCAGTAACAGTTCGGATAGATGGACTCAAAATAAGCTGCATTGGCTGATTTGAGGCCCTTGATTTGGGAGCTCATGGTTAAAGGATAAGACACATGGATTTCTAGTGGATCCTCTCCCCCTTTTGTAAAGAACTACCCCATCCCTTTTGCTCATTAGCCAACAAATGGGCTAGCACATCATCTAGGAGTCCTTGAATTCGGTCTCTCCACCTCCCTATTTTCCACCAGTTCTCCAAAGGATGGATGGTGAGGCCCAGCTACTAAACCTCTTCCCTGGTCTAACTCTCGGGTAGCCTGCAGACCTGTTCGAATGACCTCGATGCCCGGCTGCCTCCCAATAGTCCTTGAGAAAGGCCCCATAAGCTACAGCCTGGTCCAAGGTCAAGGCTTGATAATCCCCAGCCCGATAAGCATCAGCCAGATCTGTATTTTCAATGACAAGGACAGGATAGATCCGGACAAAATCAGGCTGCAAGTCCTTAATTGCCACAGCTGTTTCTACTAAGCTAGTCCACGTTTCACCAGCTAGTCCTGGCATGATTTGTAAGCCCTAGGGTCATTCCCTTCTTCTTAAGGCGCCCCACTGCATCTACCACATCCTGCCGATTATGGCCTCGATTAGCCATTTGCAAAATTTGATCATCCATGGACTGGACACCGATTTCCACCGTAGTCACACCATGTTCCAAGAGAAAGTCAATAGACTCTAAGGCTAGGGCATCAGGGCGGGTTGAACAGCGAATACCGTCAATCCTGCCCTCTAGTAAGGCCTCATAGGCGGGGGCTAATAAGGCCTCCTGCCAAGCTCTTGGTATAGCCGAAAAAGAACCTCCATAGAAGGCTACTTCCCAAAACTTATCGGTCCGGCCCGAACCTATGTATGCCTCTATGGTCGCCTTAATATCCTGAGCCGATGGCAGTGATTTAGGTAGCTCTTGACTGGTACGGCTATCTAAGGCTTCCTCCCTAGCAATCCGATGTTGATTACAAAAAGAACAAATTTGTGGACACCCTAGATGGGGTATAAAGAAGGGTATAAGCCCTCGTTTCTTAGAGCCTTTCTGGCCGGTCTTCCCTTGGCTTACATAAGCCAGTCACAGATTTTTGCTCGCCTTCACAAGGTTCCCTCCTTTCATCCACCCCTTAAGCCATGCCCTTCACATAGGCTACTATCGATCCTTAAAAACACCTTAATTTTTACCACATAAAAAGCGAGCTCAAGGCTCGCTTTTTATAACCTATATAATTACTATGTCAAAGGCTATTTTAGATTCACCTAGCTAATGCAAGAAAGCCTACATTTAAACTTCAGACTGCAATATTTCAAAGGTAGCCTTAGCTGCCGCTTGTTCAACTATCTTCTTAGACTTACCAGTGCCCTTGGCATAAACCTTACCTTCAATGACAACTTCCATGGTGAAGGTCTTAGCATGATCTGGGCCAGATTCAGAAACTAGATTATATTCTATATGGCAGTCTCCATCCTCTTGCACAAACTCCTGAAGCATGGTCTTATAGTCATTTCCACGCTTTCCTAGGAGAGCCTGCTTGAGATTGTCCATAAGATAGTGAAGAACAAACTTCTTGGCTTCTTCATACGAAGCGGCTAAGTAGAGGGTTCCTACCAAACACTCAAATGTATCGGCTAGGATAGACTCTCGATATTGGCCACCACACATGGTTTCTCCATGCCCCCATAAGTAAATACCTACCCAGATCTAGCTGCCGACTTACAGAGGCTAAGGATGGCTCACAAACAGTAGCCGCCTTAATCTTAGTTAAGTCCCCTCCGCCATATCATGATAATTATGGAAGAGATACTCCCCTATGATGAGGTCCAAGACGGCATCACCTAAAAACTCTAAGCGCTGGTTATGATGAAGACCTAATTTTTTGTGTTCATTCGCATAAGACGTATGGGTAAAGGCTACATTAAGGAGGTCCACGCCTTCTAGAGGTAGGTCTAAACGCGCTACAAGCTCATGAAGAGGTCTTCACGAGCTTGTGTTAATTGCGTCTTATGAGTACTGCGCCCCATTAGTCTTCGTAGCGGCGTACTGCCAAGGTAGCATTGTGACCGCCGAAGCCAAAAGGAGTTAGACAAGGCAACCTTAACCTTGCAATCACGTGCACCTTCACGCACATAATCAAGGTCTAGGCCTTCGTCCGGATTATCACAGTTGATAGTAGGGTGAACTTTGCCCGTTTCAATAGCCATAGCCATAACTACCGCTTCGATAGCACCAGCAGCACCCAACAAGTGACCAGTCATGGACTTGGTGGAGTTAACGAGAATATCCTTAGCGTGGTCACCAAACAAAGCTTTAATAGCCAAGGTTTCATTCTTATCGTTAAGGCCAGTAGATGTACCATGAGCATTGATATAGTTGACATCTTCCAAGGCACAACCCGCATCTTTAACGGCCAATTCCATACATTTTTCTTGCTTGTTCCCCACCAGGAGCTGGAGAGGTAATATGGTAGCATCGCCGTTACAGCCATAGCCTACAACTTCAGCGTAGATATGAGCACCACGAGCTTTTGCGTGTTCCAATTCTTCAAGAACAACAATACCAGACCCTTCACCCATTACAAAGCCATCGCGATCGCGATCGAATGGACGGGATGCCTTAGTTGGTTCGTCATTGCGACGGGACATAGCCTTCATGGATGCGAAACCAGCCACTGCTGCAGGGGATACAGCTGTTTCTGTACCGCCAGCAAACATGATATCTGCATCGCCATATTGGATTTTTGCGGAAGGCATCACCGATGGCATTAGTACCTGCAGCACAAGCGGTAACATCGGTAATAGCAGGCCCCTTAAGACCTAATTGGATAGCTACTTGAGCAGATGTCATGTTAGCGATCATCAAAGGCACTGCAAATGGGCTAATACGGCCTGGGCCTTTATCGAACAAAGTAACATAAACATCATGGATGGAATTAATGCCACCAATACCAGTACCTACGATAGTACCTACGCGATCAGGATCTTCCTTATCCATATCAAGACCAGCATCTTCTTTAGCCATCAAAGCAGCAGCTACTGCGAATTGGCAGCACCGGTCCATTTTGCGGGCTTCTTTTTATCGATACCATAGTCTGTAGCATTGAAGTCTTTTTACTTCCCCTGCGATGCGTGTCGCATAGTCGCTAGCATCAAAGAAAGTAATAGGACCAATACCAGACTCCCCTTTGAGCAAAGCATTGTAGAATTCTTTACCGATGCCTACTGGAGAAATGGCACCTACCCCTGTAATTACAACACGTTTTTTTCACTAGTTTTTACCTCATTCTAGGCCTAAGCCACTATTAATTAATCGATTGCAGCCACTTCGGATTGAAGTTTTTGCAAAAGATATCTTTAACTGGTAAGATGCTATCTACACGGCGCATATTGTTGCCAGAGAAGACAAGACCTGTTTCTACATCCCCTGTTGGGCCCGTTGAAGGGCGCGGATGAGGCAGAATTTACGGGAACAGTGCTTCAAACAACGATCGCATCGCGTTGGTGGTGGAACTGTACCATCCAAAATAGATTCAGCAAATTTATTTTTTTAATCGCTTGGCCTGGTAACCCCTACTGGAGAATCAATTAAAACAATATCCTCCGGTTTTTCAGCACGAACGTACATCTTCTTAAGTTCGTCGGAGGCGTTACACTCTTCAGAGGCGGCGAAACGGCTACCCATTTGTACGCCAGAAGCGCCCAATTTAAGCATCTCAACGATGTCCTTACCTTTCGAGCACAGCGCCAGCGCCAATAACAGGAATATTCTTAACAGCAGCTACCACTTCCGGAACGATTTCACGAGAAGACTCGATCTGTACCCAAATGGCCACCCGCTTCACAACCTTCAACGATGATGGCAGCAGCACCTAACTTTTCAGAAATCTTTTGCTAACTTGGCTGAGGAAACAATTGGTACGATAGGGGTACCAGATTCCTTACCCAAAGCAAACATATCGCGAGAGAAACCAGCGCCGGCTACGACGAGGTCAATCCCTTCTTCGATGGCTGTTTTTACGAGGTCTGCGAATGCAGACGCCGCCACCATCGCATTTATACCAATAATACCCGTAGGTGATAATTTTTCGTGCTAATTTAATTTCGTATCGCAATTCGTCTAAAGGCATGCCGGATGCTGCAATAAGGCCGATACCACCTTCATTTGCAACGGCTGCTGCCAAACGAGCTGTAGACAACCGAATTGCCATGCCACCTTGAATGATAGGCACCTTAGCAATGAGATTGCCAATGCGAAGTTCTGGGAGCTTCACGTTACTTCCTCCTAGTTAGTAATACCGTTTGGGGAACATAGGTTCCCCTCCCCGGCGGCAATGATAAGCTATTCAGCTTATTTTTGCAGAATCAATGTATTCTACTGTATCTTTTACAGTTTTAATTTTTTTCTGCAACATCGTCAGGGATTTCAACGTTGAATTCCTCTTCGAATGCCATGATAAGTTCAACGATGTCCAAGGAGTCAGCGCCCAAATCATCGATGAATGTAGAATCGATGGATACTTCAGCTTCGTCGACGCCTAATTGTTCCACAACGATCTCTTTTACTTTATCAAATGTAGTCATTATGGTTCACCTCCTTTCAGTGTATATTTTTCTGGCAACATCCAGTCTTACATAACCATGCCGCCATCAACATTGATGACTTGGCCTGTTACATAAGCAGAGAATGGCGCTGCCAAGAAGACTGCTACATTAGCAACTTCATCAGGTTGAGCCATACGGCCCCAAAAGGAATTTGTGCCACCATAGCATCCTTTACCTTATCAGACAAAAACGTCTGTCATTTCGGTGTGAATGAAGCCAGGTGCAATAGCATTTACGCGAATCCCACGAGATGCCATTTCCTTAGCACAGGATTTTAGTAAAACCAATTACACCAGCCTTAGATGCAGCGTAGTTAGTTTGACCCTGCATTCCCCATAACGCCTACAACAGATGTCATGTTGATAATGGACCCTGACCGTTGTTTCATCATAATTTTAGAAACAGCCTTAGTCACCAAGTAAGTCCCTTTGAGATTGATATCCAAAACAGCATCCCAATCTTCGTCCTTCATACGCATCAAGAGTCCATCTTTGGTAATACCTGCATTATTGACGAGGATATCGATATGGCCAAAAGCATCATGAGCTTCTTGGACCATGGCTCCTACTTGTTCAGCATCAGCTACATTCGCTTGGATCTTAATAGCCTTGCGCCCCAAGGCCTCAATGGCATCTACAGTTTTCTTGAGCTGCTCCTTCACTACCTGCATAGTTAACAACTACGTCAGCCCCTGCTTGCGCCAAACGAATAGCCACAGCACGACCAATACCGCGAGGCACCGGTAACAAGAGCAACTTTACCTTCTAAGTGCATTTTATCTAACCCCTTCTAAAAATTCAAGGCATTTCTCCAAGGACGCTAGAGTCCTCTACATTAGCCAATTTCATTTCTTTATTAATCTTTTTTAGTGAAGCCTGTCAACACCTTACCTGGCCCACATTCTACGAAGGCCTCAGCTCAAAGTTAACCATTTCTGCTACGAGTCTTCCCAGAGTACTGGACTAGCCACTTGTACCAAAAGGATTCCTTAATGGCATTTGCATCGGTAAGAATCTTACCGGTTACATTAGCTACTACAGGGATTTGGGCATCGTGGAATTGAATCTTATCCATTTCTTCCTTAAGGCGTTTAGCAGCAGGTTCCATCAAACGGGAGTGGAAAGGACCAGATACAGGTAACATGATAGCCCGTTTAGCTCCAGCTTCCTTCATAAGTTCACAAGCCTTTTTCAACCGCTTCCGTTTGACCAGAGATAATAATTTGCCCTGGGCAGTTAAAGTTAACTGCTTGTACAGAACCAACTTCTTCAGTCACTTGATCACAGATGGCTACGACCTTATTGCGGTCCAAGTTGATAATAGCCGCCATAGCACCTTGGCCCAATGGCACGGCATCTTGCATGAACTCGCCCCGCTTGTGAGACCAAGTAGACCGCATCCTTGAAGTCGATAACACCAGCTGCTACCATAGCAGAGTATTCACCCAAGGAGTGGCCCCCACGATATCAGGGTAAAGCCTTTTTCCTTGAGGATCTCATAACAAGCAACAGATGCTGTCAAAATAGCTGGTTGCGTATTAGCCGTTTTGAGAAGTTCTGTATCAGGACCTTCAAAGCAAAGCTTAGAAATGGAATAACCAAGTGCTTGATCAGCTTGATCAAAACGTTCTTTTACAATTGGGAACTCATTGTAGAGGTCTTGTAACATACCGACCTTTTGAGACCCTTGGCCTGAAATACAAATGCTGTTTTCATGACCTTCTCCTTATATTGTAACCTTATTTAACGAGTTTTTTTGCATATTAGCAATAACTGCTTCGGTCTCTGCCATGATGTCTTTGACAATTTGTTCACACGGTTTAATATCCTTGAGCATGCCAGAAATTTGACCAATCATAACAGAGCCATTCTTAACTTCCCTTCAATAGCTGCCATGCGAAGAGTACCAGCACCCAAGTTTTTCAAGTTCTTCTTTTAGGAGCACCAGAGAATTCCAAGTCAGCATATTTTTTTGGAAAGAGCATTTTTGTAAAATCCGCACTGGATGGCCCGTAGTCAAACCAGTCTTAACAGTAGACCGATCTTTTGGCCTTTAAGACAGCTTGCTTGTAGTTTTTCATGGGCGATACACTCTTCCGATAAGACGAAGCGTGTCCCCAATTGAACGGCTTGTGCGCCTAAGGCAAAAGCAGCCGCCGCACCGCGTCCATCACCAATACCGCCAGCTGCGATAACCGGTACATCCACGGCATCCACAATTTGTGGAACCAAGGCCATAGTCGTAATATCCCCTACGTGGCCACCGGACTCTGTCCCTTCTGCAATAATAGCATCAATACCATCGCGAAGGAGGCGTTTAGCCAACATAACAGAAGCGGTAACAGGAATAACCTTAGTGCCAATTTCCTTCATGGCAGGAATATAAGCGGCTGGGTTACCAGCTCCTGTTGTGATAACAGGAACCCGTTCTTCCACAACAACTTCCATTACTTCTTTTTACAAAAGGAGACATCAACATGATATTACAACCGAAAGGTTTATTAGTGCGTTCTTTCAACTTATGAATTTCATTACGGAATACATCTGGTGGCATATGACCTGCACCGATGATGCCCAGACCGCCGGCTTCAGATACAGCAGCTGCTAATTCAGCTGTGCCAAGCCGAGCCATCCCCCTTGAAAGAGTGGATATTCAATTTGCAACATATCGCAAATATCAGTTTTAATCATTCCTTTAGCCCCCTTAGAACCATTTCATGACGAGGCCAGCCCAGGTTAGCCCCGCGCCAAAACCTGCCATCGCAACATTATCACCACGTTTAATGCGGCCACTGCGCACCGCTTCATCCAGGGCAATCCCCACGGAAGCAGCAGACGTATTACCATATTTATTTACATTTACCATGACCTTAGATCCATCTAGCTGCAAGCGTTTAGCTGCAGAATCAATGATTCGCTTATTGGCTGGTGTGGCACAAAAAGTCTAATTGATCTAGGGTCCATTCCCGCATCCTCAAGGGCATTAAGGGCCGTACGGCCCATCACCTTCACAGCAAACTTGTAAACCTCTGGACCATCCATTTGAAGAAAGGCGGATCCATCAGCTACACTGGCATCCGTCCGTAAGTGAGCAGTCCCACCAGCAGGAATTAACAAGGATGAACCGCCACGCCCATCAGCGCCCATATCAAAGCCTTTAAGACCATAGCCTTCATCCACTTGTCCAAGGACGGCAGCCCCGGCACCATCACCGAAAAGAACGCAAGTAGACCGATCTTTCCAGTTAAGGATAGGAGATAATTTTTTTCCGCCCCAATGACCAAGACTTTCTCAGCCATACCCGCATTGATGAGGGCTGCGGCATTATTAATACCATAGACAAAGCCAGAGCAAGCAGCCCCTAAATCATAGGCTGCAGCATTGGTAGCCCCTAAGGCTTCTTGTACGCGGCAGGCGGTGGATGGAATAGCCATATCACCTGTAAAGGTAGCTAAAATGATGAGATCAATGTCTTCAGCTGTCAAACCAGCCATATCCAGAGCCCGTTTAGCTGCTTCCGCCGCCATAAAGGACGTGGTCATGTGGTCTGGCGCAATCCGCCGTTCCTCGATACCAGTACGCTCACGAATCCATTGATCAGAAGTGTCCACAATTTTTTTCCAAGTCAAAATTGGTCACCACATGATCAGGAGCATAGGAACCGGTTCCAAGAATGCCCACCGATTTATTCATCATACTCATATTTTTTTGAGCTCCTTCTTCCTCAATTACGTCAGTAATGTGTTGGATAATTTTTCCGTTCTGCTAAATCATTACCGATAGTAATAGCCGTTTTGATTTCCTTGGATTTAGAAGAACCATGTGCAATCATAAAGACACCATTAACGCCCAGGAGAGGGGCACCACCATTTTCTGTATGATCCACCTTCTTTGCGATAGTCTTAAGGGCTGGTTTCACAAGCAGAGCACCTAACTTAGCCAGGAAGCCTCCATTCATAATGGCTTCCTTAATCATAGCTGACAAGCCTACAACTAAACCTTCTGCAAATTTGAGGATAACATTACCTACAAAGCCATCGCAAACCACTACATCAACTGTACCCTTTGGAATATCACGACCTTCTACGTTACCAAAAAAAGTTAATGGACTTGAGCCCCCTTAAAACAGGATGGGCTGCTAACACTACTTCATTTCCCTTAGTGGCTTCTTCTCCGATATTGAGGAGGCCCACTGTAGGGTTTTCCTTATTCAGCAGAAGTTTTGCGTATTCAACGCCCATAATAGCGCCTTGTACCAAGTGTTTCGGCTTGGAATTAGCATTGGCTCCAGAGTCTAGCATAACCGTAATGCCTTTAACGGTAGGCATCGGTGTAGCGATAACAGGACGATCGATTCCCTTAATCCGCCCTAAACCAAAAGAGCCGCTGCCACAGCCGCTCCAGTAGATCCTGGTGCTACTACAACATCGCATTCCTTGTCGTGTACAAGGTGGGTTGCCACCACTATAGAGGCATCCTTTTTTTCTTGCGAAGGGCTTGTCCCGGATGTTCATCCATGCCAATCACTTGACTAGCATGATGAACGGAAATACGAGGATTATTAAGTTCCCCACTATCCTTTAAGATGTCCTTAATTTGAACTTCATCGCCGACGAGGACAACTTCAATTTGATCGTTCTCTTTCACTGCCTCAATAGCACCAAGGACTGTTTCGAGTGGTGCGAAATCGCCACCCATTGCATCAATTGCAATTCTCATGCTCTACACCCTATTCTCGATGGGCTCCATAATAAATTTAGCCCGGAAAACTTCTTTCACTTTATCTTTAATGAAAACCCATATATAGTACTTACCAGCGGTCCGGCGGATAACCTCAGCCTTAGCTACTAGATTAACCCCAGCCGTTACGGGTTTTTGTGTTTTTATATTCCCTACACCAGCGGTTGCCACAGGAACGCCAATTACGGCTTTTTGCCAGGGAATTGGCCTGCGCATCTGGTATTGTGGATCAACATAACCAGATCCATCCACCATATCCGATGTAGTCTGAAGCATGGACAAGGCTTGTTGCCCCTCTGTAAGGTCAATCAAATCCCCCACTAAATCCTGGTGAGGGATAGCTACAAATTCATTGGAGTGTTCTGTAGCCATGGCCTTAATCCGTTCTCGGAGTTCAGGGATTCCCAGTTCTAGCCGATCCAAACGAATGGTTGGTACGGACACAGAAAAAAATGCTGTGCCAGCTCTTCGTCTGTAACAAAGGGCGTAATATTCAGTTTTTTTCAGCTAACTGCTTTTTGTCGCTCTTGTTTTTTTAACCGACCCATTGAAACCACCTTTTTATGACCAAGTACTAATACTTCATTTCAATTATACATAAGACAGCCAGTCAATGCAAGGCATTTTACTATATATAGTCACCCATAAGAAAGCCAGCTACCACACCTTGTAATTCTATAGACTAAAGCAAATAAAAGAAACCTCTTAAAAGTCTCTAAACCCAATTGTAAAATTATGACCACCTAGTCATAATTTCCCCTCCTTCAGGCACTTAACTTATGACCACCTCACAAGATAAAGACATGTCCTCCACCCAGTTATCCCCCTTATATAGCAAAAGAGCGCACACCATAGGGTGTACGCTCTCGATCACGATCAATGAGGTTGTGATTACGCCTTTGCAACTACTTGGGAACCTTTGTAGGAACCGCATGTAGGGCAAACGCGATGTGGCATCATTGGTTCGTGGCATGTTGAGCATGCTACGAAGCCAGGAGCTTCCAATTTCCAGTTAGCACGACGACGGTCGCGACGGCATTTAGACAATCTACGTTTAGGTACTGCCATGTGAGTTGCACCTCCTTAATACAATCATTCTTAATCATCAGATTCATCGAGTAACGCTCTCAGCGCTGCAAATCGAGGATCCACAACAAAGGAATCACAAGAACAAGGCGAAGTATTCAAGTTAGCTCCGCAATGAACGCATAATCCTTTGCAATCTTCCTGACATAACACTTGAGCTGGCTCATTGATGATTAAAGTTTCACGAATGAGATCTCGTAAGTCAATCGTCTCCCCATCAAAAGGAAGAAACTCCAAGTCCTCTACATTGTCACCCTTTTGAGGGACACCATAGACTTCATGGTAGGAGTCTGTTCGCACGTGATGAACGGACACCAAGCAGCAGGCACATTCATAATCGCCTTCAGACCGAATCTTACCTTCCGTAACGAAGTTGAGACCATCGAACCAAAACTCACCATTAATGGTTATATCATGACGGCTCCAAGGAAAAAGCAGTTACGTCACCGAGCTCAGTAGCCGGCAGCGTATAGCTATAGAAATTTCTCTCCTATATGTTCTTTTGCTTGCTCTACTTGCAGTTTCATAATCTTACCTCGACTAAGTCATTATATCTATACTGGACCTCTTTGTCAAACCATTTTTTACCGCATATAGCCTGACAAAAAGCCTCTTCCTACCACATATGCTAGCCCTTATTTCCACTTGTCTAGTCATAGATACTCAGATAAAATCCAGTCATTGAGAAGCAATAACAAGCAAAAAGGGATGACACGTTCCGTCATCCCTTTTTTTGTATGGAGTTAAAAGCAATTAAGCAACTACTTCAAATTGGTCTTTGCCAACACCACAGAGTGGGCAAACATAATCATCAGGTTGGTCTTCAAAAGCCATACCTTCAACTTCAGGATCATAAACCCAACCGCATACTGTGCATACATACTTTTTTTCATGATATGAATCTCCTTTAGAAACTATATATACATTACATAAGATACTTTATCTGACATAACTATACCATATATATCGATAGGTATCAATATCTATTTTTTTATTTTTTTCGATATAATTATTTCCTTACTTTACGTCACCATTTAATTGAATGGCAGGAACGGGGCGGAAGCCGCATAACTCAGCGACGATAGATACTGGGAACCGGCGTACTTCTTGGTTATAGGCAGTCAAGCTATCATTATAGTCCTTCTCAGACTGTTGAATTTGCTTACTTGCTTTAACCAATTGCTCTTGTTTGGTAGCCAGGTCTTGGTTAGCTTGCAAGTCTTTCATATTAGCTATAACCATAAACATTAAATTCAAACTGTCTTCAACCTTGGCATCTGCTGTCATGAGACTCTTTTAAATCAGTGGCCTCCTTGATGCCCTTATGGCCCCTTTTAAAATTATCTACCGTTTCAGGATCATAGTTTGCATAAATCCCCATCTCATCCATAAGAGCTTGACCCAGTTGGGCCCGATTATCCATTTGGTTTTGCAAGAGGCTATACTGGCTAGCCATAGAATCCTGCATCTTAACCATATTTACGCGAGCTGTCCATCCAGACCAAGCAACGGCTACAATGATTGCGATGACCACCAAAAATAGCTTGTCTTTTTAAAAAGCTTTTCATCTTATCCCCCTCACTTAAATGCTAGCCGCTGCAATCCATTCGTCTATGTCTTGCATGGCCGTATCAATATCTTCATTATAAGCCCCCAGCCAATTCTGGATAACGGCAAACTTCAATAGTGTGGAGCATATTTTTCATCTCTATGGTTTTTTAAAGGTCCCTACCCAGATTCCAGAAAAATTGTGTTTCATACCAAGACACAGGTTGTTCTGTCTCTGTGAATCAATTTCTACGGTTCCCTTGCCTAGTGTTTCTAAAACCTCTACTTGTTCCTCATCAGTAAGGCCTGTCTTTTTCCACATATACAGAATATGTTTTATTGTTTTCTTTTAAATCTACAAGAGCATGGCGTAATTCTTTAAGAACAGCCTGCACATTTCCATAATTTTCTATCATATAAAGCTCCTCTAAACTACAAAGGAAGATAACAAGGTTACCTTCCTCTAGTATACACAGAAATAGCTATTTCTTCTATTTTTTTCTTTTTCTCTTATAAGAAACTCCCCAAGAGGCTAATACCTTAAGGACCCGCTCTTTCACATCAGGAAGGACTTTAGCCACTGTCGGACTAGGCTCAAAAACCAATCTCTAATGATTCTGGCTCTACGCCGATAACCATAGCATCTTCTAAGGGGTCTTCCTGCATATGACGAATGCGAAGAATATCTTGCATACCCACTTCATGAACAGAGATATGGTCTGTAAAGTATTGTTCTAACTCCTGATGTGGGAACTCATAGACGGTCCCTGGTTCTTCACCACCATTAATGGCATCTACGAGTAGAAGTTTCTTCATCCCTCTCATGTAGGTCAGAAGCTCCATACCCATAGTACCCCCGTCGATGATATTAATCTCCGGTGTAAAAGTATAGGCGTCACGCAATTCATTGATTACGTGAACGCCTGAGACCTTCATCCGTCAATAATATATTTCCCACGCCGAGAAGTGTAATTTCCGGATTTTCAAACATCTTATTTATCATCCTCGTCGGATACATTGTAAGTGGATTTGGATGGAAGTACTTCAACATCATCCTTATGAGATTTCGTATTGAGGTTATCCGCATCGATTGGTTTGTGAGCAAAATACTTCAAACCGGAAAATCATTGAGGACACTTCCCCAGATTCTTCCAAAGAATCTTCCCGGAAGCACATATAGACATGGACGATGGTGAAGAACAAGAAGCACCATGCGATGTAATGGTGAATAACGTGTACGTTGTATTCTCCAAATAGGTTATTAATAGGGTTGAAGATAAATGACCCCCACCCATTAGGATTGATTTGGAAATACATAGCAAAGCCCGTTACGATGATGGCAAAGAACAGGAAGTACATGCCAAAGTAAGCGGTCCGTGCCAAAGAGTTACGCAACCAATGGTGTTCTTTCTTTTGTGGAATGAACAAATAGTGAAGCAAGGTTTCACGTAGGCCATACCAGTAGCGTCTTTCCCAAGGTCGTGGGAAGAGTCGGTCCCCAGGATGGGTAAAGATGCCGATAAAGTTAATGACAAAGGAAAATGTCAAAATATAGCCCGCAATGAAGTGGATGCGGCGGATATTTTTCCATGGAATACCAGGCACCAACCATAAAGGTTGGTTCTGGTTTTTCAAAGATAGCCGCAAAGCCTGGATCACCGATATAGAGGCCGGACCAGAAAAGGGCTGTAACACAAAGCACCATAGTCCAGTGCCAAATTCGTTTCCAAAATGGAGAAGACTACATAGGCTTTTTATCGGAGTGAATTAACATAAGAGACTACCTCCCTTATTTGCACAAAGCGTCTGTATTCACAGAAACGATTTGTTTACCTTCTTTGTTGTACAAGTGAGTTGCACATGCCAAGCAAGGGTCGAAGGAATGGATTACCTTAACGATTTCAAGTGGTTTTTCTGGTACTTTTACATGCGTATCGATCATGGCATCTTCATAGGCACCATGTTCTCCTTTAGTTGTGCGAGGGCAAGCATTCCAAGTAGAAGGAACAATACATTGATAGTTTTCAGAACGACCATCCTTGATATGAATCCAGTGGCCTAGGCCGCCACGAGGAGCATCGAGAATGCCAACGCCTTTTAGCTTCTTTTTGGCCATGTATTTGGATCGAATTTTTTTCGGAGTTAGCCACGGTTGTATCGCCAGCTTTTAATATTGGCAATCAACTTATTATAGAAATAACGGCTAAGTGCTGCTGCCACTTGTGCATCGAGAGCACGGCAAGCGGTACGACCAACCATTGTTGTCATCCAAACATGAGCTGGCAAGCCCAATACTTTGGATACGGTTTCGATTTGATTTACCATCATCTTTTCAACCCATGTTGGGTTAGTAATGATGCCTTGTTTAACCTTAGTGTAAACCACGATGTATTTAGCCAAAGGACCTACTTCTGTAGTACCACCACGGAATACAGGGATTTAATCCAGGAGTATTTAGCTGCTTCATCCAAGTATTCCCAATTATCCTTGGAACCGGATTTAGGACCTGTGTATTTAGGTTCAGTAACACCATCAATTGGGTTGAGGGCTGCTTCTCCATTTGGATATTCAAACCAGGAGTGTTCTACTTCTTCCGCCATAATTTGTGGATCCATGAAGTCTGGTCCTTCTAATAGGGATGAATTTAGCCTTATCCACACCAGCAGCAAAGTTTTCAACTACGCCGTTAGAGCGAACCAAGGATTTTTGAAGAAGTCACCATTGGAGATACCTGTGTAAGGTTCATCAGGATAACCACCATAGGACAAGACCCGTTTCTTGGAGAGGCCGCCACCATCAACCATACCTTTTTCAGCATAAATTTTGCCGATAGCCAATAAGTCTGGAAGGTAGAAGTTATTAACGATATCATGAGCCAAGTTAATGGATTCATCAACTGCTCCTAAACGAGCCGTATTCACAGGCGCATTCATATCATTCAAGGAAATAGAGCAAGGCATACCACCTACTATATAGTGTGGATGAGGATTTTTACCGCCGAATACAACGTGAGGAATAACGATTTCTCGTTGTAGATCCAATACATTAAGGTAGTGGGATACAGCCATCAAATGTACTTCTGGTGGCAACAATTGATAGTCCGGATGGTCCCACCATTGAGCGGAGAAAATACCCAGTTGACCACCATCAACGAGCTTTTGCAACTTGGATTTAACCGCTGCAAAAGTATTGGGTTGTAGCCTTAGGGAATGCTTTAGGGTAAGCAGAAGTTGTAGACTTTACTTCTTCTGGTTCCAAACCAGATACATTGTAAGTAGCGAGAACTGTATTTTGAAGGGCGGCGGTAGCCGCAGGATCAGCTTTCAAAGCTTCCAATGGAGACACCCAGTCAAGAGCATGCAAGTGGTAGAAGTGAACTGTATGGTCATGAACTTCCAAGGAGGAATGCATGATGTTACGGATGTAGTTAGCATTTTTTTAGGAATTTCAATCCCCAACGCATCTTCTACAGCGCGAAGACAAGCCAAAGCATGAGTGGTTGTACATACACCGCAAATCCGTTGAACGAAAGCCCACAAATCACGAGGATCACGGTTCTTGGCAACCAATTCAATACCACGCCAAGCAGTACCAGAGGAAACTGCATCTCTACTTTGCCTGTGGCTTCATCCATGTTAACTTCAACCCGCAAGTGACCTTCAATACGGGAGATAGGATCAACTACAACGCGTTTCATTAGTGATTACCCCTTTGTCTGTTGGACCATTATCGTCCCATTTACCTTCTTGACGCATTTTTCTTTTCGTCTTTATAGTCTTTTAATCTGGATTTTGGCGATAGTAGCTGCACCGTGAACAATAACAGCACCAGTCGCTGCAAAGGCAGCTGCTGTACCGATCGTATCAGCAGTGGTGATAGTATTAGCAAAGCTACATCGTCCAAGCGTTTATAGAACGTGTCATTATCCCAGAAACCCTTTTCGGAGCAACCGATACAACCATGACCGGATTGAATAGGGTAGGACAAGCCGTTCCACCAACGGAGATTACCACAAGAGTTATAAGTTTCTGGCCCACGGCAACCTCACTATAGAGGCACCAGCCAGCCTGGATGCATCATCATCGAACTCTTCAACGAAGAGACCGGAGTCGAAGAAGGCACGACGGTAACAAGTATCATGAATACGGTTACCGTAGAATTGTTTAGGACGACCTTGGCTATCGAGAGGTGGAATTTGTCCGAATAAAGCGTAGGACATGATAACACCAGTCATAACTTCAGGGATTGGAGGACAACCAGGAACGCGAATGATTGGCTTACCAGAAACCACATCATTAACAGCTACTGTGTTTGTTGGGTTTGGTTTTTGCTGCTTGAATACCGCCCCAAGAGGAACAGGAACCGTAAGCAATAATAGCAGCAGCCCTTCAGCTACTTCTTTCAATTGATGTTTGAAAGTCTTGCCGCCTACCATACAGTAAATCCCGTCTTCATCGAGTGGAACCCCACCTTCAACAGCCAGGATATATTGGCCTTTTTACCAGCGATAAGTTCTTGTAAGTGCCCTTCCAAAGGCTGCCCCAGAAGCGGCAGACAAGGTGTCATCATATTCAAGAGCAATCATATTAAGAATTACATCGGACGTAAAGGGAGAGGAAGAACGGATAAAAAGCTTCACTACAACCAGTACATTCATGCCCATGCAACCAAATAACTGTAGGAAGTTCTTTGGTCTCTGCTGCCTTAACAACAGTATCGAGCATTGTAGGGTGGCAAACCGAGCACTGCCGTTAATGCCACGCAAGATTTCATAAAGGTACGGCGACTAAGGCGTCGTTCTTGGAATAAGGACCATAAATTTTTCACTGGTCATGCCTCCTATTCACTACTTAGCTTGCGAAATGCTATAAAACAATTCATAATAACTTGTTTAGTATACCACTTATAGGTCATTCTCAATAATGAAAGCTAGTTATAAAGGAGATCATTCATCTTAACAAAGATTAATTAAGCCCCTTTTAACATGCACACATCACTGATTTGTATAGACCTCAGCGACACAAAAGGTTTACTTGATAATGGACGTAAGCAGTTCTTCTAAAACAGCTGCCTTCTTATAGCCAGCGATGCGGTCTAGTTCTTTACCATTCTTATAGGCAACTAGAGAAGGAACACCTTCCACCTCTTGGGTAAGAAAAAAACTTCCTTAAGTGTGTCTGCATCGACGCTGAAAAATTGAACTGTATTGCCCATTTTATCTGCTACTGCTTCCATTTCAGGTCGCATCACTTGGCAGGGCTTACACCATTCTGCACCGAAATCAACAATGGCAATGCCCTCATTACAGAGAACTTGGTTATTGAATTCTTCCACAGTGTTAATTGCTTTAATACCCATATACTACCTCCATTATCTGTCTATATACTTTTATTCTACAAGATTTATAAACAAAAACGAACGAAATAATTCGATATACAAAAAGAGCTAAGGCCCATCAAAGATGGATCTTAGCTCTTATACAGTCTCAAAAGAGGAACAAGCAGTCAATAAGCCGAGTTCTGTACTGCTTACGCAGTGGCGATTATCTTTCTAGGCGTACAGTCGCCTGCACGCTCGAGCGGCACAACCCGGAAGGTCTGCGGGCAACATCAACCCTTCCCTATTCGGCCTTGCTCCGGATGGGGTTTACCGAGCCAGCCTGTTACCAGACTGCTGGTGAGCTCTTACCTCACCTTTCACCCTTACCACTGATGTGGCGGTTTCCTTTTCTATGGCACTGTCCCTAGGTTACCCTCGCCAGACGTTATCTAGCATCCTGCTCTGCGGAGCTCGGACTTTCCTCGAATCTTACGACTCGCAATCGCCTTTCGTACTTGTTCTATCCTAGTTTATCATACTTACTCTTGGTCTCCAAGCTAAAAGGTCTTAGAAGAAGAAAATCTTCTTGTCCCTCAAAGGCAATGACCGATAGGTCCCAACCGTTTTTCAATTAAAAGATCCGTCAGCTTGTCCTTGAGACCTTTAGCTACAATCTCTTCAGTTCCAAAGTGCCCTCCATCAGCGACTAAGAGACCCTAGTTCTCTAGCCCGTTGGCCATCGTGATACTTCATGTCGCCCGTTAGGTAGGCATCGGCTCCCATAGCCTTAGCCTGTCCTAAGAATTCCGCGCCTCCACCAGAACATAGAGCCAATCTTTTTAATACTATTGGTTTTTGACCAGCAAAACGAATCTTAGCATGGGGCAAGGACTCTTCTAAAAAGAGCTTAAACTGATCTAATGTTAGAGATTCTGGCAAGGTCCCTATACGACCTAAATAATGCCTTGCTTTTGGTTCCACCAAAGGGAAGACATCATAAAGCCACTTCTTCATAAGGATGTACGTCCATTATAGCATCTAAAAACCTTATACAGAAGGTCTTGTGGCACAATAGTTTCCACCCGCTCCTCTTGAACCTCTTCCACCTGACCCTCCTGACCTAGATAAGGATGTGTCCCTGCCTCAGCTTGAAAAACGGCCATCTCCTTTCAAGGAAAAAGAACAATGACTATAGTTACCAATCCATCCAGCACCAGCTTCAGCCAAGGCTTGACGAATTTGATTCCCATGACTAGTTGGCACATATACCACTAGTTTATAGTAGTCAGATTGACCTACTGGTACTAAACCAGAACAATGCTCTAAACCTAATTTAGCCGCTAACATATCATTAAGGCCCCCTTGGGCTATATCCAAATTAGTATGAGCACTATAGACGGCTATATCGTTTTTAATCAAGGTTTCCAAAAGCTGTCCCTGATAAGCTCCCAAGTCTATGGACTTAAGTCCCTTAAAAGATAAGGGTGATGACTGACTGATCATATTACACCCTCTATCCATAGCATAGTCTACAGCCTCTTTTGTTATGTCAAGACTAGTGACAATTCCTGTTACTTGGCGATCTATAGCCCCAACCATAAGCCCCTGGATTGTCCCACGATTCAGCAAGAGACAAGGGTGCCCAAGACTCCATAAGTGTCATTATATCCTTTACACTAGGCATACTATTCACCTGGCCTTATAAGCCTTCCTTTCTAATGTTCTCCAATTGATCAATTTCAGCATGTATCATTCTATATTTATGCGTTTCTTCCAGGGCAGGGCCCATACCATCCAAAGCGCACCGACGTATGTGAATGAGGTGGTCTAAGTAGTCTATCCAAGATTCCCTATCTGACTCCAAAAACCATACCACCTAATTCCCAAAGGAGAGACTTAGGATCTAAAGTCTCATATAGGTTAGCCCCCAAAGCACTATCCAGGACCTCAACCCCTTCTAGTGAAGGGTGACTAACGATTTTATGTTCCTCACATAATCCTCCAAACGGTCCTTACGGAGGGCTAGAAAGGCCTGGTAATATTTCCCCATATCCTTTACGAAGGTATCTCGCACAATCACATACCCTTGTCCACCATGTAGGACCGGAGTTGTCCTTGCCCGTTTTGAGGTTGCAAAACGTAAAATTCTAAGTCTTCTGGGCCTCCTTCCACTATATCCTTCATGAGGAAGCCACCCATGCCGCAGATAACAGCACCCGTTAATTCTCCGGGTCTTGTCATCGTAAGGCCGTCACCCAAGCGGCATTCAATAGAAGTAGACAAATTCCTAGACCGCACATAACGCTCAGCTGTCGCCAGTGGTCCCTGATTAACATCCCAGCTATAACATGTTGGGCTCGACCCCGGACTAACAGCTCCACGGCCAAATAGCCGTGATCTGTGCCTACATCAGCTATAGCCTTTGCCTGTGGAATTAGGGTAAAGATTTTTCTAGACGACCTGTCATCTTATTTGCGTTCATCCTATCCCTCCCCACTCTTAAGTACTATGAGCAAAAATTCGCTTTTCCCCTAATTATATTAAAACAAAAAGAGAACAGCCTGAGCCATTCTCCTTATATGGTGCGCCCACCTGGGTTCGAACCAGGGACCAATCGGTTATGAGCCGATGGCTCTACCACTGAGCTATAGGCGCAAGTACACCCTATTATACAATGTGCCTAAGACTCCACGCAAGGTAGAGTCTCAAGTCTTACTAGGATAGTTTGTTATAAAACTTCCTAAATTAGAGGAAAAAGCCGGTTCTAGGGTTAAGCCTAGCTACCGGCCCTACTTCTTATAAGAAGTCTTTAATTTTTATCTCGTTTTCCACGGTTCCGTAATTTAGTAAGGGCCTTACCCTCAATTTGGCGAATCCGTTCACGGGTTACACTAAAGTGTTTTTCCCACTTCTTCTAAGGTACGTGGCTTGCCATCCTTAAGGCCAAAGCGCAAAAATTAACACCTGTTGTTCCCGTTCAGTCAAGCAGGAAAATACATCTTCAATTTGTTCCCGCAAGAGAATGTGAGATGCAGCATCATCTGGAGCAATAGCATCTTGGTCTTCGATAAAGTCACCCAAATGAGAATCTTCTTCTTCGCCAATTGGCGTTTCCAAGGATACTGGTTCTTGAGCAATCTTTTGAATTTCCCGAACCCGTTCTGGCGTAATTCCCATACCTTCTGCAATTTCTTCCGGCGTTGGTTCCCGCCCATTATCTTGCAGAAGTTGTCGAGAAATACGAATCAATTTATTAATGGTTTCTACCATATGAACAGGAATTCGAATAGTCCGAGCTTGGTCAGCAATTGCCCGTGTAATGGCTTGGCGAATCCACCAAGTCGCATAGGTAGAGAACTTATAGCCCTTGGTATAGTCAAATTTATCAACAGCCTTGATAAGGCCCAAGTTACCTTCCTGAATCAAGTCCAGAAGAGCATCCCCGACCTACATAGCGCTTAGCGATGGATACGACCAAACGCAAATTGGCATCGACCAACTTTTTCTTAGCCTTTTTAGCCCGTAGAAATTTCCTTATAGGAAGCATCTTCCTTTTCCCCTGCTTCAATTTGCTTGGCTAAGATGATTTCTTCTTCACCGGACAAGAGTGGAACGCGACCAATTTCCTTAAGATACATACGGACAGGATCATCAATATTGACCCCTTCATTAACACTCAAGTCAATTTTTAATCTTCTTTTCTGGATGCTGTTCTTCTTCATCATCCTTTTCTTCTTCGATATCATCATGAACAGACTCATGCTCATCCGGTTCTTCTGTGACTACATCTATGCTAAGTTTATTAAATGTTTTCATAGATATCATCCAACCGTTCCACTGTGATTTCTTCTTGATCAGAAAGAGCATCTGCAATTTCTTTTTGTGTTAAAGACCCTTCCTTACGCCCCTTTTCAGAAGTTGTTCAATGATCTCTTCCACTTGACTTTTCTTTGCTGCTTTTTGCCACAACACTCTTCCCTTTCTTCTATAACGCATATCACCCCCTAGGGTTTAATGCCATCTACAAGCTAACCCGGCTTACGCATAGCCGCTTGTAAGTTTTTAATTTCCTTTTGTATTTCCTGACACTTATGTAATTCGACAAGGAAGGACCTATCTCCTGCCCGCTTTAATTGGTCCGCTTGCATGGAATGTACTTTATATTGGTCTTTTAAAGATTTCAAGCGAACAGACCCAATTAAGGCATACAAGGCTTCCTCTGAAAGGCCCGACCTATCAGCCACCATGAGACGAGGCATATTCCTGCCGAGCTAGATTAGACAACTTAGCCTCTATGGCCTCGCCTGTGAGGCTACTCGTCTCCTCTAAGACTGCTACAAGAGCCCTAATTAACTCCCGATGGTGGGGACTAGCAAAAGTCTTCTACCAACATGAACTGAAGAGCCTCTGACAGGCAATGTGGATTATCCATCATAAGCATAAGGAGTTTATCTTCATCATCTGATGCAACCCAAGTCAGTGCCTTAGGCTCTTCCTCTTCTGTCACCAAATGTACGTCACCCTTCTTCAAAAATTCTCAAAGTAGCCATAAATAGTAGAATTATCCAACCAAAGGGGCATGGCTAAAGACCGTAACATGGCCTCTCGTCTAGGTTCAGAATGATCCTTCGCTATATAAGGGAAGAGTTTAGACAAGATAGCTTCCTTGCCCTCTCTCGTATTGGTATCATGACCAATCAGCGCCTCATTTAAAAAGGTAGTCAAAGGGTTTAACTGCCTCTGACACCAAGGAGCGAAAGGCATCCGCTCCATGATTACGCACATAATCATCAGGGTCTTTACCATCAGGCATGGCTAAAACCCGTACCTTAAAAGTCCGTATTCTGCAGGAGGTCTATAGCTCGCTTAACTGCTTTTTGGCCGGCCCCATCCATATCGTAGGCCAAAAACGATTTCCTCAGCCTGCCTAGACAAGAGCTTGCCATGGTCCACTGTATAGGCTGTCCCCAATGAGGCCACGACATTGGTGACCCCCTTGTTATGGGCAGAAATAACGTCCATATAGCCCTCCACTAAAATTGCTTGTTTAGACTGGCGGATAGACTTATAGGCGTGGTCAAAAAGCAAAAAGGTTCTTCCCTTATCAAAAATAGGCGATTCAGGGGAGTTCATGTACTTGGCCATGGACGTATCATTGTCCAAGATTCGTCCCCCAAAACCTATAGTCCGTCCGCGCCCATCATGGATAGGAAAAAAATGACACGATTGCGGAAGAAATCATAGGTCTTGCCTTCAGACTGGCGAATCAAATGAAGTTCTAAAAGGGTCTTCTCTTCTACCCCATGATCCTTAAAGGCCTTATAAAGTTTATCCCAAGAATCGGGAGCAAAACCCAACTTAAAAGACTCAATCGTATCTCTTGTAAGGCCTCGTTGTAAGAGGTAATCAAGGCCAGGCTTACCCATTTCCGTCTTGACAAGACAGTTATGGAAAAAAAGCGTTCTGCCATTTGATTTACCTCATACAAACGTTGTCGATGAGCTTCACGAGCCTTTTTGTTGAGAGTCATAACTTCTTCTGGAAGGGGGATATTAGCCCGATGGGCTAATTTTTTTCCAGGAGCTTCCGGGAAGGTGAGGTGTTCGTAATTCATGAGAAAGGTAATTACATTACCACTAGCGCCGCATCCAAAGCAATGGTAAAAGCCCTTGTCTGGTCGGACGCTAAAGGAGGAGATTTCTCTCCGTGGAAGGGACAACAAGCCCAGTAATTCTGCCCTTTTTCTTGAGGGAAATATACTCGGATATGACCGCTGCAATGTCATTGGCATCAATGATTTGTTGTTTTTAGTTCATCGCCGAAATAACGAGCCATAATCCATCACCTTCCTCTAATCCATAGATTTTTAATTATAGCAAATTTATGTCCTAACTCAAAATATATAAGTTGACTCTATATATTTATTTAAATTCGTCAAAAAAATCCTCTATTTTTCCTACAAAAATAAAGGTTGCCAAAAGGCAACCTTATTTCAATAATCTTATTTTGCATAATCCACGGCGCGAGATTCACGGATAACCACCACTTTGATTTGACCTGGATAATCCAATTCTTCTTGATAACGCTTAGCGATATTTCTAACCAGTAGTTTGGACTCTGCATCATCCACCGTATCTGGTTTAACCATAACGCGTACTTCTCGACCGGCTTGAATAGCAAAGCACTTTTTCAACACCGTCGAAGGATTCTGCAATCTCTTCCAACTTAGTTAAACGCTTGAGGTAATTTTTCCAAAGTTTCCCGACGAGCCCCTGGACGAGCCGCAGAGATAGCATCAGCAGCAGCCACTAAAACCGCTTCTACGCACTTAAACTCTTCATCACCATGATGGGCACCGATGCAGTTTAGAACCAGTTCCCCTTCCCGGTATTTACGAGCAAAGTCAACGCCGATCTCAACATGAGAGCCTTCCATTTCATAGGTAAGAGCCTTACCGATATCATGAATGAGGCCGCCCCTCTTAGCCAACTGTACATCACAGCCTAATTCCGCAGCCATGACCCCAGCTAGGTGAGCTACTTCTACGGAATGTTGGAGAACATTTTGGCCATAGGATGTACGGTACTTAAGGCGACCCAAAAGTTTTACGATCTCTGGATGCAAGCCGTGAACATCCACATCAAAGGTAGCTTGTTCCCCTGCTTCCTTAATGGATTGATCCACTTCCTTTTTGGGCCTTAGCAACCATTTCTTCAATGCGCGCTGGATGGATACGACCATCAACGATAAGTTTTTCCAGAGCTATACGAGCTACTTCCCGACGCATAGGGTCGAAACCAGAGAGGATAACTGCCTCTGGTGTATCATCAATAATAAGGTCAATCCCCGTCAATGTTTCTAAGGCGCGAATATTACGGCCTTCACGACCGATAATACGACCTTTCATTTCATCATTTGGAAGAGCTACAACGGACACTGTCGTTTCCGCCACATGATCAGCAGCACACCGCTGAATGGCAGCCGCGATAATGTTACGAGCATTCTTATCAGCTGTATCCTTAGCTTCTTGTTCCATATCGCGAATCATAACTGCCGTTTCATGGCGAATTTCTTGTTCTACATTGGTCAAGAGGCTAGTGCGGGCTTCATCAAAGGACATGCCGGAGATTCGTTCTAATTCACCCATTTGTTTTTTGTAGAGGGCCTCTACTTTTTTTGACGATTAGTATCGATATCCGCTTCTTTTCGATGAAGACTTTTCTTCTTTTCGTTCGATTGTATCTAACTTTTTATCAAGAGCCTCTTCCTTTTGAAGAATGCGGCGTTCCATGCGTTGTAATTCATTGCGTCGTTCTTTATTATCCCGCTCTGCATCTTGGCGAAGTTTATGGATTTCTTCCTTAGCTTCTACAAGTGATTCCTTCTTTTGGGCCTCTGCTTGTCGACGACCATCTTCCACAATCCGTTGAGCCTGAACTTCAGCCTGATTAAGCTTACCTTCTGCAATATTTTTTTACGGGTAAAGTAGCCCACTCCTAAGCCGATAAGAACCATGACGACAGCAATAATACTGTACTCTAAAATAATAGTCACCTCCTTTGGTAAAAAGAGACCGAACAGTCTCGGCCTCCATAAGTTTTTGCCGTATTTTTTTATTAACTAGAATTAAATTAATAAGCCTTATTAAGGCACCTTATATTCTAGTCTCTACCCTCTTATGTCAAGAATAGAGCTCATCAATAACGGCTCGAATCGAGTTCATACCAAAGCCCCGATTTCGCAGTATAGATATAATTTTTTTCTTGCCCCACAGGAGGCTCCTGGTCTAAGCCATACTTGCGCTCAACAACGCGAAAGGCCGCCTGCCTTTCGTCATAATCATCCAAGTGTTGGCCTGGCTCTAAGCCCCGTAGACGCATTTTATTTTTTTAATGTAGAAAAGCCCTCGCTTACATTCCCTCTTGTAAAGGTTAGCCACCTGTTCTGCCAGTCGGTCATCGTTGATATAATCATACTCTATCAATTTGGCCTCAACCTGGTCTCATCAACTTGCTCGGAATCCCTTACGGATCATCTTCTGTCTAAGTTCATAGGAGGATAAGAAACGGGGTGCTAAAAAAACGTAAGGCTTGGTCCATAGCTTTTTTCATAGGTATGCTCTTGTTCCTCACTAAGCATTATTCTTGTTCTTCTTCTTGACCAACTACATCAAACTCTTCTGGTTCTACCGCAAAGGGTGTCGCGAATGATGCTATCAATTTCAGTAGCCACTTCTGGATGCTCAGCCAAATAAACCTTAGCTGCCTCCTTACCTTGCCCCATCCGTTTCCCCTTCATAGGAGTACCAAGCACCAGATTTCTTAATGATTTCCATAGTAACCCCAATATCAATCAAAGTTCCTTCTTTGGAAATCCCTTGACCGTACATGAGGTCAAATTCAGCAGTCTTAAATGGTGGTGCTACTTTTATTCTTAACGACCTTAACCTTAGTGCGAGCACCAATGTTCTCATTATTCATCTTAATGAGTTCACCCTTGCGCACATCTAAGCGCACGGAGGAGTAGAATTTCAGGCGCGACCACCAGTTGTGAGTCTCAGGATTACCAAACATAACACCAACTTTTTCACGCAATTGGTTGATGAAAATAACCACGGTTTTAGACTTGGAGATAATACCCGTTAGTTTACGCAAGGCCTTAGACATAAGACGGGCTTGTAAACCTACGTGAGCATCTCCCATTTCACCCTTCGATTTCAGCCTTGAGGCACTAGGGCTGCTAGGAATCAACAACCACAATATCAACAGCACCCAGATCGTACTAGGGCTTCTGTAATTTCCAAAAGCTTGTTCACCATTATCTGGTTGAGAAATTAATAGGTTATTAATATCTACACCCAAATTACGAGCATAAACAGGATCAAGGGCATGTTCTGCATCTATGAAGGCCGCAACGCCACCAGCCTTTTGTGCTTCCGCAACGGCATGAAGTGCTACAGTCGTCTTACCAGAAGATTCTGGGCCATAGATCTCAACCACCCGACCACGAGGGAATCCGCCTACACCTACAGCAATATCGATGGCGAGGGAGCCAGATGGAATAACCTCTACATTCATACGATCTGCTGCTTCACCCTAAGCGCATGATAGCACCCTTACCAAAATCTTTTTCAATTTGCTTTTAATGCATTGTCCAATGCTAATTGTCTACCGTCAGCCATGGATCTACCTTTCTATTTATAAAGCGCTATGCGCAACCATCGCAAAGGAGGTGTACACCTCATTAATCTATGAGACTATTATACATCATATTCTTATTTTTGCGAACATATTTTTCGAATTAATTTTAATTAAGTACCTGTTCATCCCTAATGAAGGAGTAAAAGGAAATAGAGGGCAGACTCTGCCGCTGCTTGCCGCACTTCTTCCCGGTCTCCTATAAAAATTCTCTTATAGGTCCGCGTCCCATGTGGGCCAGCTACGGCAAACCAGACGAGCCCTACCGGTTTATCAGCACTGCCTCCTCCAGGGCCTGCTATACCCGTGGTAGATACACCATAGGTAGATTGGGTCACTCGGCAGGTTCCTTCCGCCATGGCCTTAGCCACTGGTTCTGATACCGCTCCATAGGCATCTAAAAGTTCTTGTGGCACCCCCAAAACATTATGTTTGACCTCATTGGAATAAGATATAATCCCACCGTTAAAATATTCACTAGATCCTGGTGTATTACCCAATCGTTTACCTACTAATCCCGATGTACAGGATTCAGCTGTAGCCACCATATGTCCAGACCCCTGTTAATAGGGTCTTGAGTAGATCTTCAAGAGGAAGATCTAAGGTTCAGCCCACATGTTTACCCAATCGTTCAAAAAAATGATATCATCCCAAGGCTCTAGGAGGGCCTCTGCTTGCTCTACCTCTCTAGCCTTAGCTGTAATCCCTAAGCTCTATGTAACCATTTTTTTAATGAGAAAGGCTATGGTTGGGTTGGATTGCCCTTCACCAAATCCTTAAAACAGTCTTCCAAGACTGCTTCGCCTAATCCATAGATAGCATAGCGGTGAGAATGAATAACTCCCTGTGAGCCAAAATGTTGATCCAAATAGGGAAAGAACGCCATCTGTAAACATGGCCTTCATTTCACCAGGAGGACCTGGTAATAGAATATAGGTAGCCTCAGCCCCCTCGTAGATTACCCCAGGAGCTATACCAATTGGATTTTCCAAGAGCCCTGCTCCCTTGGGAAGAATAGCCTCCCGGCGGCTGGCTGCAGGTGGCATCTGGCCAATCCGTTGGAAGGACCTGTGGATAAGCTCCATAGCCTCTTGATTCAGGACCATATCGATATTCTGAGAGGCCGCCAAGCAATCTCTGGTAATATCCCCTTGAGTTGGACCTAAGCCACCTGTGACAACCACTAGATCAGCTCGAGTACCCGCCAAGTCAAAGGCTGCCTTCATGCGGTTCCTGTTATCCCCTACCACACTCTGGTAGGCCACAGTATACCCTTCTTGTTCAATTGAGTAGCTAGCCAAGAAACATTAGTGTTAATTTGGTCACCTAGCAGCAATTCAGAACCTGTAGAAATTAACTCTACGATCATCCTATCACCCTAATTTCTTTATATAAGAAGGCCCTTAGTGGGTTTCCTCTATCTATGATTCTTAGTCATCTCAATCAATTTCGTTCACTACAACATCATAGGCAAAGCCTTGTTCCACTTCAACTCTAATAATATCTCCCTCGGAGAGTCTGGACGAGCATTTTCTAAGAACATGTTGCCATCCACATCTGGTGCTTGGCACATGAGACGGCCCTTAGCCAACCGTTGGCCTGCTTCCTCCTCAATCTCCTCTACCATAGCTTGGTGGATAGTCCCTTCCAAGTCTCGGTTATTCTCTTCGGAAAATAGCCGCTTGGATAGCCATAAGTGTATGGTACCGTTCTTCCTTAACCGCTTCTGGCACTTGATCTTTCCGTGCGCCAGCAATGGTCCCCTCCTCTTGGGAGTACGTAAATACGCCCATATTATCAAACTTAATGTCCTTAACGAACTGGCATAACTCCTCAAATTGTTGGTCGGTTTCCCCAGGAAACCGACGATAATAGAAGTCCGAAGGGTAACATGATCAGATACTGCACGAATTTTTAGGAGGGTCTCAATGTCTGACCGAGAATCACGACGGTTCATATCCTTCAAAAATTTCATCATTAATATGTTGGAGTGGAATATCCACATAGTTAGCAATCTTAGGTTCATGCACGATAAGGTTCAACAGTTCGTCAGAGAAGTAGGTTGGGTAGAGGTAGAGCATACGAATCCACTCAATCCCTTCTACCTTGGTCAAGGCTTTCAAAAGGTCAGTCAATAGTGGCTGTCCATCGGCAGACAAGTCAATCCCATAGGAGGTCGTATCTTGTGCAATGAGAACGATTTCTTTTACCCCCATTGAAGCTAGGCGCTTAGCCTCTGCCAAGATAGATTCCATGGTACGAGACCGGAAGGCTCCACGCACCTTAGGGATGATACAAAAGGTACAGCCATTGTTACAGCCTTCTGCAATTTTTAATATAGGCTGAATAGCGTGGCGTTGTTTGCATACGAGGCATGCGCTCATCATAGATATTAGTCATATCATCCATGATAGAGATACGGTTCCCCTTATCAATGGAATCCAAGGCATCCATAATACGGTTCCAAGCACCAGTCCCGATGAGGGCATCAATTTCAGGGATTTCCTTAAACAGTTCATCTTGGTATTGCTGACTCAAGCAACCAGCTACTATAAGGCCCTTGCAAGCACCTATTTGCTTATATTGAGCCGCTTCCAAAAATGGTATTAATAGACTCTTCCTTTGCCTTTTTCAATAAAGGTACAGGTATTGATGATAATGAGATCAGCTGTAGACAAGTCCTCTGTAATTTCGTAGCCATCTTCCTTCAAGAGGCCCAACATAACCTCTGTATCAACCAGATTTTTTTAGCACAACCAAGACTGATGTAACCTAACTTCTTTTCCATGAATTTCCTTTCTTTTTAATGGGAAAACCGCACTTGCTTAAGCCATGTATCCAATAATTGCTTCTACCCTCCACCGTATAACCACCCTGGGTATTAAAAAGAACCAAACCATGCCCCAAAGAATCCATCGGATTGGCTACTTCTGGATTAGTAAATACGAATGCATAGCCATTGACCGCCATATCTAGATTGGTTTGTTTCGCTAAGAGCCAATTGACAAAAATTAACAGATTCTTCGTATTGTTGAGTAGATTTTTAATACACCCACACCGGTCAAATAGTAAGGGGTTCCATCCTGAGGGAAGATCAACTTCACTGGATAGCCCTGCTTTGCATAGGCTTGACCATCGGAGTAATTGCCAATGCCTACATTAACTTCATTAAGGCTTGCTAGACGAATCGGTGTATCTAGGTACTTAGCATGCTGAGTAATATGCTCTTCTAGCGCTTTCATATAATTCAGCGCCCCCTCTTCCCCTTCTGTTTCTACAAAGGAATAAAAGATATTAGCGGCTGATTCAGCTGCCATATAATCGGTCATCACAACCGTCCAAGGTCCTGGTTTAGCCAAGGTAGACCAGGTGGTAATAAACTGTCCCAAATGATTATAATATTGCGTATTTTTGAGTAAAGATAATAGGGTCATACCAAGTTCCTACCCAAGCGCCATTATCATCTTTAAATTGAGGCGGTACTAGGTCTATGGTTTCCGAATACATACCCAAGAGGTGATGGCCCTTAGCCCCTAAGACCAAATTATCCTTAGAGGTAAGAATGATATCCCCCTCTTGGTCCAAGTAGTTAGGGATTCATGCGGCGAGCCATTTGCGCACCAGTTAAAGGCATGATTTTTAACCCGAACTTGACGTTCTACTTGGTACTTATCCGCTATAAAACTAGTTAAATTATTAGGCAGGTCCGTATAGATGGTGATAGTTGCCTTAATAGGTACATCTGGACTGGCTTGGGATTTCTGGTAGGAGTACCAGAAGCCAAAGGCCATCATGAGGACCACAAATAGGCCCAAAGCTGCCATAGAACGCCAGCGACTCATAGATGCTCTCCTCTCTCTATTTGACGCAGGAATAGTTCTTTCCTGCTAAGTTTCCTATCGATCAAGTCCTATACCACATAGGCATTAAGGTCTTGCTTTTCCTACAAAGGTACGGCGACTATGTATAGGTTTATTCCCTTTTTAGGACTTCCATAAAGGGTCCCCTCTTCCTTAGACCGACCCATCCCTTAGAGCTAGTATGCCGACCTTGTCCCCGCATAGGGTTTACGATTAGCCTGCCCTTTATTATCACCCTTATGACGACCAATAGGGCGCGGTGGAATTAGGCACTGAGGGCCAAAGCCAATAAGGTCTCGGCGGTTGGCCTTGATTAACGCTTCCTTAACCAAATCATAATTATCGTTATTGCGATACTGCATGAGGGCTCGTTGCATGGCCTTGCCCCGCCCCTTCTTCTCTACAAAAACAGGCTTACCATCTAATGGATTAATCCCTGTGTAGTACATACAAGTAGATAAAGATCCAGGGGTAGGAATAAAGTCCTGCACCTGTTCTGGATACATGCCTTGATCTCTAAGAAACTCAGCCAACTCGATAGCATTATCCAAAGTACAACCTGGATGTGAAGACATGAAATAAGGAACAAGATATTGCTTTTTTTCCCAACTGACGGTTAGCTTCTTCAAACCATTGCTTAAAAGGTCAAAAATTCTTCTTTACCCGCCTTACCCATCATGGTAGTAACTCGCTTAGAAATGTGTTCTGGCGCGACTTTAAGCTGACCAGATACATGGTATTGGCAGAGTTCCTTGACGAAGGCTTTATTATTATCAGCCAACACATAATCGTAACGAAGACCGGATCGGACAAAGACCTTTTTAACCCCTTAAGAGACCGAATTTTTACGGAGGAGATTTATGTAGTCATCATGATTGGTATTGAGATTGTCACAAGGTTCTGGAGCCGCACAGGTACGACCACGGCAAGCACTCATAAACAGCCTGCTTATCACAGGCTAGATGGCGGAAATTGGCTGTTGGCCCCCACATCGTGGATGTAACCTTTGAAGTTATCCAAAGAAATCATCCGTTTAGCCTCATCAATCAAAGATTGGTGAGAGCGATTTTGGATAATCCGACCTTGATGATTAGTAATAGCGCAGAAAGAACAAGAGCCAAAAACAACCCCTGTGTGAGACCAAGGAAAACTGTACTTCCGACAAGGCTGGAACACCGCCACAGCTATCGTACTTAGGATGCCGTGTCCGGGTATAAGGCAGGTCATATACATCATCCATTTCCTCTTGGGTCAATGGTAAGGCTGGCGGATTTTTGCACCAGATAGCGGTTGCCATGCGCCTGCACTAGACGGCGCCCATAATAAGGGTCTTGCTCATCGTATTGGAGACGGAAGGCATCGGCAAAGGCCATCTTATCAGACTTAACCTCTTCAAAGGAAGGACAGATAACAGAATCCCCTGAGGAATATCCTTACTAATGTAGCAAATGCCACGGATTTCCCTAAGATCTTCACGCCAAGTTCCCTTATCCAAGGCCTGCGCTATATCGACAATCTGCTTTTCTCCCATACCATAGACAAGGATGTCCGCCTTAGCATCAAAAAGAATAGATCCTCGAACTTTATCAGACCAATAGTCATAATGAGCAAAACGGCGCAGAGATGCCTCGATGCCTCCAATAACTATCGGCACTTGAGGGAAGGCCTCTCGCATGCGGTTGGCATAGACTAAGGTAGCCCGATCTGGGCGATGACCGGCTTCTCCACCAGGGGAATAGTCATCTTCCCGTCGCACCTTCTTAGCAGCGGTAAATTTATTGAGCATGGAATCCAAGTTACCTGCTGTAACTAAGGAGGCTAAGCGAGGCTTACCCAGTTTTTTTAAAAGACTCTACATCATGCCAATCGGGCTGATCGATAATCCCTACGCGATACCCTTTCTTCTCCAAATAACGACCGATGACGGCTGCTGCAAAAGAAGGGTGATCTACATAGGCGTCACCACTAATGAGGACGAAATCCAACTCATCAGCCTAAGGCCTTCATTTCTTCTGGCTCTGTAATTAAAAATCGTCCCATCCTACTATCCTCTTATACAATTAACCAAGCTAGAAAGGCTAGCAAGATGATCGCAATCACGCAGGTCATGAGCAAGTTGCGGCTGGATCCCAATAGGCCTTGAGATTGGGTATCTTCTACCCGTGCTAAGGCTCCTGCCCGTCCTCCTTCTAGGCTCCCATCTTCAAGAGCCGCCTGTAAGGGCATTAAGGTCTGTCCCGATTCATGTTCCTGCTTGTAAATCACGAGTAAGTGCTTACCATTAAGACCTAGAAAATTACCATAATTACGAATGAAGCCCCTTTGTATATACATGACCAGGAATGATATCGTAATTGCCCTCTTCTAGGGCCTCTAAGTAAGCAGACCGGATGTGGAGACGCTGTTCCACATCCTTATATGTCAAGCCACGACGCATCCGTTCGCGCCGTAACTCTTCCCCTAATTGAGTCACGCTCCACGCTCCTTATTGCTGGGTATCCCCTTGGGATTGCCCCTTACTAAAAGTAGGTTTCTTTAACTTGGGCTGGGGTCATCAAAATTTCCCGAGCCTTAGCCCCCATTAGAAGGGCCAACAATTTTCATATCTTCCATCATATCAACCAAACGGGCTGCCCGGGTATAACCGATACGAAAAACGCCGTTGCAACATAGACACAGAGGCTTGCCCAGTTTCCATGATGACATCTACGGCTCGTTCGAAATACTCGTCTGCCATAGGGTCTAACTTATCCTCGCTAGCTTCTTCTTGTACAGGCTCTTCCTTAGTCACTTCATCGTTATAGGAAGGTCTACCTTGTCCCTTAACGAAATCTACCAAGTGTTTCTACTTCATTATCAGAAATGAATGCCCCTTGGATGCGAACAGGCTTGTTAGCTCCCAATTGGGCTAAAGAGCATATCCCCTTACCTAAGAGTTTTTCAGCCCCTCCCACATCTAAAAATAGTTCGAGAATCAATTTGAGTCGCTACAGCAAAAGAAATGCGGGATGGTACATTAGCCTTAATCAGGCCTGTAATAACATTAACCGATGGCCGTTGAGTCGCCAAGATCATATGAATCCCCGCAGCTCGTGCTTTTTGCGCCAAACGAACGATAGATTCTTCAATATCTGCTGGCGCAGTCATCATAAGGTCTGCCATTTCGTCAATAACAATCAAGACAAGAGGCATAGCTTTATCGGAATAACGTTTATTGTATTCTTCCAACTTACGAACACCCAGGGTGGCAAAGGTGCGGTAACGAGATTCCATTTCTCGTACGGCCCAGCGAAGAACAGCAGAGGCCTTCTTCATATCCGTCACCACAGGAGCCATTAAATGCGGTATATCATTATAAACAGATAGTTCTACCATTTTAGGGTCGATGAGAATCAACTTTACTTCATCAGGTTTCCGGTTAAATAAGATAGATGAAATGATAGTATTGATACAAACCGATTTACCAGATCCAGTGGAACCCGCTACTAACAGGTGAGGCATCTTAGCCAAGTCCGTAATGACAGGCTTGCCTGCAATATCCTTACCTAAGCCAACAGGAATGCCTCCTACAGCCTTTTTTTAAAGTCTTCGCAGTCCAAGACATCCCGCAAGTGAACTGCAGAAACAGTCTTATTCGGCACCTCAATACCTACGGCAGACTTGCCTGGAATCGGCGCTTCCATACGGATGTCCGTAGCAGCTAAGGCCATTTTTAAATCATCTGTTAGGGTTGACAATCTTAGATACCCGGGTACCAGGAGCTGGTTGAATTTTCATACCGTGTTACCGCCGGCCCCTGAGTGGCATTGACTACATGAGCAGTCAATCCAAAAGACTTAAGAGTTTCTTCTAAAAATAGCTGCATTGTGAGCTACTTCTTCCCCATTGCGGCTGGTCTTGCAGGCCCCTTGGAGAGAATGTCCAAGGACGGGAAGTGGTAAGGTGCCTCAATACGGCGGATTACCTCTCCGTCCTTAGAGACAGTAACGTCCGCAATATCTTGACTAGCCCCAGCAACAGTACCCAAAGGAGTACTTGGAAGCGCACCTACACTACCAGTCCCCTCTGTGGACGAGAAATGATTAGCCACAAACGGCCGTCCTTCTTCCCTCCCTCAGCGCTTACGTAATCATCAGAATCATCGTAATCCATAGGATTAGAATCATCCTCATAATCCTCACTTTGATCCCCATAAGCACAGGATGACTCATCATCATAGTCTGCATCAGGTAGGTATTCAGGACTTGGATCTTCGTAGTCAGAATGTACATAAGTAGCCTCTTGGGCAGTCTCTTCTGGAGATTCTCCTAAAGGGCTAACTTCACCAACCGCTTCAGCTATTTCAGGCTCTATATCAGACGTCCCGATCTCAGGGCTCCTGCTTCCACAGACCCTTTAGACAAGGTGCTCGCACCTACTGTAGCAAGGGCTGCCGCTGCAGCCTTTTTGGTAGGCCGAGGGAGAATCCTCAGAAGAAGTCTTTACTCCTAAAGGCTCTTTAACCGGCTCTTGTTGGGATGGTTTTTCCTTGGAAAGATCTAAATCTTGCTCTGAGTTTTTCCCCTTTGAAACTATCATCCTTAGCTTGATTATAGATAGCCCGTCTTTCCTTACGTTCCTCATTCCATTCATCAAAAGCGATCCTTCACTTCATAAGCCTTGTCCACGGCCGCTTCCTTAGCGGCATTGATATGAGGTTGTGCCTTGTCCTTAGTCAGGTGCAGGCCCTTTCTAAGAGATTTGTTAGATACCACAATACCGCATACAATGATAAGGATAACATCGAGGAATATAGATCCTACATTACCAAAGATTGTCCGCAGTCCAAAGGCAATAAAACCGCCAACAAGCCCCCATTCATAGGAAAGAAGGATGGCTCTAATTCACGGCCGTAATCCACATAAACCAAACTAATAAAGGCTAATGCAAAGAAGAAGAAGACCTGCTCCTAGGCGGCGACGATTGATAGATGGCCATGTATCCTTATAAAAGATACGCCAGCCCAAATAGAGGACAAAGGCCGCTACGATAAGACCACCCATGCCGAAGCCATAGCGGAAGAAGCCAGTAATAGCATCTCCCACAAAGCCCATGTCTACGCCTAAATAGCCTCCAAAGCCGATCAAGGCAAAGGCAAGCAACAAGAGGCCTCGAACCTCCTTGCGCAAAGAAAAAGCCCTGTTTTTGCGGTGGACTTATTTCGGCTTGCAGTTGTTTTACGACTTCTAGTCGTCTTTTTTTCGAGTACTCTTTGTGCTCGTTTTTTTCTCCTGCCATTCTATATCCCCTTAAGACTATAAGACTCAAAATATTGTAAATTTAGCATTTAATTATACCATATATGGTAGTTTATGAGTATAGTTTTTCATTTATTCTTAATAAAAAGGAGCTTTCTCCCTCCCCACCGAACCTAAGTCAGCCAAAATTTCTCGCATTAAAATCCTCCTCTAGGCATCTGGGTCCATAGACCCCCATCTGCCCCAAATAGGAGGATACGTTTCCTATGTATAAAAAGGAGTCATAACACCATAGTGAGATGACCTTATTTTTTTCTATCTTCCCAAACCTTATGAAGAATGGCTTCTTGCCCATGATCAACCGCTTGGTAATAATTAACCCCTAGCAGTTGGTCTGGTAGATACTGCTGGTCTACCCAGCCGCTAGGATAGTTATGCGGGAGGTCATACCCCTTGCCATGCCCCAATTCCCTTGGCACCACTATAATGGGTATCCGCAAATGATCCGGAACTGGACCACACTGTTTGTGACGCACTATCCGACAAAGCGCGATCAATAGCCAAATAGGCAGAATTTGATTTTTTTCTGCCAAGGCCACATAGGAAGCTGCTTCCGACAAAATAATACGCGCTTCAGGAAAACCCACCATATGAGCTGCCTGGGCTGCCGCATTGGCCACTACTAGGGCCTGTGGATCTGCTAATCCCACATCTTCAGCTGCGCAAATAAGGATACGACGAGCTATAAAATTAGGGTCCTCTCCGGCCTCTATCATGCGGGCCAAATAATGAAGGTTGCATTAACATCCGATCCCCGCATGGATTTAATAAAGGCAGAAATAGTGTCATAATGATTATCGCCCTTCTTATCATAGGAATAGACCCGACGCCCCAAGACCTTTTCTAGCGCCTCTTGGGTCAAGGCCTCTCCTGATTTAACCATAGCAACGGCCTGTTCCAAAATATTAAGGCCCATACGAGCATCCCCATTTACAAAGTCACCAATGGTCAAGAGAACCTCTTGATCAGCGGTAACCCCTTTAGCGCCTAGCCCCCTATCGGAATCTTCCAAGGCCCGGCGCAAAAGTCTTCCTATGGCCTCTGGACTCAAACTTTCAAGGGTAATAAGGCGGAGGCGACTCAAGAGGGCCCTATTAACTTCAAAGAAAGGATTTTCCGTCGTAGCCCCGATAAGAACGATTGTCCCATCTTCCACACAAGGCAAAAGGACATCTTGTTGTCCTTTATTAAAACGGTGTATTTCGTCCAGAAAAAGGATAGTTCGCTGTTGAAAAGACCGGATATATTTTTTGGCCTCTTCAATGACGGACCGCAATTCAGAAATACCCGTATTGGTCGCATTCAATTGTACAAAACGGCTATGACTCATAGCCGCTATAATCCCTGCCAAGGTCGTTTTTCCCGTCCCAGAGGGCCCATAAAAGAGCATGGAAGGAATAGTATCTTGATCCAGCATGGCCCGCAAAAGCTTCCCTTGCCAACAGCCTTATCCTGTCCATAAAAAAATCATCCAAACTAGTTGGTCTCATACGAACTGCCAAAGGTTCAAAGGCACGGCTTTGCAAGTCATCAAATAAGCTGTCCATCTATATCTCCTAACTAAAAAAACCGCTTCAAGAGCGGTTAGAAATAAGCCCTCACCGTGCCGTTTGCAACGCTGACTTTTTGATCCTGCGTACAGCAGGTGGGCGTCCTATTTCATCCTTTGCCATCCCCAAGGGGCACCACGCCAGATGAAAGACCAGACTCCCTATGTAAATGTGTTGGCTCAAAAACATCAGCGTCACACGCACACAGCAGGGTTATCTTTATGACTTAATCATAGCATTAGGCCCCCATTTCAAGGCCTTATAGAAAGAAAAAAATATAAATTTTTATTAGCTCTTTAAACACTTTAAAAGGGGATTTCTTACAGGGCATCTTTCCCTATATAAACAGCCTACTCCCCCAAGAAAAGAAATCCGTCAGATCTTGGTGATAATCCAGATACAATCATCACCAAGATCTAACGGATCCTGAAAGAGGATGAAGATTAAACGAGCTTTTTCTTTATCCTCTTTTGTTTCGGTTTTGATATGTAATTCTTTCAGTTGCTTAGGAGCAACTTCAGAAGGAGCTTGCGACATGATATCCGTAGCAGATTGTGTCTTAGGGAAGGCAATGACGTCACGGATGGATTTGCGTTTAGCCATCAACATAACCAAACGGTCTAAAACCAAAGGCACAGCCACCATGAGGAGAGTGCCCCTGAATTGGAAGGCATCCAACATGAAACCGAATTTTTCACGGGCTTCTTCCAAAAGTAAGACCAATTGCTTCGAACACTTTTTTCTTGAATGTCAGATTGGTAAATACGGAGGGAACCGCCACCGATTTCCACCCCATTAAGTACCATATCGTAGGCGATAGCCTTAACATTACCTTGGTCGGTCTTGAGGATATCCAAGTCTTCATGGCGAGGCATGGTGAATGGATGGTGCATCGCAGTATAGCGTTTTTCATCCTCATTGTATTCGAACATTGGGAAGTCTGTTACCCAAGTGAAAGCCAACTTATCTTGGTCAATCATGTTACGGCGGCGAGCCATTTCAAGCGAAGTTCGCCCAAAGCACGAGCCACTGTAGCAGGCTTATCAGCAATCATAAGCAAGAGGTCACCAGGTTTAGTATCCGTATGAGCAAATAAATTGCGGATAGTATCTTCACCCAAGAATTTCATGATTTGAGACTTGATGGAGCCATCTTCGTTGTAGCAAGCCCATGCAATGCCCTTAGCACCATAGCGGTTTACATATTCTACAAGATCATCCAATTCACGACGAGCAATCCCCGCATCACCAGGTACAACGATACCTTTTACGATGCCGCCCTTTTTCAATGATGGTGCGGAATACTTGAATTCTGTATCCTTTACAAGGTCTGTGCAGTCATGGAACTCCATACCAAAACGGAGATCAGGCTTATCAGAGCCGTATTTATCCATAGCTTCATCCCAGGTAATACGAGGCATAGGAACAGGCACGTCTACGCCCATCGTTTGCTTGAAGACATGAGCAATCATTTGTTCCATGGTAGCCAAGATATCTTCTTGGTCAATAAAGGACATTTCAATATCGAGTTGGGTAAATTCAGGTTGACGGTCAGCCCGCAAATCTTCATCACGGAAACAGCGTGCGATTTGGAAGTACTTTTTCATAGCCTGCTACCATGAGGATTTGTTTGAAAATCTGTGGAGATTGTGGCAAGGCATAGAATTCGCCAGGATTTACACGAGATGGTACCAAGTAGTCACGAGCCCCTTCTGGTGTGGATTTTTGTGAGCATAGGTGTTTCGATTTCCAGAAGCCATGGTTATCGAAGAAATCCCATAGCCTTAGTGACCTTGTGGCGCAAGATAATATTAGCTTGCATTTCAGGACGGCGAAGGTCCAAATAACGGTATTTCAAGCGGATATTTTCATCCACGTCAATATCATCTTGGATGTAGAATGGAGGTGTTTTTGCCGCGTTCAAGACGCGCATTTCTTCTACATACAACTCATAGGCACCTGTTGGCAAGTTAGGATTAACTGCTTCAGGGTCCCGTTTAGTTACCTTACCGCGTACGCACAAAACGTATTCATTACGCACGTCTTCCGCCTTGCGGAAGGATGCTTCATCATGGTCTGGAGATGCTACCACTTGCAACATACCAGAGCGGTCGCGAAGATCGATAAAGATAAGGCCACCGTGATCACGGCGACGGTCAACCCAACCGCAAAGTGTCACTTCTTGGCCGACTTGAGCTTCTGTGATGGTGCCGCAACCATGTGTGCGGTGCAAACCATTCATGTTTTCCATTAATCTATCATCCTTTTCAAATACTAGACAGGGCGCCGATTTCACAGGTCTATCTATTGGTTGTTTAGCAAGCCTACCATGTGGTCTACTAGGCTGTCGAGAGAGACGCTTTCTTGGTCCCCTGTCGCCATCGTCTTCACAAGAGCCTGGCCCTTTGCTAATTCGTCATCACCCAATATAATAACATATTTAGCCTTAATTTTGTCAGCATATTTCATTTGTGCCTTAAAAGACTTGCCTGACCCATCCATCTCAGCGGTCAAATAGTGAGACCGGAAGGCTTGTACCAAGGGGAAGGCCGCCTCTTGTGCCGCCTGGCCTAAGGCCACCACAAAGAGGGACTTAGGTTCCTCTTCGTCTGGTAAGAGTCCTTGTTTTTCCAAGGCCAAGAGCAACCGTTCCATACCCATAGCAAAGCCAATAGCAGGTGTATGAGGTCCCCCAGCTGTTCAACCAAGCCATCATAGCGGCCACCACCCGCTACAGCAGATTGGGCTCCTAACGGAGTGTATTGAACTTCAAAGGCGGTCTTGGTGTAGTAGTCCAAGCCTCGCACCAAGCGAGGATTCAAGTTGTAGGCCACACCAGCAGCATCCAAGTAGGTCTTGAGGCCTTCAAAGTGATCATGGCACTCTGGACATAGGTGTTCATGAATTTCAGGAGCCCCTACTGACAAGGCTTTTGCAGTGGTCATTCTTGCAATCAAGAATCCGCATAGGGTTCTTGTAGAGGCGACTTTGACAGTCTTCACAGAGTTGCTCCTTCTTAGGTTCGAAGAAAGCAATGAGAGCTTCCCGGTACTTAGGCCGGCATTGAGGGCAACCTACGGAATTAACCTCCAATTGTAGGTCCTTAAGGCCAAAGTTCCGCAAGAGTTGCAAGACCATGCAGATGACTTCTGCATCTACTAGGGGCCTTGGGGGCCTAACACTTCCGCACCGAATTGGTGGAATTGGCGGTAGCGACCGGCTTGTGGCTTATCATGACGGAACATAGGTCCCATATAGAACCACTTAGTCACACCTTCCTTACCATATACCTTATTTTTCCAAGTAGGCCCGTACGGCAGATGCTGTATTTTTCAGGGCGTAAAGTAAAAGAGGATTCCTTCTTATCTCCTGTGGAAAAAGTATACATTTCCTTTTTGCACCACATCGGTAGTTTCTCCGATTCCTCGTAGGAAAAAGCCCCGTATCTTCAAAGATTGGTGTACGAATCTCTTCAAAAGCCATAGGCCTTGGTAAGCTTACGCATAGCCCCTTCGATAAAGTGCCAGTTTCGCATTTGTTCTGGCAAGAAATCTTGTGTGCCTCTCGGCTTTCTAACAGCCATTACAGGACCTCCCCAAAATGTATCACTAATGTGCTTTCGCTTATTTAATAATTGATCTAAGGTGTCAATATAGACATCTACATTCTTCGGCATATGCTGCTTACGCTGACGGTAGTCAGGATAGCGCATCCACTTAGAGGATGAACCTGGTCCTATGGACAAAATGGATTGGGCTTCCTCCATCATATGAATATTGTATTGACAGGCTTTGCCTGGCAAGCTATAACCGATATTTTCTAACTGCCCCCTCATGTATTGTTGGCGATAGAGGTAGTAAGGTTCATAGCCCATAGCCAGAAGTCGTTCCCGTGCGTAGGCTACCATGTCTTCCACCTGGCTTTCAGAAGCCACTTGGTCTAAACCCTTCCCTTCATAAAGAGGACTCCTTCTTAAGGGCTAGCGTATGAATTGTAACATTTTCTGGCAACGCCTCACAAATGTAATCCATATTCTCCACCATGTGGTCATAGGGTTTGCCCAGTAGACCTGCTATAAAATCCATATTAACCACTAGGTCCGTGGTTTTCTTAACAAACTGGTAAAGGTCCTTAATATCCTGGGCCCTATGTCCTCGTCCTATAGCTTTTAAGGATAGGATCTTGTAGGGTTTGGGGATTAATGGAAATCCGATTAACCCCATGCCTTAGCATGGATGCCAACTTATCTGGGCTCACCGAATCAGGACGGCCTGCTTCTACTGTATATTCCCGGCCGAGTTTCAAGAGGCCATCTAAGGCCTCGAGGACTTGTTCAAAGTCCCCATCATTGACAGCGGTCGGCGTCCCTCCACCCTAGGTAGAGGCTATCCACCGTCAGAGTTATGAGCGGCAAGGACATCTTTCAAATGGTCTGCATCTCGCTTAAAAGCACCAATAAATTGGTCCACCCTTCCATAGTCTTGAATTAAGCCATAGGGGAAAAGAACAATAAGAGCAACGAGTCTGGCAGAAGGGAATCCCCGTAGACGGATATGTGTCGGTCTTCACCAAGGCGGTGGCCCTACAAGAGGTCGCTGTAAACTCACAATAGAGGCCAATAGTTCCCTCTTATCCACGAAACATGAAAAATCTCTTTCATGTCAGCTAAAAGCCCCTAGCCAAAACAATCCTCCTGATTTAAGCCGTGGACCTGGTAGGAATTCATCGCTTTATGGAGAAACTTAGTAGGCCTTACCCCCCACCATGGTTCCCCAATCTCCATAGGGATTTAGGCCCTGATAGATACGAAGGAAAGATAAGAGATCATGGCCTATAGACCGACGTCCTTCAGCCGTCTTATCCCCCTTAAAAGCTAGCCTCTAATTTTCCTTCAATAGTGACCTTCAATCGGTAAGCCTGGTCTTCTTCACACCCTCTAAGACCACTTGGGCCGGATGAGCAACGAAGAGGCCCGCAGCCCCTGCATGGTGAGCCACTATGGACCCTAATTGAATAGGGCCCTTCATAGGAATATGACTTAATGGTGGCCATGTTGGGCATCAATAGCAGCAAGTTCTTCTGGGGTCATATTCTTTTTGGCAATTACCGCAGTAGCCATAGACCTTTAATTGGTGGTCAATGGTCTTAAAGTTAAGCTTCTTGGCAATAATGGATTCCAAGGTTTCTAACATATCGTCTTCAAATTCTGCTACATGGCCGCATTTTACGCAGATTAAATGATGGTGGAAATGGGCAAATTCTTCATCATTGAGTTCATAGCGGTTGCGACCATCTCCAAAATCAAGGCGTTTCACCAGATCCAATTCAGTAAAGAGATCAAGAGTCCGGTAGATGGTGGCCAAGCCAATCTCAGAGCTACCTTTTTAACCAATTGGTAAACATCTTCAGCGGATAAGTGATTTTTCATCAGCATCGATGAAGGCCTGTAAAATGGTTTGCCGTTGGTTGGTCAACTTGTATTTCTTATCCTTGATTCGTTCTTTCAATTTTTTTCCATTGTTGTATTCATCATGTCTATCCCCTCTCTCATTAATTGAACTGAAATCTACTATAGGTATGGATTATTTTTCTTTTTCAAAAAGCGATTTGTGTTTCTGGCCCATGACCAGGATAGGCCATAGTTTGATCTGGCAAGGTAAAGAGCTTGGTCCGAATAGATTGTGCCAAAGCTTCAAAAGTCACCCCCGGAAAATCAGGTACGGCCTACAGATTCTCTAAACAGAGTATCCCCTACGAAGACTGCTGGTGACATGTAATAGCAGACACCGCCTACCGTATGACCTGGTGTTTCAAGAACCTGAAAGTCCATTTTTCCAGATCCGATGTGTTGACCATCCCTAACCGTCTTAATTGTTCCCCTGTGATGGTCACAGGCCTGCCATGAAGAGCAGATAGGTTAACCTGTGGGTCATAGAGACAAGGTAAGTCTCGCTCATGTATATATCAGGGGCCCCATAGGTATCCATAAGGGTCTGTACCCCGTGGATATGATCTGAATGACCATGAGTCAAGAGGATGCCTATACAGGTAAGGCCTCGTTCCTTCAAGGTATCGACTACAGCGGGACCATCATCAGGATCGATAACAAAAAGCCTCCCTTACTATCAGGGGTCGCCAATAATATAACAATTGGTCCCCAGATCACCTAGGACTAGGCGCATAAAGGATAATGACATTACATACCACCTCCCCTTGGTTCGTCTAATGGTGTATACATCTTTTACGCGACGTAGCTTGGTCATGACAAATTCCAATTGCGGCACGTTTTTACATCAATAATCAAGGACATGTGCACTTGTTTCTCCGCTTCATCTAGGCGAGAATTGACATTAATGACATTAATCTTAAGCTCTGACAAGGTCGCCATCACATCCATCAAGAGGCCATTGCGGTCATAAGCATCCAATTCCAAGGTTGCTTGGAAGGATTCTGTGGTAGCACCATCCCATTCTACCTCTATAAGGCGGTCCACATCACAGGCACCAGGCCGCATATTAGGGCAGTCGGCCCGGTGGACAGAAATGCCAGACCCCTTGGTAATAAAGCCAATGATGGGATCTCCCGGCACAGGATTACAGCAACGAGCCATACGAACCATAAGGGCCCGATTCTCCCTTAACCAAAAATCCCTGTCCCCCTTAGCCGGTACTGCTTCCTGCTTACGGGCCTTGAGACGCTCAATAACTTCTGTATTGTCAGCGGTCTTTTTAGCCGCTTCATGATGGTCCTTCTTGAGACGTTCAATCAAGCGAAGGAGAACAGCATTGGAAGAGGTTCCACCAAAGCCAACAGAGGCTAGCATTTCTGAGATAGACCCCATCTTGAGGGCCCCGTGCAGTATCCTCTAAATACTCATCAGAAGAAGCTCTTTCCAGTGGCAACCAAGGCGCTTAGCTTCTCGTTCCAAGGCCTCCCGTCCCTGCTCGATATTCTCTTCACGGTTTTCCTTCTTGAACCAGTTGCGAATCTTATTACGGGATTCAGCAGACCCTACAATACCAAGCCAGTCCAAGGATGGTTTACCCGTCTTGGATGTAATAATTTCAACGATATCTCCATTTTGCAGACGGTAGTCCAAAGGGACCATCTTGTCGTTAACCTTAGCTCCCACGGTCCGGTGTCCCACGTCTGTATGGACGCGGTAAGCAAAAATCTAGTGGTACCGATCCCTTCGGTAACTGACCACATCCCCTTAGGGGTGAAAACGAACACCTCACCGGAGAACACATCTAGCTTTAAGGCATTAATCAATTCAGTCGGATTGGATGTGTCTTGCCATTCTAAGACCTGACGAAGCCAAGCCACCTTTTTATCAAAATCCTTGTCGCCCCCTTGTTGCCTTCCTTATAACGCCAATGGGCGGCTACCCCATATTCAGAAACCCGATGCATATCCCAGGTGCGAATTTGAATTTCCACAGGATGACCCATTGTCCCTACGATAGTCGTATGGAGGGATTGATAGCCATTGGACTTAGGCATGGAAATGTAGTCCTTAAAACGGTGAGGCAAAGGTTTCCAAAGTCCATGAGCAATACCAAGAACTGCATAGCATTCCTGCACGGTATCCACAATAACCCGCACAGCATACTGGTCGTAAATTTGGGATAAGTCCTTATTATCCTTTTTCATCTTTTTATAGATGGACCAGAAGTGTTTAGGACGGCCCTTTACGTTGGCCTTAATACCAGCTTGATCCAAGGCCTCTTGCAAGTGCTTCATGGTATCGTTGACGATTTCTTCACGGGTATGACGCTTCTGCTTCATTTGATCCACTAAGTCATAGTACTTATCTGGTTCCAAATAGCGGAAGGAGAGATCTTCCAGTTCCCACTTGATGTTAAAAAAATCCCCAACCGGTGAGCTAAGGGCGCGTAAATTTCCATGGTCTCATGGGCTATTCGCTTTTGCTTATCCGACCGCATATGTTTGAGGGTCCTCATATTATGCAAACGGTCGGCCAATTTGATAATAACTACACGCACATCCTGGCCATAGCCAAGATCATCTTGCGGTAGTTTTCCATCTGCCGGTCTTCCTTGGTTTCATATTGGAATTGTTCCAACTTGGTCACCCCATCGACCAAGAAAGCTACCTCCTCACCAAAGCGTTCCTTAAGATCCTCTTCTGTATATGGAGTATCCTCTACCACATCGTGAAGGAGGGCTGCCATGAGGGTCGTCTTATCCACCTGTAGGGTGAGCTAAAAATTGTAGCTACGGCTAAGGGATGCATGATATAAGGGTCACCGGAGACACGTTGTTGATCCTTATGGGCTTCATCAGCTAGCGCAAAAAGCATCCTTAATTTCTTGACAATCCTCAGCTGGTAGATAATCTCTAATAAGATCATAAAAATGACCCACTTCTTCGTCCTTGTTAAAGCTAGCGCTCTCTACAAGGGCCTTTCCCTCTTGATTTTTCCGTAGTCATAGGCATCTCCTTTCTTCTTTCAATCAACTCAACTCGATATATACATAGAATTCATCAGTTGGTTACTTAGGCGCTATATTTCATAAAGGTAATCGATGTTTCCAGGTGCAACTGTCCTTGTGCCGGTTGCCATCTATAGGATTCCAATCCCTCTTCGGTGGTCTCTTCTACCAATAAATTGAGTTCTTTAAAGACCTCTAGAGAGGCCATAGCCACCGGCATAGTCTGCCCCTCCGGCCGACGTCGAATCAATTCCGTTTCCAAGCGGAACTTAGGCATAGATCCACCCTTAAGGAGGTTGCGCACGTAGGTATACATAGCCCTTAAACCTTCTTTCGTAAGGGTCAAGGAACGCCCTTCCAAGAGAGCCATATCCTGAATCATGAGTTGCGGACTCACATGCCCATTCCACTCATTTTTTTCTGTACCGTGAAAGCTACCTTCACCCGGTCACCAGGAAAGAAACTGGCATGTAAATCAGGCCGATTCCAAGCGATTGCATCAATGGTACTATCTTCTCTTTCCAGGAGAACCTTGGCATGCTTTTTTTGCTGACCCATAAGGAAGAGGTCACTAATAGTTGCTTCCTCCAAGGCTAAAACAGGAGTGGGATTAGCCATGCCATAAGGTTCTAGGGTTTCTATCTCCTCGATGAGGGGTACATCAATATCATCGATAGCCACCTGACTATCAATATCTACAATGGGGAGGTAATCAGTTTCCGCTAGATGCTCTTTACAGTATTGAGCCAAACGCTCTCGCAAGGCCGGAATCTTATCTTCCTTGATGGAAAAGCCTGCCGCTGCTTGGTGTCCTCAAACTGAATCAAGAGATCTTCCGCCGATTGCAGCGCTTCATATATATTGCAGTTATCAATGGACCGACAAGAGCCCTTGCCGATGCCATCCTTAATAGAAATCACTAAGGTTGGCTTATAAAATTCCTCAACCAAGCGAGAGGCTACGATGCCAATGACACCGGGATGCCAATCCTGGCCCCCTACCACCACTACATAATCCGCATCCGGTCCCTGCTTGAGGACATCTTGGCGAGCCATTTCATGGATATCACGTTCCAAAGCCTGCCGTTCTAAGTTCGTTTCCTGCAACTCTTCGGCGATTTCATAAGCTTCCTCCTGACTAGGCGTAGTCAAGAGTTCCACAGCTCGCGTCGCATGGGCCACACGACCGGCCGCATTGAGCCGAGGTGCCAAGGTATAGCCTATATGACCAGCCGTAATTTTTCCGGTCTTTTAGACTGGCTACATCAATGAGAGCTTCCATGCCTCGGTTAGGTTGCAGTTGCATTTTACTTAGGCCAGCCTTAACCAAAAATTCGATTTTTCTCCCACAAGTGGCACTACGTCTGCCACCGTCCCTAAAGCTACAATATCCAAGTCAGCTTGGTAGACTTCCCCAGTTCTCTCCTGCCAAATAGCCTGACAAAGCTTATAGGCCACACCTACGCCAGCTAGATTTTTATCCGGATAAGGACAATTTGGCTGCTTATGGTCAACAACGGCAACCGCTCGCGGAATGAGGGCCGGTGCTTCATGATGGTCTGTAATAACCAAAGCCAAGCGATCCCGCACAGCCTCCACGATATCATAAGAAGAAATACCACAGTCTACGGTGATAACTAAGTCTGTCCCCTTAGCTATAAGGCCTTCTAAGGCCTCTAAATTAAGCCCATAGCCCTCGCTCTGCCTCTCTGGAATATAGTAAGAAACAGAGGCTCCACAACGTTTCAAAAACGATAGACTACGGAGGTGGCGGTGATACCATCCACATCATAATCTCCATAGACCACGATAGAGCCGCCCTCTTCCATAGTTTTGGTCACACAGGCTACTGCTTCACGCATTCCTTTGAGGTCCCAGGGACTGAGCAAAGATTCCATGTCTGCCACTAAAAATTGCCGAGCCTTATAAGGATCACCTAGTCCTCGATTAATAAGTAGCTTGGCCACAATAGGTGACACCTTGAGTTCAGCTGCTAACTGAACTTCTTCCTGGCTGTGGTCAGGCTCAATAGACCAACGTTTTTGCATAGCCCCTCCTTCCCAAATTCTATACTCATGGAGAATAAACCAAACAAGTTATAATCATTATTATTTATATTATATCCTAATTGAGAAAAAAATTACAAAGGATAATTCTCAATTATTTTTCTCCTCTTTTAGTCACAAAAACACCTGTTATAAATACTAACGGGCAAATAAATAAGGGTAATCTCTCATTCCTAAAACTGATAGGAGTGAGAAATTACCCTATATATATTGAGAATATGCTAAGAAATTTCAAAGAAAAATTCTCACCTTAAATTCTCATCATCTAGATTAGAAACGGAAGTCCCGCTCCCCATCCTTCATTTGTGCAATATATTGAGCTGCCTTTTTGGACATCCTTATTTTCAATGACATCCATCTGTTCTTGGATAACCTTCTTACCGTGGGTCTTGGTTTTTTCAGAGCCATAGTCCAGAATATATTCGTTCAAGGTCATCAAAGCATTTGGCTGGCAACAGTTTTTGAATTTCCCTCGGTCTTAGCCAATTCCATAAAAGCGGTCTCCCGTACGACCAGCCCGGTAGCAGGCCGTACAGAAGGATGGAATATAACCCAACTCAAGAAGCCAATCGACAATTTCATTCAAGGTCCGTTGGTCAGATGTATCAAATTGAGCAGAGTTATCTTCTGGCTTTTTCTTCTTCTACATAGCCACCTACAGATGTGCGTGAACCACCTGAGATTTGAGAAATCCCTAAAAGCAAGACCCCGTTCGCGCATAGACTGAGATTCACGGGTGGACATAATCATGCCCGTATACGGTGTGGACACGCGGATAAGAGCAACGATTTTTTTCAAACACATCATCAGGCACTGCATTGGAGAAGTCATCCACATCAATATCATCTGCTGGACAAATACGTGGTACGGAAATAGTATGAGGACCGACCCCATAAACGGCTTCCAAATGCTCTGCGTGCATAAGGAGACCTACGAAATCATATTTGTAGTGCTCTAAGCCGTAAAGAACACCAATCCCTACATCATCAATACCCCCTTGCATAGCCCGGTCCATAGCTTCTGTATGGTATGCATAGTTTGACTTAGGCCCCTGTTGGATGAAGGGCTTCGTAATTTTCCTTATTGTAGGTTTCTTGGAAGAGAGTATAGGTCCCGATGCCCACGTCGTGTAATTTTTGTAGTCTTCCACTTCACAGGCCGCAATATTAACGTTAACCCGGCGAATCTCTCCATTATCCTTTTTAATGGAGTAAATCGTCTTGATGGATTCCAAGATATACTCTAAAGGATTATTGAGAGGATCTTCACCGGATTCGATAACAATCCGTTTGTGTCTATAGCTTCCAAAAGCCATAACTTCTGCCTTAATTTCCTCTTGGGTCAACTTTTTACAGCGAATGTCGCGATTTTTACTATGATAAGGGCAATATACGCAACCGTTAATACAATAGTTAGATAGGTAAAGAGGGCGAATAAAACAATGCGGTCACCGTAAATTTTACGCTTGATTTCCTTGGCCAAGGCAAAGAGTTTTTTTCCTTGTATTCTGGCAAAGGACATTCGAGAAGAACAGCCGCTTCACGGTGTGTTAAGCCTTTATAGGTTGCGGCCTTAGCTAGGATTTGATCCAACAAGGGGCGGTTTTCCTTATTTTCTTCCGCATACTTGAGGGTATCAAGAATTTCCTCGTGGCTGATAAATTCTTCAGCGTGAGGATGTTACATTATACATGGTACTTACCTCATACAGACCTAGGCCTGGTGATTAATGCTTGTGCCTCCCTGTGAAAGTCACACGCTCTCACATAATGAGGAGGGATATACCTAGTATAGCACTATTATTCCTATCAAAAACCCAGGAATTAAAAAGAAATTCCTGGGTCTATATTGTTAAGATTTCTCATCCCAAAATCAAGCATAATCCTCATTATCGACCCCAAGCCTCGTAAATATCATCCATCGCCTTTTTCCTCCTGTAAAATACCATGGGCATTCCAGAGGCCTGTATCTACGTAGAGGACGTGTCCCTCCTTAACAGCAGGAATCAGGGCAAAGACTGGATCTTGTCATAAGGCCTCCAATTTAGCCTCAGCAAGCTTAGCATTTTCTTTGGATGATGGGCCATAGCCGGCAGATACGATGAGATAATCCGCATCCAAGTCCGGCAATCGTTCAAGGGAAATGGCATTATTAGTAGTTGAGTAATCACCATCTAAGACCATTTGAGGGGGTGAGATTGAGCTTTTTCATACATAAAGCGGCTAATGTCATTGGTCGAGTAAGGATAGAGGCGGACCTCCTTGTTGAGAACCCGCAAATGAGCCACCTTTCCTGACCTATATGGTCAGCTAGAGCCATACGGAAGAATTTAACCCGATCATAGAAGACTTGTAAGCGGGCCTCCCTTCCTTTCCCCGCCCCATAGCATAGGACAAGGCTAGAAGGGACACTCCATGTTGCCGGAGATTAAAGGCCGCAGTCGGTGCAATTTGGTTAAGCTTATCATAGACGGACTGACTAAAGGAGTCCCGCATGATAATCAGATCCGGATGAAGAGCCTGCACCTGTTCATAATTGATGGTTTTGGCATCGTCATTGACAGAAATAACCCCTACCCCTTGGCAGATAATTCCTTATAGAGGTAGTGGCTTTCATTATAGTTACCCGCCAAGAAAAGGTATATCCAAGGCCAACATGGGATCTTCCATGCGGATAACCACAATCCGTTGAGGATTTTTCGGGCATAACAGTTTGCCCAAATTTATGATGAACAATGGTCTTTCCATCCTCTTGGGTTACCAATTTATGGGCTGCATTCACCTCATTTTTTTAAAGCGAACTTGGTTTTTCCTTATCAATAGCCTGACTGCTATTAGACCGGTGGAGGAGACGGTCCTGGCGTTTGGCAATAGCCTCTTGGGTCTTAGTCTCCGCCAGGACCTCCTGTCCATGTTGGTGGGCCATGTATTGGTAAAACTTCGCTTCTGCAATCACACCTAAAAAAAGCCACGACTACGATGGCGGCCAGACGTAAAATACGCCACTTGAGGGATAGGGTTTTCTTAGTCATAGGAACCTACTTTCAAGGAATAAGGTAGGCAGAAGGGGCGACCTGTACGAGGATCATTCATAACAGAAGCATCAATACCAAAGACATCATGCAACATGTCCTTGTGAAAGACATCATGAGGAGACCCCTGGTAGAGAATCTGCCCCTTTTTTTCATAGCTACCAAGTAGTCAGCAAAGCGCGCTGCCTCATTAAGTTCATGAATAACCATAATGATAGTCTTCCCTATACTTTTTTTATTGAGTTGTTCTACCATGTGGAGAACATCTAACTGATGAGCTACATCTAAGAAGCTAGTAGGCTCATCTAGAAAGAGAATATCCGTATCCTGTGCTATAGCCATGGCAATCCAAGCCCGCTGCCGTTGACCACCGGACATGTTGGCAATAGCCCTGTCTGCATAGTCCGTCAAATCAGTTTCTGCCAAGGCCCAATCCACCATTTTCCGATCTTCCTTAGAAGACCGAGCAAAGAGAGAGCTCTTATGAGGAGCCCGACCGTACATCACCAGATCTCGGACCGTCAAAGCCCCGGGAGCCGATGGATTTTTGCGGCAAAATAGCCACTTCCTTTGCTAACTTACGAGAGTCCATAGCATGCATATCCTGTCCACCCAAAAGGACCTGTCCAGCCATGGGTTTAATGATGCGGCAAATGGTTTTTTAAAAAGGGTCGACTTACCGCATCCATTAGCCCCTATTAGGGCTGTTATTTTTCCCTTGAGGGATCGTTAAATTTAAATCTTCTATGATGGGATGACCATCATAACCAGAGGTGATATTCTTTAGTTCTAATTGCATAAGGTCCTCCCTAGGCCTTAGTCTTAGCTAAAATATACAAGAAATACGGAGCCCCTATCATGGCTACCACAATGCCGATGAGGATTTCATCTGGCGCCAATACAGATCGGCCAAACCAATCTGCACCCACCAACAATATAGCGCCTGCTAAAAGCTGTAATAGGTAAAGAATAGACATGATTAGTCCCTACCAAACGACGGGCTATATGCGGAGCAATGAGACCCACAAAAGCGATATTCCCACCTACGGCTACGCACATGGTCGCTAAGATAACCGCTAGAAAAAGGTAAACAAAAGCGGGCTCGATTAATAGACAGACCCAAACCTATGGCTGTTTCATCCGCTAAATTCAAGATATTAAGATCCATATAGCGAGCCCAGAGTAAGAAGCCTAGAATGATAACTACAGGTGCTAATAAAGCCACATGGGCCCAGGAATTATTAGCAATAGACCCTATGATCCATGTATTGACCACATGAAACTTATTGGGATCTAACCGTACAATGAGAAGCATTTGGATTGCGTGAATTCCTGCTGCTATAGCAATCCCCGTCAGAATGAGGGCCTGAGGATTGAGAACCTGCCCCTTGTGATAGGCTAAGCGATAAATAAGGCCAGCCGTAGCTAAGCCCCCTACGAGGGCCACTATAGCCAAGGCCCACATGGATAAGGCCGTATCTGAGTTAAGAAAGTAGACCAATAGGATAACCCCTAGGCCAGCCCCCGCATTGACACCTAAAATAGAAGGCGAGGCTAGATCATTCCGGGAGATGGTTTGAAAAACAGCGCCCGCCAAACCTAAAACCCACTCCAATTAAAAAGGGCTAATATAATGCGAACAAGACGGAAGTCCAAAACGGTCATCTCCAAAGTTGGATTTCCTAAGCCAAAGAGAGCCATTAGCAAGTCCCAATGACTGACGTCTAAAAATCCCGTCCTAACATCTCCATAAATCATAACTAGAAGAAGAAGGATCGCTAAGAGAAATACCTTTATAAACTGTTTCATCGTCCGCTACCTCCCTTTCGACTAGCTAAATAGATAAAGAAAGGCACCCCTAACAGAGCTGTTACAGCCCCTAACGGTGTTTCATAAGGAGGATTAAGCATACGTCCCACTACATCTGATAGGATGACCAAGGAAGCACCCAAGAGAGCGGAGATAGGAATGACCCGCCGATAATCAATGCCCACTAATTGACGCACAATATGAGGTATCAAAAGACCTACAAAACCTATAGGTCCTGCTAGAGCAACAGAAGAGCCCGCTAGAATTAAAACAGCCAAACCTGCTAACACACGGACTCTTTGTAGATTGGCTCCAAGGCCGATGGCTACCTCTTCCCCGAAGGCTAAGAGACTCACCTGTTTTGACACAGCCAAAGCCAGCACCAGGCCCACCAAAGTCCAAGGAAGAACAAAAGATACTTGGTCTAGGCGAACACCGGCTATACCTCCAGCAGTCCAGTAGGATAGATCTTGTGCAAGAGAAAAGAAGACCGCTAACATATGGGTGATCGCTGTAAACACGGCGCCCATAGCAGTACCTGCTAGGGCTAAGTAAACAGGCGTAGCCCGTCCTCCTACCTTTTTGCCAAGAGAAGAATACAAGCCGTTGCCAAAGCAGCCCCAAAAAGGAAAAACAATGGTCGTATTAAAACTGGCCTGAGGAACTAAGAGCATAGCCAAGGCTAACCCCAAGGAAGCGCCACCATTAATACCCAAGATAGAGGGTGATGCCATGGGGTTGTTGGTAAGCCCCTGCATAAGAGCACCTGCAACAGCTAAGGATGCCCCCAACTATTAGGGCCGCCATGAGACAGGGGCCAACGCAAGCTATGAACGACGATAGAGTCTACACCAGATCCAGGATTCCATAAGTCCCCTAGAATTTGTATAAGGGAAATATCCCGTGCCCCCACATATAGAGACAAGAGTGATGCTAAAATCAAGACACAGAAAGTCCCCAAGACCACCAAACTGGTACGCCAAGCCGAACTAATTGATAGATGCATAAAAGCCTCCATAAAACTATATAGTATTAATTATAGAAATTGAGAATGATTATATATATTCATGCTATTTAAGAATATAGTATTTTAATAATCTTTGTCAATTCTATTAATGGTATAAACCTTGCAGAGAAAGGCTCATGCAAGGGTACTATCTAATTATTAGGCACCTATAGGAGTCTAATAAACAAAAGAAGCAGCCTCTTTCGAGACTGCTTCTTTAGTAATGTAAATTAAGCTTCTACAGGGTATACGCTTACTTTACGGTTATAGCGACCAGCGCGTTCGAATGCCACTTTGCCTGGCACGAGTGCGAACAAAGTGTCATCCTTACCGATACCTACGTTTGTACCAGGGTGGAAGTGAGTACCACGTTGGCGAACGATGATGTTGCCAGCTTTTACAGTGGAACCGTCATGGCATTTTAACGCCAAGGCGTTTGGATTCGGAATCACGACCATTACGTGTAGAAGATACACCTTTTTATGCGCAAATAATTGCAAATCGAAATTGAACATTAATTTTCACCTCCTATTTGTCTGAGATTTGTACGAACTCTGGATATTGGCGAGACACCTCAGCAAGGCCGAGAATCATAGTCTCTAAAATATCCTGTCCGCTTGGAGTTAAAGAACCCCTTAAGACCATTTCACAGGAACCGGATGCATTGCTATAGTCCCCTTCTTGACCCGCTCGTTCTTGAAGTCCAAGAATCGCAGTACAAGATAAGACTGATACTGCAGCGCATACAATATCATATCCATGATCATCATATCCTGCATGACCATCAATATGGCAACCCACAATTTGACCTGCCCGATTGCGATTAATTTCAATGGAAATCATTATGCATTAATGGATTCGATGCGAACTTTTGTGAATGGTTGACGGTGGCCTTGACGACGACGGTAGTTGGATTTAGCCTTGTATTTGAATACCAAGATTTTTTTGCCTTTACCGTGTTCAACCACTTTACCTGTAACTTTTGCACCGTTTACAAGTGGAGTGCCAACTTTAACGGAACCGTCATTTACAACAGTCAACACTTGGTCGAATGTTACAGTTTCGTCAGCAGCTGCTTCCAATTTTTCGATAGTGATAAGATCGCCTTCTTGAACGCGATATTGTTTACCACCAGTTTTGATAATTGCGTACATGATTACACCTCCTTGTTCGTTACTCGCCGAATATGGTAGCCCTGCCCTAGCTAGGGCTTTTGAGACCTTCTTCGTGCGGCTGCAAAGTTCAGAAAACCGAACTAATACTCAGATAGTATATCTTAAAAATAGCGCCATGTCAAGCTATATTCTTGACACGACGCATCCTCTTTTAGCAGTTCCTTTATCTGAAGAAAAATAACCTCCTCCGAAGAACATATGGCTACAAGCTATTGAAGTAGGCTCGTGAGGAGGAACTTAATCCTAATATAATCAAGATGAAACCGCCAATCATTTCTGCCGTTTCTCGACGAAGGATCCCATAAAGCGGCCCATGTACATGCCTACTAAAGGCTATGATAAAGGTAACAAGCCCAATCCAAGAGGCAGCATAGGCAACATCTAGGTTCATAAAAGCGAAGGCTAAGCCCACGGCCATGGCATCAATCGAGGTGGCCAGAGCCAAGATTAACATTTCCCCCAGCTGGTGGACTGATTTTTCTGCTTCCTCATCTTCCTTACCCGCCCCACGAATAGTATTAATGCCTAGCCAAACTAGGACCACAAAAGATAACCCAAGGGGCATAATCTTCTACATAGGAGGCAAATTGCCCACCCTATGAGCCATCCTAGAATAGGCATAAAAATTGGAAAAAGGCCAAAGAGAAGGGCAGCAAAAACTTCTTAAGTCCTCCCTTCTTTCATAATCAGACCCTTATAAACAGAGACACCGAAGGCATCCATAGCAAGACCTGCACCAATGAGACAAATCTCTAGTAAAGACATGAACTAATCACTTTCTTAAGAATGAAGACTGAGTATGGAATAGCCTTCAGGGCTCATAGTAGGATCTCTTGCACCTGAATACTCCGACCCAACTGGTCTTCTAAAGAGCTAAGCACTTGCTTAGTAAAATAAGGAAGAACTTGAGGGTTCATAGTTACTTCTACATCCGTCCGTAGTCTACCTTGCGCCTTAAGTTCCCGTAGGCGACGCAGGATTTGTATATAGACCGACTGACCCGATAATACGAAGCCCGTCCCCACATTGTGGACAGGGTATCAAAAACTACCGATTGGAGACCTTGGCGTGCTCGTTTTTCTGGTCATTTCCACTAATCCCAATTGAGTAATGCCACATACAACAGTCTTCATGCGGTCCTTCTTGGCCTGCTGGCGAAGGACTTCAAGAGTTCTTCTTGGGACGCTTTTTACGCATATCGATAAAATCGCAGACGATAATGCCTCCAATATCACGAAGGCGCAATTGTCGACAAATTTCCACGGCTGCTTCCTTATCAACCGCTAGAGCCGTATCTTCCACCTGGCTGGATTGACCCGTGTAACGAGCAGAATTGACATCAAAAACGGTGAGGGCCTCCGTATGGTCAATGCGGATGGATCCACCAGACGGCAAATCCACTTCCGTATTGATTAAACAATCCAACTGTTCATCCAGATGATAAAACTTAAAAGATAGTTTCTGGCCCGTCATGATATTCCACCTCAATGTGTTGTGTCGTAGAAGACCGCCTCAAGAGATCTTGTAAACGGACCTGCCCCTCCCGGTCATCCACCTTGATACTATCAATAGACCGGCCAGCAAAGTCCCGCACAAGGCGAAACCAGAAGTCCGCATCGGCATAGAGGTCAGTGCCAGGCTTAGCCAATTTATAGCGCTTGGATATATGCTGCCAGGTTTGCCACAAATAGTCCAAATCACCCTTTATATCTTCATCGCTAGCCTTAACTGCAGCCGTCCTCATAATGGACCCACAACCTTGGTCTAAAGTAGGCCTGCCCTAGTTTCGCCAAGCGATCTCGTTGCTGGGAATCAGTAATCTTTTTTTAGAAATATTGACCGTAGAAGAAAAGGGCATAAGAACCGTACACCGGCCTGCCAATGAGATATCAGCTGTAACCCTAGCACCTTTACCTAGCATTTCTTCCTTAACCACTTGCACCATAACCGATTGACCTACATGCAGTTTCTGTAAGATTTGCGTCTGTTTAGGTTTAGCCATATTAAGATACGCATTATGGCCGGTCCCAATATCCACAAAACAGGCATTCATACCTGGTAACACATTACGAATGACTCCCTTATAGATATGGTTAGCTGTATGGCTCTTGTTTTTGCCGTTCCAGCACATAATCCACCACTTGCCCCTGGCTATCAACCAAGGCCATGCGAATTTCTTCAGCCATGACGTTTACAAGTATTTGCGCCATTCTCAGCCTCCTAGATACGACATTAATCCAATGGTTCCACATCAAGAGGACAAATCAAGTCATCCCCTCTTGAATGAGAATATCTTGTCGATGAACCTCATAGGCATCCGTCAGAGGCCAAGCGAAGTAATCTCGTCCAAAGGCCCAAAGCTCGCCCGGCTTAATGGTTCCTTCCGGATAGATGCCTATATGCATGGTTAGTGTCACAAAACCATTATCGTGAATCTCAGCGGATACAGGCTGCTTGACGAAGTGCTTTTACATCGATAGTCTTGGTCTTTTTAGGGGTAACCTTTTCATAGAGGACCTGCTCTTTATCGTTAAAATCCTGCAAAATTGCCGTCAATTGATTGCCTTAGCCCTCTCTATCAGTTCTTCATGGATAGTGCCGTCCTCTTCTACCAAGGCCTGGCCATCGACGATGACAGGACCAGTCACCTGGTAGATAGCATAATTACAGACAGCCATCATCTTTTTAACCCGTCCTTCTAAGAACTTACCATCTAGGGCTGTTAGGCCGCGTGGAGCCGCCTGGTTAAAGCGGTCTATGATATCTTCTAAGGACCCTTGATCAAGAGTATCCATGTTCTAGGGTATTCCGGCTTTTGCTGCAATTCCCTAGGCCCTAAGGCGGAGGAAAAGGAGATTTTTCATGGGGGGTTAAACCCTTCTGAATAGGCCATTTCTATATTGGCACGGCGGATAGTACGCTCTACGCACTTAGCGAATCCAAATGGGATAAAAAGTGAGTTCTTCGCCCTTATTTAAGGCCAAACGTAACTTTCTCAACTTTGCCATCCCTCCTTATAATCAATAATCCAAGTATTCAATCTCAGGACACACATTACAGCCACGACATACATCGCGACGGCAGTCACCTGTCAATTCTACCTTCATGGCCCGATCCCATTCCCTGTTTCAAGTAAAGCCTTTGGACACGGTGCAATCCAAATGATCCCAAGGCAAGGCTTCTTCATAGGTCCGTTCTTTGGAAGAGTAATACTTAGGATCAATGCCACATTCCTCAAAAGCTTCGAGCCAAGTATCATACTTAAAGTGTTCTGTCCAACCATCGAACTGACAGCCCTTTTGCCAAGCCCGTTCGATAACCTTTGCAAGCGGCGGTCACCCCGTGCAAAAACAGCTTCCAAATAACCTGTATACCCATCGTGATAGTGGTAAGAAATATTGCGGTTATTAATTTGTGATTTCAAATACTGTTGACGGCGGTGAATCTCTTCTACATCAACTTGTGGGAACCATTGGTAAGGGGAATGAGACTTAGGGACGAAGAAGGAAACCGATACAGTTACAGACCCATTGCGCTTGCCTGTAATTTCTCGGTGCTTATCCAACACCTTATAGGCCAAATCAGCAATGCCTTTTAAGGTCTTCATCCGTTTCTGTAGGAAGGCCCATCATAAAGTAGAGCTAACCGTATTCCATCCAGACTTAAAAAGCCGATGCTGCAAGCCGCCATAAGGTCTTCTGATACGCCCTTGGCTGATGACATCCCGCATCCGTTGAGTCCCTGCTTCAGGGCAAAGGTCAAACCAGATTTGCAGGAACCTGTTGGACCCAGTTTAGCTATATCGATACAAAAAGCATCGATACGAAGGGATGGCAAAAGATACAGACACCTTCTTATCTTGGAATTCGCCCATCAACATATCTACTAGTTCAGGTAACATAGAATGTCTGCAGAAGATAAAGCAGAGCGAAATCTCATTATAACCCGTATTTTTGATGATTTCCTTGGCTAGACCATAGAGGCGTTCTGGTGTCTTCTCCCGGACTGGCTAAAAAGCACTGCTTTACAGAAGCGGCAGCCCTGGAGAACAGCCACGGAAGAGTTCCAACACAGCCCAGTCATGAACGATATCAATGAAGGGCACAATTGGCTTAGTTGGTAGTAGACTGGACTCTACATCTTCAATAATTCGCTTTTTGTATCTCTCAAAGGTACTTCTGGAAACCTAGGAATGATCTTTTCAAAGTCCCTGATTCCGTATAAGAAACATCATAAAGGGCTGGACAATAGGTCCCAGGAATTTGCGACAACTTGCGGAGGAGCCCTCCTCGCCTCCTGGGAAGCCAGCTTTCTTTTCCGCCTTATAGCAATCGATAAACTCATGGAACCATTCCTCAGATTCACCCAAGGTCACCACGTCTAAAAAAATTCAGCGATTGGTTCTACGTTATAGGCACAAGGTCCACCAGCAATTACCAAAGGCATATCCAAATCTCGATCCTTGGCCCAAATAGGCATGCCTGCTAAATCCAACATATTGAGGATATTGGTATAAGACATTTCATACTGGAGGGATACCCCCAACATATCAAAAATCCTTAATAGGAGTTCGCGTTTCTAGGGAGAAAAGAGGGATATGCCGTTTGCGTATCTCCTCCTCCATGTCGATCCAGGGCGAAAACCCCGTTCGCATAGGCATCTTCCCGTTCATTGATTAGGCCATAAAGGATGCGAATACCTGGGTGACTCATGGACACCTCGTATACGTCAGGTAGGCTCATGGCGATGGTTACGTCCACATCCTTGTGATTCTTAACTACGCTATTAAGCTCACCCCCTGTATAACGGGCTGGCTTTTGTACATGCTGTAGCCAAGATGTATCTAATTTAATCATAATTTCTCCTCAGAAACTGAACATATAAGGTAACTTTATTAGTCATTAAACATATATTTAGACCTTTGCTATAGATATATTGAGTAAGAGTCCCTACGGCCAACATATTAGTAGTTAGGGCTGATACCCCATAGGATATGAATGGCAAAGGAATCCCCGTTACTGGCATAATACCTGTGGTCATCCCACGTTAACCATGATTTGGAATGTAAAAATAAGTTGCTATCCCTGCTGCCAAGAGCATGCCAAAAGTTATCACGTGCTGTATATGCTATTCGAATAGCTCGATAAATAAGCATAAACATAAGGAAAAGGACCACCATGCAACCGACAAAGCCTAACTCCTCCCCTATTACAGAGAAGATAAAGTCCGTATGATTTTTCCGGCAGAAAGTTAAGTTGGGACTGAGTCCCTTGGAAGAGGCCCTTACCAAAGAGGAGACCTGAACCAATCGCAATTTTAGATTGGATAATATGGTAACCTGACCCATATGGATCTATATTTGGATTCAAGAATACCAAAAATCCGTTGTTTTTTGGTATTCCTTGAGGGACGAACCAACCAAATGGTGCCAAGACAAGACCAATCCCCAATACGATGCGGACCAATTTCATGCGAATTCCAGCTATATGAGGAGACCCATATAGATGGCCATATAGACCAAGGAGGTTCCCAAGTCAGGTTGCAAAAAGACTAGAGCCGTAGGCACCAAAATATAAATAAAGGTAGGCAATACCTCCCTAAAGGAATTCAGTTTGCCAATCTTCCCCTCCATCATCTTAGCCATACAAACAATCATAAGGAACTTGGTAAATTCTGACGGTTGCAGGGTAATTGGCCCTCAATTGAATCCACCGTTGTGCCCCCAAGGCAGATGTCCCTACAGCCATAACGGCTACTAAGAGGAGGATGGTAATCCCATAAATCCACTTGGAGTAGTCTTTTAGCGTCGGTAATCAAAGGTAGACATGAGAACTACCAAAACCGCATTGATAAGGAAGAATAGGAACTGGCGAAGAACCATAGATTGGGCGGTAATGCCCGTCTGATTCACATGCGTGGCGGATCCGATCACCGATATACCTATGGCCACTAGTAAGAGAGTACAGATGACAATAGTCCAGTCCCAACCGCGCCAAATGCGTTGCACATAAGAATCTCCTTTCTTTACCTACTTAGAAAAGGCCCTTTTTATACGGGACCACAAGCCTTTAGATGGACCAAATCTATCATGAAAAGCCTGGTCCATTTTCCATCTCGTCCCCCGCTTGTCCCTGTGCACAAAGGTCACTAGCGGCTCCAATTGACCGCTAACACGCACATCATAGAAGAGCGGTAAAGGCCCTCTTGAGAAGCCTTAGCCAAGGCTTCGGAATGAGGCAAAATCGCCCCTCATACTCGGCACCCACCTGGTAGGTCATAGCAGAGATACTAAAGTCCTGGCCTAGGTCTGCCCTCATTTCATTAAAAACCACCACCGCATCAAATTTACGTTGATCTCGTAGAAGTTGGAAGAGGCGACCTGCGTTACGTAGAGCGACCCATTTTAGGTTGGGTGACAACTACAACCCGATCTGCCAATTCTACCAATGTGTCTACGCCTCGTCCCAAGCCTGCTGGTCCATCAATCAAGATATAGTCATAGGTCTTAGCTAGTTTTTCTCATGAGCTTGGCATACTTTTTACGCTTGACATCCTGCCAAGACTCTTCCTGGCTAGCAGCCAAAAATCTAGATTGGAGGATACGGATACCAGGGCATGTTCTAGGTTTTTCCTTATCTCTTTGTACATCTACTACATTGTAAAGAATATCGTTTTCTCGGCCGATAACTAAGTCAAGGTCTCGCATCCCCATATCCGCATCAGTGATTAACACTTTATGGCCCTGTTTGGCCAAAGCCGCTCCCACTAAGGCAGTAATGGTTGTTTTTCCTACCCCACCCTTACCGGATAGAATCGTTACTATAGTCCCCATAAAACTCCTTTATAAAAGCTCTATAGCGGCCTATTAATGGCCGCTATAGGATAGATTTTTCTTCACCATTGCCCCTATCAGAAGTCTTTTTAGATGACTTCTTAGAGGATTCTTTATTAGCCGTAGAGTCATTATTAGCCCCATTGGCAACATCCTTAGGCTTACTCAAGCCAAAGTAAGCTTCTAGTACAGACCGTACGATTGGACCTGCAGATCCGGCTCCAAAACCACCTTGCTCAACAATAGCAACTACCACAATGCGTGGCTTGTCATAAGGTGCATAGGATACAAACCAACCATGGTCCTTGCCGTGAGCATTTTCTGCGGTTCCAGTCTTGCCGGCTATAGAAATGGGGAATCCCTTAAAAAGTTCCCCTGCTGTACCGCCTTCAGCAGTTACGTCCCGCAAGCCGTTACGGACGATATCCATAATGTTCTTAGCTACCGGCAGAACACCTATTTTCTTGGGACCAAAGACTTCTGCAGGTGTCCCATCAGCATTATCTTCACGAGCTACTACATAGGGTTCATAACGAATGCCCCCATTGGCCACCTGGGCCATGACCATAGCCATTTGAAGCGGTGTCACCAAGTGGAAGGACTGGCCGATAGCAGCGTCAAAGGTTTCCCCTAGGTACCAGTCTTGATCAAAGACTTGTCGCTTATATTCAGGACTGGCTATATTACCAGCCGCTTCACCATTTAACTTAATGCCCGTCTTTTGGCCTAGGCCAAAGTACTTGGCATAGGTATCAATATTTTTCAATCCCCAAACGATTACCCATTTTCATAGAAGTAAACGTTATCAGACTTAGCTAGGGCCTTATTAAAAGTCCAACCATCCTAAGGCTTCCCCTTCTGCATTGCGCTTATCGATTAACCAATGGCGGCCAGAGTCAAATATTTGTTCTTCTGGACTTACCTTTTTAAGTCCAAGGCTGCCGTCCCTGTAATTATTTTTAAAAGGAGATCCTGGTGGATATTCACCAGCAATGGCCCGATTTTTCGAAAGGATGACGCTTGTCCTCATTCAATTGGGTCCACTGCTTAGCAGTAATCCCTTTGGCGAACCAATTGGGGTTAAAGCCTGGTTCAGATACCATAGCTAAGATTGCACCTGTATTGGGATCCATAGCTACCAAGGCAGCCCCAGTGGCGGGTATTCCACTAGCATGGAGAGAATCCAATTGTTGTTTCACCGCATCCTCTGCAGCCTTCTGCAATTTTACATCAATAGTAAGATGGATAGATCGACCTGGTACCGTATTTTTTTACGGCCTACTTCCGCCACCGGGCGACCAGCCGCGTCAACCTCTAGCTGCTTACCCCCATCGACACCGCGAAGGACATCATCATACATCTTTTCAAGACCGGCTCGTCCCAAGATAGTACCAGGCCCAATTTGCGTATTAGGGTCTTCTTTTTATATCCGCCAATTCTTCTTCAGACACTTCCCCTACATAGCCCAACAATTGAGAGGCTGTATCATTATATGGGTAGTAGCGAATCGGTTCTACATCGATAGAAACGCCTGGCAATTCATGACTATGTTCTTCGATGATAGTCACCGTATCCATAGGAACATCATTGGCCAAGCGGATTGGTTCATAGCCATCCTTATGGTCGTTAATTTTCTTTTTGAATACTCTCCACATCCATCTTAAGATAGCCCGCCAATTGCTTTAGTTCGCCTTCTTCTAAGGGCTTACCTGTAGGCATGATGGAGACTACATAGGAAGGACGAGAGGAAACGACGATATCCCCATTACGGTCATACATAACACCACGAGTAGCTGTCATGTTAACAATACGGATCCGATTGCCTTCCGCCTGTTGGCGATAGTATTCGCCATCCAAGACCTGAAGGTAAAAAGACCCGGAGGCCCAAGACCACAAAAAAATGCCTGCTACAACATAGAAGAAGCTGTCAAAGCGATCCTTTTTATTCTTTTTATAAAGGCCTTTCAGCATGGAAAGCATAGGACAAGCTCCTTTCTGCTACCAACGATATTCCACTTTTTGGAGCAAAAACGCCAAAGAATCCAATGAACACCGATAGCAATGATGGCATTGGCAATGATTTCAGGAAGGGTAAAGTTCATAAAATAAGAAATACAAGCAAAATGCGTATCCATAGTCCATAAGAGACCCATTCGCAAGAGACCGTCCAAGAGAGTCCCTAGGGCCACCGTCAAGGAGGATAGATACCATTGTTCTTGATACATACGAGGAGCCCAGGAAGAGAGGGCATAAGCTACAATCACATAAGGAAATAGATGAAGGCCAAAAAAAGTTGGAAATCACCGTATCGTGAAGGATCCCCCAATGATAGCCGTCCATAGGGCCACCCGCCGAGATCGCAAAGCGGCTAGGGAGGATAATCCACACGAGGATTAGATTGGGCAACCAAGGTCCAGGCACAAGAGCCGGCACCAAAGTTCCCTGCAAGACTAAGGTCATAAGACCGATTAATAGGTAAGCAATTGATCTCATTGGCTAACTGCACCTTTCGCCCCTTCTACTTGGTCTCGATTGGTTTGTGGCACCAATTTAGGGTTCGACTTTAGGTTTATCCGCTTGTCCTGCTGTAGACCGAATGATAACGAAGACGTCTTCTAACTTACGGAAGTCTACAGTAGTCTCTATAGAGGCATTCTTAACGAACCCTTCCGGATCATTAGTAAGGCCTGTTACATGGCCAACTAAGAGCCCTTTAGGGAAGACCCCACCATAGCCAGAAGTAATGAGGGTATCCCCAACCAAGACATCCTTCCTTAGCCACATTGACCATAGTTGGCTCAGATGGGTTGACGCCATTTCCCTTGAGTACAGAGGCAACACGCGATTCAGGCCGCTGTACTATAACGCCAATAGCAGATCGTGGATCTACAATGGTCTGTACACGGGCTGAGTCGGCATAAACATCCGTTACCACCCCTACAACGCCAGCTGGTACTACGACAGCCATATTTACAGCGATACCATCATTAGCACCCTTATCGATGATAAAGGTATTAGACCAGGTTCCGTAATCCTTGAGAACTACCCGTGCTGGCTGCATGACGAATTGCTTGGCATTTTGCTGATAGCCTAACATTTGGCGGAGACGGACATTCTCAGCCAAAACTTCATCCGCATTGAGATTTTTGTTGCTTGAGGGCAGCAATCTCTGCCTCCATTTGGTCATTGGTATCCATACCAAATAAGATTG
>BNJV01002828.1_pt1 | contig 156847 bp, 188 predicted proteins | sample 8540591 | NCBI WGS metagenome assembly BNJV01 (sample SAMD00202457, study PRJDB9452) | human saliva metagenome | host: Homo sapiens
GATAATCAGGCTATCAGAAGTCTTAACCAGTTGTAACCTCAATGTGGTCGCCCTTTATATCACTCTCTACGAAGATTAAACACATCGGAGTAGCACAAACCCGTGAAAGCATTGGAAAGAGAAATACATCACGCACCCGATCTAAAGCTTGCTTAGCTGCTGGTATTTTCGAAACTCTCGGAGTTTGTTCAGTTCCTCCCATGTGAGAAGATGATTTTTCTTCTGTGTGCTTTTTGAGTTTAGGTTTATAACTATCGTAAGCATTGTTCTGATGCAGACCTTTCTTGAAAGCCCAGCGTAAAAACCACTTCAAGAAACTTAGTTGCTTGCCTATAGTTGAAGTGCGCATTTCCTTTACATCACGGAGATAGATAACATAATCATTTAGACCTTTCTCATCAAAGAAATCAAATGTAAGTCCATCACGAAAGTTCATCAAATGATTTTTTTCACAGCAACAAACTTCTCGTAAGTAGAATCAGTCCAATCATTTCTGTCGTCCACAATCTCGTACAAACTCATCAATACCTTTGTAGAAAAGTATTAGATGTTGATTTTTCTTGGAGTTTGACTTCTTCTCAATAGGGTTTGTGCTGCGCATTAAATGCCTCTTTTTATTTGTTCAGGGTGTTGGGCATTATTTCTTCCACTTCAAACTTCTTGAAGATTTCCTGTACTTTCTGTATAATAGCCCAAGAGTGAAGCATTGATTTCAGAAGCTGATTGTTTCAATTTGTTTGTGCAACCCATTTCTTACTCGCTGCTTATCAGAATCCCATTTCGCAGCATCAATACGATAACCCTGTTGTGAAATTCAATTCGTTTGGAAGCAAAATTGACACGCATACGGATAGGTACATTCTCAACTATGAGAACTCCGTCCTTCTTCCTGCTTTCCAACGTGAAGATAATATTCCGCTTGATGTTCATACTTTTGGGTGTTTTTGATTTATGCACCCAAATTTACACCCAAAAATTGATTCTACAAAGATTTTCCATGAAAATCTCATTTTATTAACATTCTACTTAAAATGCTATTATACAATAGATTGAACATTTATGATACTATTTGAAGGTTCAAGAAAAGAGCCTCTCTGTCTTCCTCCTTGAGTACGGAAAACAAAAGAAAGTGAGAAATCACTTGCAATGTAAAGATATTATATCTATTTTTCGCAAAAATAAATAATAGTAATAACTGGCAAAAAGAAGATACGATTGAGAAGCCCAAAAAGATGAACGATAACAACAAAAGTTATAAAATAACTACATAGGGTTAGTTTCGAAGATTACATGGGGACTGTTTCAACGAATTTCTCATATTTCGGGAAGCGGATTTGGCGCTCCCTAGTATTTACTTGGCCATTAGTACATGATGCTAAAACCAAGTATGTAAAAAAATCAGGAAAACGAACTTTCTCTTCATTTGTTATTTACTATTTCTGGTTTCTTGGATTTCCATCTGTGATGACGTCATCATTTGATATGCTCTTCGATGTGCGTTTCACCTTATCATGCAGCTTTTCCTATACGCAGGCTGACGTTTATGCCGAAGCTGCGATAGTCACGTCTTACATTCGTAAAGCGATTTGTAAAGTCGGCAGTTTCGGTAAGCTGTTCTATACGCAAATCATTTTGGAACAGATTATTTCCATAGACGGTCACCGTCAGCCTGTCGTCTTTTCAAGAAAGAACGAATCAGCATAAGACGGTACATCATGGAGCCTTCGGTATACCCTTGCAGATCTAAGCTTCGGCTGTTCAGCGAACAACCGGCTACCATTCTCAACCTCCACGGCAGGTTCTTCTGTAAATTGACCGAAAGACTGCTTGAATATCCATTATTATGCTGTCCCAGCTGTGAACTTTTAAGATTGGTATATGCCCCGTTTGCATTGACATTCAAGGTGGCACTCCCGGAGAGGGCCCACCGGATGTAAAGGTTCAGATAAACATTACTTCTCTTGAGCAGATTGCCATACGTGGAGATAAGGGTGGCATTTTCCCCTGTTACCATATTGTCGGTCAGGGAGACAGGATTACCCCAATAGGAGTAGCCGATGATGCCACGATCCTGTAAGTCGAGTCCTGCCGTCATGTTTATTCCAAAGCGCCGGGCAAACGAGTTGAACGAGAGGCTCAAGTTATGCGAGGATGATGTGGTCAGGTCAGGGTTTCCTGTCTTGATGACTGTAGGATTCGTCCGGTCTACATAGGGATTCAGATTCCAGATGTTGGGGCGTGATATGCGCATGGCATAAGAGAACGTGAGCATCCGTGTCTCCCCTATATGGTAGCCGATTGACAAGGAAGGGACCACGTTATCGAATTGCGCACCGAAACTTTCATGACGCGTCAGGAGGTTATCTTCAGGATAGCTTACTTTCTGCGAAGAATGCTCATAACGCAATCCCATCTTTCCTGATATTTGCTTGTGCCGTATGGCATATTCCGCATATGCGGATGAAATGTCGGTCTTCTGCCTGTAAGAAAGAGACGGACTCTGGTCTTCCGCAAAAGGTTCTTCCGTACCTGCCGTTCTTGTAGCTTCGCCATTGTCACTCTTATGGCTGCGATGGATGTATTTTGCCCCCACACTCCATGTATGCTTTCCGCCAATGGTTACGGTATAGTCTATCTGACCGGTATGTTCGTCCGTACGCAGGTCGGACGTGGTACACAGGTCCCTGAGACTTAAATCCGGTGTCTGGCCTTTTTGCCAGTGATAAAGGCTGGAGGACATAACGGTGGAAGGTACTGCTGAAAAGCGATACGACAGCGTTATGACACCGCCATGTCTGCCAAAGCGTGTGTTGGTAATCGATTCCTGCATACAGGCTGTTGATTCGATTGCGTGACGCATGCTCATTATCGAAACCGTATCTGTGCCCACCGCTGCCGTCGTACATATCAGTGTGCATGTCCGTCCGGCTTTTCCCTGTGTAGTTCTCTACTCCTGCCGTCATACTGATCAAGTGGCGGCTGTCAAACTCATAGCTGCCGCCCAATTCCATGAAATGGGCGAGTGCCTTGACCTGATAATCGGAGTAGGAGTGCATCTGTCCTGCTGCCGACAGCGTTTTACCTGTGCGTTCCGTCTCCTGCCATGCCTTGGGTGGTCTTGAATAGCTTACTCCGTCCGTGACTGACAGGGTTAATTTCCCGACCTTGGCCAGGCCTGACACGTTTGCGCTTTGTGCTATATTCATTACTCCCACGCCCAGACTGACGTTGTAGCCTTCCAGCTTCGAACTGCCTAACGTAATGATGTTGAGTATCCCTGCCACGCCCTCCGCATCATATTTGGCACCGGGATTCTGTAATGACTTCTATCTTCCTGACGGTCGAAGCGGGGATGGTCCTCATCATCTCCGTGGGCTTGTTGCTCATCATGGTGTTTGGCTTGCCGTTCACATATACCTTGAAATCAGTACTGCCCTTTACTTTCACGACATCATTCCCCTCTACCGTAACCATAGGCACCTTCCGCAGCATTTCCAACAGCGTCATGCTCCTGCTGTCGGGATCATCGGCTGCATGATAGGTTATCCTGTCGAGCTCTGCCTTTATCAGCGGGCGTGAGGCACTGACCTGCACCTCCTTCAGATGTACGATAGAGTCTCTCATCTGACTGAGGGTGTCATTGCGAGTCTGTGCAGAGGCACCCCCCGTACTGGCTATGTACAGCAGCATGAATATCAGCCCTACTGTCCGGCTTTCAGCTATTCTCGTCTTCATTCTTTCATGGTTTTTGATACATGAAACTCAAAAGTGTTACTGCCTAATAGTCCCAGACCATCAGTACCCTCCACGACTCCTATAAACTGCGTATTGATGTCAGATGTCCAGAATGGCACGGTAGCATCTCCGTTCTTGTCAGTCAGAACAGAGGGACTCCATAGCAGTGTATTCCGCGCATCGGGGAGCGAGGACAGCATCTCCACGGAATCGGGCGTATAGAACTCGCGTTGGCCATAGTAGCCCTTGACACGCGTGATGTTATTCATACGGAGCAATTCCTCATCGGTGTAGATAGGACCCTCATACTTTATGTCCTCGATATCTTTGACGATCGATATTCCTCGTGTATTAGGTTCGTATTTTATAATCCGATACATCTTTCCGATAACGGGTTTCCTCCGAACATTTAAAGTATCTCTACTATGTTGAGCACATTGGACAGGTGCTCTTTCATCTCCCATTAAGTGGGAATATCCCTCTTTGTAGTTTTCTAAAAAGCCGTGTTTGCAGACCCATGGGCCTAAATTTATATTTACCAGGCTATCCAGCCTCCCCATGAACTTATCCCTGAAGGGAATCCTGCGCTTCCTGGTGACAAGTACCTCGTTCAGCAGCACTGTCCCTGTCTGGGTTGTGACAAGCTCCGCGTCTTTCTTTTCTTTCTCGACATTGTTCAAATAGGATAGGTATGAGTTTTTCGACCTCCTTATGGAGTCTATAAGTACCGTGCCATCCGAGAGCGTCAGATGTGGCTTGAACTCTTTTCCCAGAAGTGGCTTGATATAGACATATCCACCCCGAAGTGTATTCATGACAGACACGGGAACAGAGAAGTTGCCCACGGAATCGGTCCATAGGAACTGACTATCCCCGGAAGGTCCGAACACCTGAATCACCTGCTCACCTCCGTTGGTGGTATTTCTTTTCATCTTACGGCTTCCCACGGTTTCCATCCCTATGATATTGTCACATAAGAATGGTTTCCCATGATAGTCTTTCCGACTTGCCTGCCAAGTATACCGCCGCCACCCTTGCGTAAGAAGTAGCAGGTCCAAGGCTTGCAGCCTGTCCGGATTCTTACGGTCGAAGTAATAGGCTGGATGATGAATGTTGCCACGTATCTGGGTCGAGAGAAAATTATAGGACAGCATTGTTTCCCGGTAGGATGGTCTCATGTAAGCTTTGTCAAAGATACTCATGCATATTTCTGCCTGTACCGGTTTTCCTTCGGAATCTGTCACATGTATCCTCACCTCTCCCTTGTCACGGCGTATATAGACTTCCTTCGACGGACGGGCTGTTATCGTCAGCTGCTTATCCGGTAGAACGTAGAATAGCCTCTCGGCTATCGGGCGCCGCTGTTCATCGAAAAGGGTTGCTTCGGCAATTCCCTGTCCGGGGAACCCGCTCATAGGCAAACTGATGATGAGGCTGTCCCGAAGTACCCCGCCGGCCTGATAGCAGGGAACACCACGCATCTGCACAAACAGAGATATGCGGCGAGGCATGCTTCCCCTGTGGCTGTCTCGCCGAGAACACGACATTTTTCCTGTCTGTGTGTTCCAAATGCATTACCATGCCTGAACGAAGAGATGTGGGAAGAGGAAACTCTTGCCCATTGGTTAGTTGTACCGTGTAGCGGACTCCTTCGTGCGGAACGAACGAAAGCAGCCCCATGCCGTCATGACTGCTTTCTATGTTCAATATCCTTGCTCTGTTTTCGCATAGCCAGCCACTCAGAGGGGCAGGCATACCTTGGTTGTCTGTTGTCTTAAATGCAACATAGTTTTTTATACCCTGAACCAGATAGCCCCCCTCCGGATACAAGCCAAGTCTGATGTTGTCTTTCTGTAGTCCGGCTCTCGTGTCTTGTGGTTCCTGTTTGTCGATTCGGTCAACAACCCATATCTTTTTGAGGAAAGACGGCTTCCGTACTGTCTGCATAGAACGAAGACTGAGTATATCCTTCCACCCGGTATTCCCCTGTTTTCCATTTCTCCCCGATGAAGACGTGTCCCTCAGCCCGCCCACCGGAAATCGGATATTTCTCGTTCCACACAAGGCTGTCGGCGGAATCATAGATTCTCAGAAAGAGAGTCCGGCTCCTGTCTGACAGTGTCAATAAGGAGCGGTCGAACAGCCAGGCTTTGAACCACATGTCTTCCCCCGTCTCATAGGTCTCCTTGCTGAAGAGCATGTACGGCTGGTCCTGAGGCAGTGCCGCACGGATTACCTCCAAGTCTTGTGCAGTATGCGGTTGACTCTGACCGGATGCAGTCAGGAAGAACAGACTCAGCAGGAGAAATACTCCAAGATTTCTTACAGGTTCTCATAGGATGCTTCTTACAATTACAAAGCAGGGAGGGCGACCGCACCCCCTACTAAAATTAGATTACTTATACGGACGTGGTCATGGTACTCCACGAGAACACACAGACCTCCTGCACCACTCAGACATTTTTCTGCTTGCAAACCCGGTCTGAGCCTTGTGCACACTCTGCATTCACCTCGGTCGTACTTACAAGATCAGTCAGGCTGATTCCTGAATAAGACTTTACCTTCCCATTTAGGGCAGCTAAGGATATTGCCTCTATTGAACAGAAGGGCAATACCAACATAGAAGTCTCTTCATAATTAGTTATTTCTTAATTGTTAAACATATATTTGGAAAAATCATTGAAACTGTCCCCATGTGGGCATGAATCAAAGAGTCCCACTGATCAATCGTCCTGCTGGTCATTTTTGTTGGCAATAAAATCCAATAGCCATCCTTTGAATTCAAGTAAGTTCCCAAACCTGCTTCCATGCACATTACTTGTAAAAATAAATGCTCTGTATATTCCCTGTTCTTATTTCTACTTTAATCTTATCTCCTACATATTGATAATATATTTTGGACTTACTGTATTTTTCAATTTGATATTTTGGCCAAGAATATAAATTGATTGTATATTGGAAGTTAGATATAAGCATCCCTTCTTTAGTTGCTTTTTGTCATGACAGGTTGCATCTCTCACCATAAGTAAGGATATATAGCATCCATTATGTATTTCAAAACCTTCAATAGGGAAGATATACTTGCTTTGTAGGCTCTTCTTATTTATGATTTGAAGTGCAAACCGCTCCGAAATCCATACTTTATCACCATTGCCCGCTAATATATTATTAGCGTAATTGTCAAATACTATCATGTAAATAATTAGAAATACTTTTCTCATATTGGAAAAATCATTGAAACTTTCCCCATGTAATCTTCGAAACTGACCATATGTAGTTATTTTATAACTTTTGTTGTTAGCGTTCATCTTTTTTGCTTTTCAATCGTATCTTCTTTTTGCCGGTTATTACTATTATTTATTTTTGCAAAAAAATAGATATAATATATTTACATTGCAAAGTGATTTCCCTCTTTTCTTTTGTATTTTTTTCTTTTTCCTCATAGATTCTTTCTTTCCCACATAAGTGTGGGGTACGTTATAATAATGTCCCAGCAGACGTACATGCCCATTACGCTGAACCGTTAATTTCCATATCTTTGCAACAACTAATTCCAAACCATTCGGGAAATGACTTTCGCCATGCGCGGAAACACCAAACCATTTGGGAAATGACTTTCGCCGAGCGCGGAAACTCCAAACCATTCGGGAAACGACTTTCGCCATGCGCGGAAACTGCCAAACCATTCGGGAAACAACTTTCGCCAGCGCGGAAACTCCAAACCATTTGGGAAATGAGTTTCGCCGAGCGCGGAAACATCAAACCTTTCGGGAAATGAGTTTCGCCGAGCGCGGAAATGCCAAACCTTTCGGGAAATGAGTTTCGCCGAGCGCGGAAATGTCAAACCTTTCGGGAAATGAGTTTCGCCGAGCGCGGAAACTCCAAACCATTCGGGAAATGAGTTTCGCCGAGCGCGGAAATGCCAAACCTTTTTAAAAAGTGAGTTGCGGGAGGCCCGCAAGCATTAAATCCTTTAAAAACGATTTGTGGGAGGCCATATAGGCGCGCAAGAAACGATTGAAACTACAATAGAAATACCCTTGTGGATAACGTTTAATATACTCCGAGTAGATTATTTTTCTTGTTACACCACGCTTTCTTAAGGCGTTTGGCATAGTCGGGAAGTAGAGCGCATCTAATCGGGGACTATGATAAGTTGTTGGAGCAAGTCCAAAGAAATCAAAAAGCGTGGCATCATCCTTACAAAGAAGTTCTTTGGCGGTGTATCAACGATAATTGTCCTCGATAATCTCAAAGCATAAAAGCAATTAAAATTCAAATTGAAAGGAGAATCTATGAGGAAAAAGAAAAAAATATGAAAGAATAGGAAAATAAAAAGAAAGTGAGAAATCATTTGCAATGTAAAAAAATATTATATCTATTTTTGCAAAATAAATAATAGTAATAACCGGAAAAAGAAGATACGATTGAGAAGCCCAAAAAGATGAACGCTAACAATAATAGTTATAAAATAACTACATAGGGTCAGTTTTCGAAGATTACATGGGGACAGTTTCTATGATTTTTTTCCATGTTACAATCCATCTTTCTATTATTTTTTTCCAGTCAGAAAAAAATACAAGATAAATTGAAAAACATCTTTCATCAATCTGTATTCTTAAACATTTTTTTCAACTTCTTTCTTCTTGATAATAACGATTCTTTTTGCATAAAACTCTGTGTCTGATTTGGAAATGAAATAGGAGAAAAGTTTTACCGACTGCAATGTTTTTTTGACAAAAGAGTAGCCTATACAGGTTGATTGTTTATTTAGTAAGTTATCATACATCATTTCAATCCAATTGAAATCACCTTTTTCTTTTTTTAAAGAAATCGTAGATTAAATCATTATTCGATGTTTTTTTATTTATTGGTATCAATGATATCCATGTTAAATAATCTTCGTTTGAATTATTTGTAACTTGAATTTCATTTATGTTTTGAGCTTGTTTTGTAATTCCGTTAAAATAGCAAAATGATATAGTGTCAACATGTATTTCGTTCTGAGCATTTATTTTCATGCCAACAAGAAAAAAGAAGGGATGTTATGTAAACCTTTATTTTCATCGTAAATTGATTACGATTATTTATTTTTGCAAAAAAATAGATATAATGTCTTTACATTGCAAGTGATTTTTACACTTTCTTTTTGCCCTTCTTTCTTATATTTTTTTCTTTTTCCTCATAGATTCTCCTTGCAACTGAATTAAGAATGGAGAAGGGAGTCTAACACGACAAAGGATTTTTCATGTAGCTAAAAAGACTATCGCATAAAGGGCTTATATTTTTAGCTAATGACAATCTACGATAGCCCAAAGCCCCAAAAACTATCGTGTAAAGAGATGGAAATTTATGAAAGAGAGACGATATGTATTGCTGTTGTTTTTAGCACAAGGTTTAAATAAGAAAAAGACCACTCAAAAGGGCCAATTTGGCTTTCTTGAGTGGTCTTTTCTATTATCAAGCAATTATTCTACTACAACCGGCCGAATCGACTGACCATATCGGCAGTTATCTCCATTATCAGGGATTAACGCCATCACAATCAATACCCAACAAGCGTGCAAAGTCTTTATCGTCTTCAAAGAGAATAGATGACGAGTAATATCCGCCATAACCGGCATATTTTTACAGCCTTGGTATTATCATATCGAGAGCCCGCGAAGGGTAAAAAAACAAGCCTTTTGAGAGATCTTCTTGCGTCAGTTCTTTACCAAAAGTCATAACTCTTGCAATGTCACCTTCGCCTGGTTCAGTCACTAAATAGCCATATATTCTCTTATTATCTTCCACAACTATATAGCCAAGTTGCCACTTTCCGTTCTGTGCTAAGTTATAAATCTCGTCATATTTTGGCAAGCGATACTTCCCTTTTGTGGCCCAATAAGCGATGTCACCAAAAGGCTGCCTGGTTGAAATCGGTAGTCTCATTTAAGAACTTATCGTCTGTATACATCTTTCCAGAAATATCTGTTTTTCGTTGTGTTTCCATACACATCTTTCGAATAAGTGAGTGCATTCTTACCACAAACACCAAAGTTGAAGTGGTCAATCTGGTCATCCGCCTGCATCAACTCAAACCCATAAGCCTCTGATCCATTTCTATGTAAATCCATAACGAGGATTGAAAATAATCCCACTGATGCTCGGCTAACTTCCATGTTCCCTTATCATATTGCAGGTTTCCCGTAGCCCATTTCACTCCAAATAGCGTTACATACTTTGGAGTTTGCTGCGCACTTTCATCTGCTTCAAAAAGAAATCTCTTGGATATCATCAGCAGATAGTTTCACGATTTCACCTCCTTTTTTGACTATTTTCATTTGATAAGTCTGTGCAGACAAGGTAACAAAGGTGAAAGCGAAAACAATTGAGAGTAAATACTTCTTCATTTTTATTGTTGTTTTTAAGTTGTTATTCTGGGTAATATATTAATTATTTCATCATTTAGTAACGGCTATTTTTAAGGTTACCACTTGGTGTGCATACCACGTATACACCTGCTGGATAAGACGAAAGATTGAGTTCGAGCAAACCATCTGACGACGCTTTTGCCTTAAACACCAAGCGCCCACCAATGGTTACCACACTAACCGGCGCACCGGCAAGGAGTCCTCGCAAGCGAATATGCCCCTCGGTATAGTCTGCTTGCGGTTTACCCACGATGTTGCAAGGGGTTGAGATGCCAAGGGTTTGGGGTTTTTCACTGAAATTATAATGAACGATGTCCGATAAAGCCACAGTTATGCTTTCTTTTGCTGTCGAAGCGCTCATGCTTCCGTTAGCAAAAGTGATTTTAGGTGTGTCAGAAAGTGCAAACTCTGTCTTCGTTCCGTTACGAAGTTCTATGCAAAAAGTACTTCACAGGCCCTGCTGCTTTCGCTCCCAAAGGCATGAGTAAGCATCCGAATAGAAATAATTTGATAAGATTACTTTTCATTGTTGATTGAATTTTTATGATTGTTTTTTTATTGTTTATTTACTTATGCATCGTATAGGTAACCCGCACTTGTTCATAGCCATTTGCAGCCTCAAAGTCCCATGGAAACACAAAAGTCATCGTTCCTTTCGCAAAATCTACCTGACCCTTTGGCGTCACCCAATCAGAAGGAGCGTTACCATACGTGTCACGGCTGATGTCACTTATGCCAAGCCAACGCTGAGGATCTATCGACCCTCCGGCTAAAAAGAAACTCATCAGTAATCTGATAACCCACGGTCTTTCCATTCTCTTTCACATATATCAGAGTGCCTTTGTCGCGTAGTTCTTTCACTCTTTCCCATGCAGAAAAACGATAAACAAAGGGCAAAGTGGATATCGTCTCTTCGTAGGCATTAGGCCGTTGAACCACAAACTCTACCCCACCCGACGCCGGAATGAGTTTAATGCCGTCGAGACTCATACTGAATTGTTCCTTTGTTGCATCGTAATGAATGGCCTGCACCACCGCACTGCCATAAGGTTGCTGCAAAAAGAACTCGTGATCTTCCACGGTTTTGGCCTTCAACACATCGTAAAAGAATGACGTTAGGCCCATAGGATTGTCCACAATCTTTAGTATTGGCGCATCGGCTGTAGCCTTTTCACTGAGCGTGATGATGCTGAATCCCTTAAAAAGAAGCCTGAGCCTGCCCCTTGAAAAAAATTCTTCTTTGTCTTTGGTATTAAATAAAACAGTGGCTTCAACAGGCACCTTTCCTAAGACAGAAGTGAGGTCAAAAACCAAACTTTTCTTTATATCCCGCAATGAGTTTTCAGCTGTTCTGGCGTCAGAACAGGAATGTCGGCATCGGGCGTAACCATGATTTTCACGCCTTCATCTGCGGCTTTCATTCGCGGATTAGACGTCTTTTCCGATGGCTATACTCATCGTTTTTTTGGTACAGAAAGTGCATGCTTTGCATTGGATATCACCTTCACAGTAGCCTCCTTTTGCTTTGCCTTAAAATGCAAAAACACTATGGTCTAAATGCACAATGTCGCCTTCGTTGCCCTCCAAAGTCAGCGTTATGGTTTCGTCTTTTGTAGGAGCAAAGGCCATCAACACATTGAGTGTAACGCCCTCGGCATCGTCTTTCAGCCATAAAGGCATTGCCAACCACAGAAAGCGCAATGCCATTTGACATCTGCACATCATCCTCGTTATCGTTTCTACAGGCTGCAACCAAGATAGAAAACAACAAGCAACGAGAAGATTGTTCTCATAAGTTTCATTTCTATTGTTTGTTAAATTATACTTTATTTTTTTCATGCTTTCTCCTTGTGTTTTCATGACTTCTGTTATGACTTTTCATAACGTTCACAACATACACTACAAGAGAGTGATGACAATAAGACCTAAGATCTTCATGCAAAACGAAAGATAAGTTTCTCTTTGTGACTACTTCCCCACTCTCTTTTTCACCCATGAATATACTCTATTTCAATATTTTTTTCCATCTAAAAGATTATATTGGCTACACTCACGGTCCAAAAATATAGTGGTAGTTTAATCAGAAAAAAACAATAAGATTCGTTTGGGAATGCAAAATTATAAAGAATCAATTGGCTCTGCAATACTCAATAATAGTGATATTTAATGATGCTTAAAAACTATATAAAAAAAGGTGATTTGCCACGAAAACATTCCTATCAATCACCAAAGCAAAGTATTGGTTGCGTGCATAAAGACTTTGCAAAGAGCTCACTAAAGGCTATCAAATCATGCTGCAATCTCTATGAAATGACCGCACGATTTGCACTAAATGACCGCATGATTTGCCGTGAATTGAAAACCAAGACTATTTGACGATAAAAAAACAAGGGCAGCACAAAACACAGAATGTTTGACCACAAGTCATAATGTTAAATAACTTTAACCACCTTGCAAATATCCTTGCTATGAATTGCTCATTCCTATGAAAACCTGTACCTTTGCACCCGTTTCGAGCGTACATTCTATAATAGAGGTGCGCCACATTCACATAAAGTCTAACTTTATTAAATTTAATTTTTTTATTATTTTTATGTCAGATTTAAAGAACGTTCAGCCATTATCAGACTTCAATTGGGACGAGTTTGAGAATGGTTCAAGCGCAAACGTCAGCAAGCAAGACCTTGAAAAAGCTTATGACGAGACCCTGAACAAGATTCAGGAACACCAGGTTGTAGAGGGAACAGTTATTGCTCTCGACAAAAAAAAAGTAGTAGTTAACATCGGTTATAAGAGCGATGGTATCATCCCTGCTTCTGAATTCCGTTACAATCCCGACCTAAAGGTTGGCGACAAAGTTGAGGTTTATGTAGAAAACCAAGAAGACAAGAAAGGTCAGTTGGTTCTTTTCTCACCGCAAAGCTCGCTTGAACAAGAGCTGGGATAAGGTTAACGAAGCGCTTGACAATGGAGAAATCATTCAGGGTTACATCAAGTGTCGCACGAAAGGCGGTATGATTGTTGATGTATTTGGCATTGAAGCATTCCTCCCAGGCAGTCAGATTGACGTTCATCCTATACGTGACTACGATGTATTCGTAGGCAAAACAATGGAGTTCAAGGTTGTAAAGATTAACCAAGAGTTCCGTAATGTCGTTGTTTCTCACAAGGCTTTGATCGAAGCTGAGTTAGAAGCACAGAAGAAAGAAATTATTTCTCACCTTGAGAAAGGCCAGGTTCTTGAAGGTACAGTCAAGAACATTACCTCTTATGGTGTATTCGTTGACCTCGGCGGTGTAGACGGATTGATCCACATAACAGACCTTTCTTGGGGCCGTGTAAGCGATCCTCATGAGGTTGTTTCACTCGATCAGAAGATTAATGTGGTTATCCTTGACTTCGATGAAGACAAGAAACGCATCGCTCTTGGTTTGAAACAACTCACTCCTCATCCATGGGATGCCCTCAGCCCAGACCTCAAAGTAGGCGATCATGTGAAAGGGTAAGGTTGTCGTTATTGCCGACTATGGTGCATTCGTTGAAATCCAACCAGGTGTTGAAGGCTTAATCCACGTTAGTGAGATGTCATGGAGTCAGCACCTCCGTTCAGCTCAAGAGTTCTTGCATGTAGGCGATGAAGTCGAGGCAGTTATATTGACTCTTGACCGTGATGAGCGTAAGATGAGCTTGGGTATCAAGCAACTTAAGGAAGATCCTTGGGAGTCAATAGAGACCAAATATCCTATTGGTAGCAAACATACTGCTAAGGTTCGCAACTTCACTAACTTCGGAATCTTCGTTGAACTCGAAGAAGGCGTTGACGGATTAATCCACATCAGCGACCTTTCTTGGACCAAGAAGGTTAAGCATCCATCAGAGTTCACTTCTGTAGGTGCTGAGATTGAGGTTGTTGTTCTTGACATAGACAAAGAGAATCGCCGTCTAAGTCTCGGCCACAAGCAGCTTGAAGACAACCCATGGGATACCTATGAGACTATCTATACACCTGGATCTGTTCACGAAGGAAAGATTACTCAGATGATGGATAAGGGCGCTGTAATCACCTTAAACGAGGGTGGTGAAGGCTTTCGCTACACCGAAACACCTTGTTAAAGAGGATGGAACACAGGCTCAACTTGGTGAGGAACTCCCATTCAAGGTTATTGAGTTCGTGAAAGATACAAAGCGTATCATCCTCTCACACAGCCGTACTTTCGAAGAAGGTAAAGACGAAACTCCAGCTGCTAAGCCTGCACGTAAGCACACAGCACACAAGGCTGACAGCGCAGCTCAAATCAATAATGTCGCTGCAGGAACTTCACTTGGAGACCTCAACGTACTTGCTGACTTGAAGGCTAAAATGGAAAAAGGCGAATAAATCAAACATTTCACCTCATATAAAGAGTCTGTTTTTGAAAAAAACAGGCTCTTTTTGTATATAAAGAAATTTTTGTTTATCTTTGCAAAGAAATTCAATACAACTGTGTTTCCATTTGAGAAACGCACTTCTATTCAATCATTATTTTTTTATACTAATATGTATAGTAAGGACGAATTATTATCTAAGGACGTCACCGAACTGGCCAAAATAGCCTCAGATTTGGGTGTCACCTACAACCAAAAAGATAGTCAAGAAGATATCATTTATGCCATTTTGGACAAACAAGCCATAGAAGAAGGCAATCGAAACCCATTAGGTGCCAAGAGAAAACGCACACGAATAGTGAAAAAGACACTGATCGCGTCTACACAGTAAAAGGAAAAGACGGCGAGAATCTCGATACAAAGAAGAATAAAACAACTGCTCCTGAACAGAAATCTCTGTTCAAAGACGAGGAGAATGCACCTGAAGAGGAGAAAACTCCAGAGGAATTGCTGGCTGAAATGCCTAAACACCGCGGAAGAAAGTCAAAGAAAGAGCTCGAATTAATAGCTGCTGCAGAGGCCGCACGCACCAATGAAGCTCAAGAAAACAAAGCCGAAACCGTCGAAGAGCAAACAGAACAGCCTGAAAAAAAGACGCTCAAGACAGAGGATAAACAGGAAGAGTTGATTCCCGAAGCTGCCTTTGCTGAAAAACACGCCCTAACACGGAAGATGAAGAGAAAAGCAATCTACTTGAAAAGCTACAAGCCAAAAATCAATGACCATAATAAAGAGGTTGAAGAAGCCAAAGCGCCTATAGACGGCGTATGGTCTGGTGACCCTGGCGACGGCACCGACTTCATTACAGTGGTCGATTTGCCTATAGAAGATCAAGGAGCTGTGCCAAACTATGATATGTTTGATAATCCAACAATGGGTGTTATGCCCTCACAAATGGACTATCAGCGTCAGACGCCGATACAACAAAAATACAGAACGTTTCGATTTTACAGACCTTATTACGGGTAACGGCGTACTCGAAGTGATGCCAGATGGCTATGGTTTCTTGCGTTCCAGCGACTATAATTATCTCTCTTCGCCTGATGATATCTATGTATCAACCAATACTATCAAGAAATATGGACTGAAAACAGGAGACGTTATCCAATGTCATGTGCGCCCACCTCATGATGGTGAGAAATATTTTCCGCTGACAACGATAGACAAAATCAATGGAAGACAACCCACAGAAGTACGTGATCGCATCCCATTTGAGCATTTAACACCGCTCTTTCCAGAGGAAAAGTTCACACTATGTGGCAATCCTTCCACGACAAATCTATCCACTCGAATCGTTGATCTCTTCTCTCCTATCGGCAAAGGACAGCGTGCTCTCATCGTAGCTCAACCCAAAACAGGTAAGACTATCTTGATGAAAGACATCGCAAATGCTATCGCAGCAAATCATCCTGAGGCTTACTTGATGATGTTGTTGATTGACGAACGCCCTGAAGAAGTTACCGATATGGCCCGCACAGTCAATGCCGAAGTGATTGCATCTACCTTTGATGAGCCTGCCGAACGACACGTAAAGATTGCCGGAATCGTACTTGAGAAGGCTAAACGCATGGTAGAATGTGGACACGATGTAGTCATTTTCCTCGACTCTATCACACGTCTTGCACGTGCATACAACACTGTTAGTCCTGCAAGTGGTAAGGTTTTGACGGGTGGTGTCGATGCAAACGCATTGCAAAAGCCTAAGCGTTTCTTTGGTGCAGCACGTAACATTGAGGGCGGAGGTTCATTGACTATCATTGCAACGGCACTCATTGATACGGGTAGTAAGATGGACGAAGTAATCTTTGAAGAGTTCAAAGGCACGGGTAATATGGAGCTTCAGCTCGATCGTTCGCTTAGCAACAAACGAATCTTCCCGGCAGTTAATCTCGTATCTTCAAGCACACGTCGTGATGACTTGCTGCAAGACAAGACTACACTCGACCGTATGTGGATTCTACGTAAATACATTAGCGACATGAATCCGATTGAAGCCATGAACTCAATTCATGATAGAATGGTTCACACGCGCGACAATGAAGAGTTCCTGTTGTCTATGAACTCATGATGCTTTCATGCCTTTTCTAACACAAAAGGCTACTGAAACGGAAAGAATCTGCCTTCAAAACAGAAGGCAATCGCAACAAATAAAACAAAAACGCACAAGTTAATGGTCTGCGTTTCAAATGAAAAATAAGAAAGAGAAGACGTATGAAACAACGAGATTTGTGGAACACGCTTCTCTTTTTTCAGTCAAATCACTGCGTAAAAGCTATGGAATTACCGCATCATCTCACTGCAATTACACGATGTTTTGACGCACATCATTTTATGATATGATTCAACATTAATCTTATGTCAACTTCAATCAATCCCTCAGACCTTTGTTCTCATCTGCGCAACAAGCTTTTTGATGCCGATGGTTGCTATCATGCGATTTGGGAAACTATCCAAAACGACACCACGATAACAGCCGTAGCACGTGCTCGTCAACTGCATATCTATCGCAATGGAAAGAAGATTCTGGTATTGGCGGGCAAGACTTCACCGAAAAATTATCAGAGAAGATGTGCTCTGTAAACTCATTTCTCAGCCCGCAAATCAATGACATTCACCTATATTTTTTCCATAGCGGATTCATCGTCGAAACAAAGCGAATGTATTCTTATTTTTCGATGCCTGGATAGACCCCAGCGCACGTGGTTTCAAAGGCTCTTTTTGAAGCAAAAGCCGACGTATGTCTTTGCATCTCATCACCACGAAGACCATTTTTTTCACGAGAGATTTTAAGTTGGAAAAAGCCTGTTTCCCCATACTCCTTTCACCATAATTCTATCTAAAGATATCTTAGAACACCATAGTGCTGATGCCACAGATGCAGACATTTGGTTGGAGAAAGGCATGCATTGGAGCGACCGGCGGCTTAGCGTTTATGCCACAGGAAGCAACGATAGTGGTGTTTCTTGGATTGTAGAAACAGCCGGAAAACGAATCTTTCATGCGGAGACCTCAACAACTGGTATGCCCGTTTCCTGAATGAAACTTACCAAAATAAAGACATTCTCACGGAGGAATTTGAGTATGTGAATCCTCAACAAGAAGAAAACAGGTTTCTTGAAGAGTTAAACGACATTGAGAAAATCACCAAACAATTCGATGTTGTCATGTTTCCTGTTGATGGACGCATAGGAAATGGTTATACCAAAGGGGCAAGACAATTTCTCGACCACTTTGATGTTGGCACACTTATCCCCATGCATTTCGCTGGCAGTAGCTTTGAAAGTGCCTGGCGTATGAATGAATTTGCACAAGAAAAAAGCGTAGATTTTTGGTGCATTAAGCACGAAGGAGAAACCAAAGAGATTTTTTAGGCTCAACGATAACAGCCTGATATTCGCCTGAAAAGCAACGAGGTTTTCATGGTTCTCATATGAATTAGCAACCCATCAATCTCGATTTACTCCCTCCTTTCATAAGGAGTTAACCCACCATTCATTGGCCAAAATGCCACAAGCTATAATTTTTCTTAAACAAAAGTTTGATTATAGCTAATAATTGCCTACTTTTTGTAGTGTCGTTTTTCATCAACAAAAACAACAAATATACGATGATAAAGAAAGGCACTACCATGCAACAACAATCTATTTTCAGTAACCTCATAACCCAATATGAACCTAAACTTCATGGAAAAGATTTGCTTTCTAAGCGAAACAACATACAGATGGTGAGCTAAAAGCAAAACAATCTCACACCTTAAAACGAACAAAACAACTAAAAAAATTATATATGCAAACCAAGCTATTTTATTATCTTACAGGCACTCTTTCCATAGGCGCCTTCATCCCGGCTCAGGCACAAAAGAAGCCGATGAACATCGTTTATATCATGAGTGACGACCATTCTTATCAAACGATAAGTGCATATGACAACAGGTTTATTAGCACTCCGAACATTGATTGGATAGCAAACCACGGCACAAAGTTCCAAGAAAGCTTCGTAGCTAACTCCTTAAGTGGTCCTTCTCGCGCTTGTATGCTCACGGGAAAGCATAGTCATGCCAATGGGTTTACAGACAATTCAAAGACCTTTGACGGTGGACAGCAGACGTTTCCAAAGCTACTTCAGAAGGCAGGATACCAGACTGCAATGATTGGAAAGTGGCATCTCACGTCACTTCCTACGGGCTTTAACTACTGGGATATCCTCATTGGACAAGGTGATTACTATAATCCCTGACTTCCTATGCAATGGGAAGAAGCTCCAAAGACCAGGGCTATGTGACTAACATTATCGCCGACTTGGCCATCGACTGGATGGAGAACAAGCGCGACAAAAGCAAGCCTTTCTGTCTCTTAATGCATAATAAGGCACCGCATCGCGTATGGAATCCCGACACGTGTGACCTTGATTTATACAATGATGTGGTTTTATCCGCTGCCCAAAACTTTCTATGATGACTATAAAGGTAGGCTCGCTGCACAAAAGCAAAAAATGAGTATCATCAAAGATATGGACATCGTTTACGACAACAAAATGGCCGATCATGAGAACGAAATCCATACAAACACGGGATTGGAACTATGGGGACGCGCCAACTATCAACGCATGACACCTTCCCAACGCGCACAATGGGATCGCCATTATGACCCAATCATCCGCAAGTTTAAGGAGGATAAGCTCTCTGGAAAGGCGCTCGCCGAATGGAAATATCAGCGATATATGCACGACTATATGCGCGTTATACACTCTGTTGACCGCAATGTTGGACGAGTGATTGACTATCTTCGTGAGAAAGGTTTATTGGAAAATACGCTCATTGTCTATACTTCTGACCAGGGTTTCTATATGGGTGAGCACGGCTGGTTTGACAAACGATTCATGTATGAGGAGTCTTTCCGCACCCCATTACTTATCTATTTCCCCGGAGGTAAACAGCAAACATGCAATGAAATGGTGCAAAACATAGACTATGCCCCCACTTTCCTCGACCTGGCTGGTGCCAATATTCCGAAAGATATCCAAGGCGTTTCGCTGCTTCCACTATTGAAAGGCAAGCATCCTAAAGACTGGCGGTCTTCTCTTTACTATCATTATTATGAGTATCCAGCTGAACATTCTGTGTGTCGCCATTATGGTATCCGCACGAAACGTTACTCGTTGATGCATTTCTACAATGATATTGACAGCTGGGAACTATATGATTTGCAGAAAGATCCCGCTCAAATGCACAACATCTACGGCCAACCGGGGACTGAAAAGCTTACGGGTAACTGAAAAAACAACTGCAAAACCTGCAAGTAAAATATGATGATCCCATCCGAAATACCGCAAACGGCGTAAAATAATCTTAGCAAGGGGCCTTAAACTTCAACGTTTAAGGCCTCTTTTTTCATCCTTAATTCTCCCCCGTTCTACCCTATCCGCCAGATGAAGCCCCTTGATTTTTTCATCATGGTTATGCTCCTATCACACACCCAGTAAAAAGGCTTTTGCACAAAGGGAAATTCACCTCGCAAAATGAAATGTGCCGATTGACACGACAATATATAACATTTCACTCGACAATCTGCGCCATTTCACCTCGTAAAAAGCACCAGATTGCGCAACGAACCATACACGAATAAACACAAAAGAATCAATAAACAAAAAATAAAAAGCAGCCACAACATGATCAAAATGTTATGGCTGCCGTTATGATTCTCGCCAGAAGGCGATTTAGTTCGTGTGAAAAATTAATGCTTTTTCTTTAGCGTGAACCGCAGATAATTGCCATCATCGGTCATCTTTGGCTTCGTTGTACCCACCATTCCATAATCATTAAACGACTGCAGGAAGTCGGTTGGTTCATAATCGAAGACGTAAACATCGAGCAACAACTCATGCGTATCAGGGTCAACATAGTTGCGCAGTCCCACATATCCCTCGCGATCGGTGCTCTGTTTGGTTGCACTGAAGAAACGATTCACATCCTTCACCTTCATAATCTGAAGCTTTGTGCGGCTTCTCATGGCTCTAATGGTGAACTCACCATCAAAGACTCCCACTGCAGAAGGTTGGAAATAATACTTAAGATTAGACTCAAGTGAGGTCGTAAGTTGATACTTTCCTGCAGCCAAACGCGTAAAGGTGAAGGTATCATTCTTATTAAACTCGGGGATATTCTCAAACTCGGCATCTGGTATCATGCCATCATACATGTTCTTGATATACTTCTTATCGCAGATAAATTTGTTCATAACCCACTCGCCTTCTACGTCATAAGCATAGCTCGTTATAATGTTTAGTTGAGTCTTTGAATATCTACCTGCATAATAACGATCGGCTTCTGAGAGTTTAGGACGAAGTATAATGACATTGCGATGTGCGTCACGTTGCAAGACCTTTATTTTGAAATTAGCAGTGTATTTGCCAATCTTTACAGTGTCTTTCTTGTTGACAAACTCAAAGTCTGTACCCTCTTGAGCCGTCGAACTCGGGTCAACCTCAAGCTCAATCGGTGTGTCTTCTTCTACATAATAACGTGATCCCGTCTCGGCAGAGAATAGTTCTAACGAGACATCGGCAGTGGCTCCAACCTCTTCTTTGCCGTTCTGGAACGAATAAAGCAGGTCGGGACGCGGCGTCATATCAAGCACTGTTGTCACCGAAGGGTCGCTTTTCAGTCGCATCACAATATTCTTTTGCTCATTAGCTGCATGCAAAGGAGTAATCGTTATCGTGAGTTTTTCAGCGTTTCCACCTACAACATATTGTTCAGAAGACACACTATAATCTTGCCCTTTGACAGCCGTTCCGTCGAAAACAACGTCGAGTGTCTTTGCCTGTTCAGGCTTATGAGCCACATAAAGCGTTACTTCCACGGGCTGATTTGTCAGTGCATAGATCCTACGTTCAAAGCGCATATTGGGCACTTCGGTTTCTTTATCCGCACAAGCAGACACGAGTACCGTCAGAAGTCCCAACAGAAAATAAACAATTCGATTCATCATTCTGAGGTCTTATTGGTTTATACTCTTATTATATTCACTTGCAATGCTGTCTAAAGCATCACGTTCCGAACTGGAAAGACGCTTGGGTTCGGGCATCTTATATTTCGTTCCATACTTCTCTGTGACTGGAGGAACATCGTCTGTATGCTGACATGAGGTGAAAACCAATAGCGTCTGTGCAATAAGAAAGGATAAAAGTATCTTTTTCATTGTTCTCATTTTAATTGTAAATAACTTCAGTATATCCTGGGTTTTGAATGAGTCCAGGGTTCACTTGCAGGTCAGCTGGAGGCAGAGGGAACGTGTACATGAACTTCTCTGTGGTGTATTTCAGTCCCTGATATACGCTCCATATCGCTGGACGTCCATTGCGTTTGAGTTCAAAAAAGCGGTCGCCTTCCAAATAAAGTTCCTTGCGTCGCTCGTTGAGTATAGCCTGCATGAGTGGTGTTAAGGCTGCTCCCGTGCAATCAGTCTTGATGTATTCGTTTGCATCTACAGCCGGCAAAGTTGCCATTGTGTAGGCCGTATAAGAACTGATGCGGTGTGCTCGGAAGTCGTTCAGCATGCGAAGTGCTCCTTCTTTGTCGCCAAGATGATAGGCAGACTCCATAGATATCAATGCAAACTCAGCCGAACGAAGTCCTGTGAAAATACATTTCGTGTTGAGTCTGCGCTTATTAAAGAAGAGCTTATAACGGATATCGCTGTCTTTTTCGGCAAAGAGTTTCACATAACGCGCACTCAAAGGACAACGCTGAATGGATGTATTGAGATACTTAAACATATTGGATGACGAGGGTGTTCGGTCGCTTCTAACCAACATATTGCCTTGAAGACCATCTTCAGCTGTTATCATTTTCTTGTATTCTTCGCCTTGAATCAAAGGATAAGCAGCAACAACTTCGTCGGCATACTGCTTGGCTTCTTTGAAGTGTCCGGTCCAGAAGTAGAGACGAGCCAATAGACCTTTGACAACGATTGGAGTAAACATATAAGCCTTATCCTTAATGTTTTTTGTCCAAAGCTGTCTTGAAGTCGCTTTCAATCTGCTTGAAAGTAGCCTCATACGAACTACGATTAGGCTTGGCTTCCATGTCAAAGTCGGTGACAAGTGGCATGCCAAGTTGGTCTTGAGACGTTCCGGCTGGCTCACAATACATTCTCAACAACTGATAATAAGCCAAGCCTCTCAAAGCATAACAGGTAGCAATGAGCTGCTGACCCTTTTTCACTATCGCGACCATCTTCATAGTTATCGAGAATAATATTGCATCTTCCTATCACCTTATAGAGATGTTCATAGTAGCTATAAGCAGTTGAAGTGCCGAGCATACTGCTTATATAATAGGTGAGATTTGAGGATTGTGCAAGACTACTTTCTACGTTATCACAATAGTCTTCGAAGTTTGTTGCACTGGAGTTATTCATGAAGAGTTCGTTCGCTCCATATCCTCCGACGCTATTTCCATCAATACCACTGAGCATTTCCATAACAAGTGCCTGATATTCCTCAGTGGTTTTAGGAATTGCTTTGCCATAAGGCTTTGATGTCAAGGAAGTCACTGCACGAAGTCATCATGAGCAACAGTCCCAACAAGAGAGCTTGAAGCCCCTTTTGTTTGCTATAAGAAAACTTATTCATTCGATTTTCGTGTTAAAGTCCAACATTAATAGTAAACGAGAAAGAACGGCTGATGGGGATAAACAGCACCAGGCGCTTCAGGATTCAATCCCGAATACTTTGTTATCATAAAGAGGTTTGATCCTGTTACAGAAGCACCGAGACTGGTCAGTCCGTAGTGTCTGATAAACTTGTCAGGCACATTATAACTCAACGTGATTGAACCCAATTTGAAGTATGATCCATTCTCATAATAGATGGCATCTGTAATAGATGAAGACTCGTTTGGCAAGCCAAGATCAATATTTAACTGTCTTCCGCGCGCATCAACAAGGCGTGGATAGCCATCGGTTATAGGGTTGGCAACCGTCCAACGATGGGCCGCCTCTTTGGGTTTATTTAGATATGCTGTGTACAAATCACTGCGTTCAGTTTGCGGATAGTTGGTCTTTGTAGACGAACCCAAGCTGTTATATGACACCGGGGAACGCATTGCAGTGCTTATTTTCGAGCCAAGTGAGAACGAAGAACTAACACTCAACGAGAAGTTTTGATAAGAAACATGCGTTGAAAGACCTCCCGTCCAAGGCGCATTAGCTGTTCCAAGATAGAAAAGATAATTCTTGTAATATCGCCAATCGCGTGATTGTTGGATGGTAACATCAGGTCTTAACTTGAAAGTATAATAGCCAGTGAACGGATCAATGCCTGTATTGTAAACCCGAAATCACTGAAGCTTGCGGGTAATCGAGAATGATAGAACCGAACGTACTGAATCCATTGTTGGGCGCAGAATACTTAGAAATGAAGTTCTGATTATAGGAAATGTTTCCAGAAATGCCCCATGTCAGCTTCTTATTCTTTATTGGTGTGGCATTCAAAGAAAGCTCAAAACCTTGATTTATCTGTTCCGTTGTGTTGTAACTCTGCTCAGTAAAGCCCGTTGTTGATACTGTTCTAACGGCTGTAATCATGTCATATCCGCGTCTTCTATAAGCCGAAGCATAAAGTCCTATGCGGTCATGCAGGAAGCCAAGGTCAAGAGATAAGTTCATGTCATGAGTGTGTTCCCAACGCAATTTTGGATTAGGCGCCTTTCCTATCGAGGCAATCCGATAGTTAACATCATCGACTGTACGATAATAATTGCTGTATTGCATGATGATTTGTGGGTATACACTCTTGTTCACTCCACCCGTAAGACCAGTCGAAACGCGTATGGTTGCACGATTCATGACTGGTTTTTATAGCTTGGAAGAAAGGCTCTTCATCAATATTCCAAGCCAAACCCGTAGACCAAGTAAGATTAAATTGTTCCTTACTTCCAAAGTTATTAGAACCATCCGAGCGTAAAGTTGCATTCCAAACATACTTATTATTATAGACATAGTCTAAGGCTCCATAGAATGAAGCGAATGCACTTTCAAGCTTAGAATAGGTATTTAGTCCGTTAATGATATTGCGATAAGACTCTTCTTCGCTTGCCGTCAACGTACCATCACTGGCAGATCCAAGATAAAGGGAGTCACATGCTGACCTGTTAAGGGGTCATAGCCATACATTTTACTACCGAGTGACGACGCTTTATTATAGCGAACCTCTGTTCCTGCAATGGCATTGAAGCGATGTTTCTCTTTAAGTGTGAAGCCATAATTAGCTTGTAAGCGTGCAAGCCAACTCGTATTGCGACTCTCTGCCTGTGTAAACGAGCCGTAAGTACGGTAAGAAGCAAGATTAGATCCTTCGAAAGGACGGTCTAACCACGCGCTGTATGTGTCGGCACCTATCTCATTTTCTGAATGATCATTACTGAAAGTAGCCGATAATAAGCCATAAAGTCTAAAACCTTCAAAAGGGTCTCCATGTTGCATCTCCACGTAAAGTTGTAGTGGAACTTGCCGACTTTTGCGTTGTATTATCAATCTCTCTCATGACATTAATGCCATTCTTTGGCAAATAATATAACGGGTCTCCATTCGCATTTCTCATTGAGAAATAGGTCTCATCTGCCCTATATGAGCCATCATCATTATAGAGAGTACCATACGGATTAGCAAAGTATGCATACTTATATATATTGAAAGACTCACTTGGAGACTGGCTCTTTAGGTAGGAGAAGTCCATGGAAAGACCGTACGAAAAGGTTGAAGTTGGACTGCCGTTGAACTTTGCATTCATCGTATATGAATCCGCATTGGTTCGCTTTACGATACCATTGTTCGTCGAATATCCACCACTTATATAATAGGTTTGCTTATCCGTTCCACCGCTTAATGATATATTATGCGAGGTCGATACAGTCGTTCTGAACAATGCTTTGAACCAATCTGTAGTAGATTCTCCTAATTGTTTGATATATGAATCTTGTTGTTCTTTCGACCAACCACTAAAGCGTCCGTAGCCCGATCGAATCTGACCAACAAGTCCAATGACGGGATAATAGGTGCCATTTGCAAAGCCTTCAGCAGAGAATTCGTCCCAAATGCTTTGCTCATATGCTAACTTTTCACGCGAGTTCATCAAGTTATTATCGCGTATTGGAGCGCTCTGTATACCAAGACTACCACTATAATTGATACTCAACTTTCCTTGTTTACCACGCTTTGTCGTGATAACAATAACACCAGCTTGCGCTTGTGAGCCATAGATAGCAGCCGCAGAAGCATCCTTTAAGACTGTAATGCTCTCAATATCTTGGGGATTTATGCCCGCAACTCCATTGGCATAAAGCGTACTAAAGTCACCACTTCGGATGTAACTTGAGCCTGCTGAGGGGATATTTTTCTGAATAGGCACACCATCAACAACCCATAATGGCTCGCTACTTCCAGTGATACTTGACACTCCACGCACACGAATCTTGGCCGATTCTCCTGGTCTTCCTGAGACGGCTTGCACGTTTACACCCGTCAATTTGCCTTGAAGCAGCATATCAACATTCTTTAGTGGTGCATCGTTTAGTTCCTTTCCAGAAATCATACTCACTGAGCCCGTAGACTTACGCACGTCAGTTTGTGTATAACCTGTTACCACAACTTGGCCTAAAGTCTTGTCATCGTTCTGCAAAACAAAGTTCCCTGACAGGGGTTTTGTCACTTTAACCACACGCGATTTCAAGCCGAGATAGCTCACCGTGATACTCGTATTTCGAGCAACCCACAATGAAACAGTACCATCAGTATTGGCAATTACGCCGACAGGTTTCCCTGCTACAGCCACTGAAGCACCAGGCAAAGGCTCTCCATTCTCATCTACTACCGTTATATTCACAAGGACATCAGCATCACTATGCTGTGTCTGTGCCTGCAACTGGATAGTAAATAACAGACAGAGACATTAGAATCATCATTTTTAATCTTTGTCTTCATCTTCGCTTTTTTTAATTGATTTGCTTATGCTATGTTATATATTAAAAATTCAATATCTTATTGTTCTCATTCATGTTTGATAATATTGACGTCACGATTTGTTGGAGTCATCAAGTTCTCCATAAAGTAATAACGCATCAAATTCTGATAATATGGACTCCAAACTCCATGATCTTTGCCCGGAAGTACCATCAATTCAAAACGCTTTCCCTTTTTAATCAAGGCATCAGCCATACGCAAAGTAGAGGCTGGAGGCACATTATCATCAACGTCACCTGTTACCAACATCAACTTCCCTTTAAGCCTATCGGCAAGTTGTATGTTTGTAGGAATGCTGCCAAGTTTGCCTAATCCGTGATAAGTTTCACCCCACCATTGGATATATTGGTTATTATCGTGGTTGCCAGATGCACTGAAACATACCTTATAAAAGTCGGGATAAGTCAGCATTGCGGTAAGCGCCATGAAGCCACCCCCACTATGTCCGCAGATGCCCACACGGTTAAGATCTATAAACGGGTATCGTTTTGCAAGCTCTTCTATGGTATGTTTATCGTCGGCTACAGGGTAATCGCGAAGATTTCCATAACCAAAAACAATAAAAAAATCACGCCCTCTTAGCGGTGAAGAACCACGCGGTTGAACATTGATAACGATAAAGCCCATCTCGGCAAGACTTTGATTTCCCGCGTCATCCAAGGTGAAACTACGCGGTATTTGATCATCTTGTGGCCCAGGATATACAAAGGAAATAATCGGATATTTCTTCGTTTTATCAAGGAAAGTCGGCACATACATCACGCCATATAAACGTGTTTTTCCCATCCGCTGCAGGCACATCAACCAACCAAGGAGCCTTTCCAGCCCGCCTCTTTCAAGGCATTATCCGTGCGGCGGGCAAACTCATAATGCTTCAATGGGTTATCAACATCAACCACATTATACACAGTTGGCAAGTTCATCCGTGAGTAACTGTCGATTGCAAAGCGATGATCGGGCGAGAAATCTAACTCATGTGTACCATCACCATAGGTAAGCGTTTGCTGACGTTTCCCATTGAAATCTGCCACATAATAATAGGCATATTCGGGATCATAGGCTTGTTTGTCACCATAACCAATAAAGATTAGTCGGCGCTTCAGCGTGTCAACATACTCTATTCTGCCTGCAACTAAGTTGTCACCACGCGTGATTCGACCTTTCAATTTGCCTTGATTGTCATAGAGATAATAGTTTCCACGACCCGTACGTTCACTCCACCAAATGATTTCTTTGCCATGATTGATGATGCGATAAGACCATAAGTTGACGTTCAAATGGGGCTTACAAACTTCTTGAATGACCACCGACACCTTGCCAGTAGGCAGATTTAGTTTGCAAAGTTCAAGCGTATCAACCCCACGATTGCGTCGAGTGAAATACAAGTTTCCGTCATAGTTTTCATAGTTCAGCTTCACTTCCTGGTCTTTATACTTATCTATCGGCAACACTTTTCCCTCGCCTGTGTCTGCATTATACCAGTAAAGGCGATACTGACGCACATTCTTCTCGTTGGGAAGTGGCATGTGTTTTGTCTTCAAACGTGGCCGATCACCTCTCAAAACATCAATAAGATACAGGTTTCCAACCTTAGAATCGTCGCTCATCAAATGTAAATACACATGGTTATGCCAGCTTCCAGCCGCATTTCCCTCACGAATAGTGTCCTTGTTTGTTGTAAAACAGTAAGAAGCGCCCTCCTTTCCGTCAAAGGTTAGCTGTCGTTTCTCGCCTGTCTTGTTATTTCTCACATACAGATTATACTTGTCTCCAAGCATCGTATAAAGGGAATCACGCGTTGTCGAACGGCTACCCATGTCCTGATTATGACGTTTCTTTTCCGCCTTTTCTGCATAAGTGTTGTCCAACGACAATACACCGGTCGCACGATTATAAACCATGTGCACCTTATTATGCGTCCAATAGATGCGTTTACTGTCATTGTTTTTCAGCGTAATCTCATATAAACGCGGAATGTTATGCGTCTTAGTAGAGTCTCCGGTCAGCCTTTTATATTGCTCAACAAAATGCTTTTGGTCCTTGAGCAGTAGCTCTTGATGTCCCGTTCGGGCATCAACAAGATAACGCTTTCCATATTGTTCATAAACAAAATAGGTTGCCCCGTTCAGCCATGAGGTTGAAACACTGCTCTTATTATATATTGGTTGCAAGATGTCTTCCTCTTGTTGAGCCACCAATTTCCAATCCACCGTCTGCGCGGAAAGCCACAACGGCAACTGAAGACACAGAATGAATAATGTTTTTTTCTCCTCATAGCTTACTTCATCAAACGTTTAACTGCGGCTTCAGCATCAACTAATTTCAACCCCTTTTTTTCATTGCGTGCGGTTTCTATTAGCACACGTTTCAACTGCACAGCACTAACCTTTGGGAAGTAGGTTCGAAGCATTGCAGCGATTCCACTGACGATAGGTGCGGCGACACTTGTACCATTTGCGAAGTCTTTTTGATTGCCGGGATAGACTCCAGAGATGTATTCTCCCGGTGCATATAAATCCACTTTGTGGGCTCCATAGTTAGAGATTGACGAACGACTGCCGTCTATAGCCGTCCCACCTACACGGATAAAAGTTACTCAAAAGGCGCTCCCTTTGCGTCAACACCAGCAGGGAAATAGCCAATAGAATCAATGTTTAAGTGACTGTTTCCGGCTGCAGCAACCACCAAAACATTATGTTTTTCCGGCATAGGCAATGGCTGCATTGACCATCTCGGGATGGGGAGAAGTGTATTTTTCCAAGGCTAAGATTGATGACTTTTTGCCCCATTGTCTACCGCATATCGAATGCCCGTAGCTACATCTTTGTCGTATTCGTCGCCATCAGGACTAACTCTTACGGGCATAACACGTGCGTCGTTGCACACTCCCGAGTAGCGGGAATCATCGTCAACGATGCCTGCTACCACGCTCGCTACAAAGTTTCCATGCTCCATTCCGTCTACGTTTAGCGTATTGTTACCATAGAATCGGTCGGTTGCATCATCCATATTGTCGCCCATCAGCAAACGTTTGTCCTTGTCGCGAGCAATGCCATAGATGCGTTTCTCCATGAGTGCATAGGCCGAACGCTGCTTTTCCATATAGGCATTCCACTTTGTTGTCAACGGCGTTCGATACAAATCGGTCATTATAGCCTGTATAAACGTGTTCCTGACCAACGTGTCTTTCACCTCTGTATTGAGCATTCCTGCCAACGAAAGTGTATCTACATTCACCTTCGTTTGCCTCAACAGGTTGTCCATTTCGCCGATAAGCTTCTCTTTCTTTCCTGCAATTTCATAGAACATGAGATAGGAATTGATCTTCGCTTTGCGCCTCATCTCCACATAATAAGCATACTCTTGCTTGTCAGCATCAGCCACTTCGGCAGCCGATTTAATGTTTTTTTATATTTCGGATAAAGGCGTTTGAACTGGCGATATTCCTCTGTTCCCGCACTCGTCATATTAAATTTACCATCTTTTGTGCCAAGAAAGTTCCAACCATGCACGTCATCTACATATCCGTTATGGTCATCATCACGACCATTAAACTTCTCTTTCGGATTGGTCCAAAGCACTGGTCGCAACGCAACGCAAGTGGTGTCTGCCCCTAGAATCAATAACGCCCACAACAACTTTTTTTGCTTCTTTTTCGCCTTGTGGGCTTGCAAAAACGCGCTGTGCTCCAATGATGTTTGCGCCTCTAAGACTGTCATTCCATTGTTTATACCAACCTGCATAACGGTCGTATTCGGATGTCTGGGCAGACAAACCCGAAGCCATTAACAACAGCATTCCACTAAGAATATATCTTTTTATGCTTACAATTCTTCTCCATCTTTGTATAAAATAATTGTTCGATTTGTTTCTATGTTAACCTAAAAATCAATTCACCTATTTCGTAAAAAGCCTAATCCAAACGATGTTCACAAAGTCATTTTTCGTCAATGTACAAAAAGTAAGACATTTAATTTAATTATACAAAAAAATCGAATTTAATATTTATTGATATTGATTTTTTTCACTTTATTCATGACAAAAAAATGAAAGTCTTTTATAAAATAAAAGCCTATTCCACATGATTAGAAATCAGGACCGTCTGCATTGTGAACGAATGTAAAAGTGAGGTGTGTTTATGCAAGCTAAGTTCAAAGGTGGCTTCTTTCATTGCACGGCACAGGGCAAAGGAGATTTCAAAGTGGCACAAATGGCCGTGTGATAAAAGGCAAATCAGCGTGCAATCTCTATCAGATTACACGCTGATTTGACCCACTTTCTCAAAACGCTTTATGCCAGCCTGCATTCTGTTGGCAAAGAGTCGTTGCGTCAAAGGGAAATTATTTGGCTCTGCCATGCTCCACAAAAGCATGGGCTATAACCACCATCATCAAAAGCTTAACCCCAACGCTTGTGCCCTTGCAAAACAGGCTTAATTTATTCCATGCTTTCACTTTGCCTCAGGCACAAACATGGGCAGTTATCGTTTGAGATACATGTTTGTGTATTGATAATATGCCTGTGCCTTGCGCACAAGTTCCTGCTTGTTTTTTTCTTCAATGGCGTTTCAACAGCCTCACCTTCTTTGTCAAATGTCACCCCAAACTGCTCAACCTTGCGAACCGGAGAGAGTATCGTCAGGCAGTTGTTCTCAAAAATATCCCAAGTTCTGATAAGTCGCCATGAAGGCCCGTGGATGATAGTTTGGTGCAAAGATATCCTGCCCTGTGAACCTCACCTGATAAGGAAGACCAAGCATAGAGAGTAGTGTTGGCATGACATCTATTTGCGAACATACCGTCTTTACCGCCTGTGGAGCGATGTGTTTGGGGCTATAGATGAGACAAGGGATGTGATAACGATCAACAGGAAGTGTTGTTTTGCCCGCACTTGAGGCACAATGGTCGGCAATAATCACAAAGACCGTGTTGTCAAACCATGGCTTTTTAGCGGCTTGTTCGATAAATTTTCCAATGGCATAATCCGTATATTTCACGGCTGCATCACGTGTATGTGGGTTGCCATCTACCTTGATTCGTCCCTCAGGATAAGTGTAAGGACGATGATTACTCGTAGTCATGATTTGGCCAAAGAAGGGTTTTCCGCGCTTCGCATCAGCGTCAAACACTTCCAAACTCTTGTTAAACATATCCTCATCACACACGCCCCAGATGTTGGCAAAAGGTCACATCAGCCTGGCTTTATGGCTGAACGGTCGATGACTTCATAGCCATTATGCGAGAAGAAATCGCCCATATTATCGAAATAACTGTCGCCCCCGTAGAGGTATTGTACCGTGTAACCATGTTGCTTTAAGACTGCACCGACCGAGAGATTACCCATGCGATTGCGCTTTTGTTTAATGATACTTTCTCCTGCACTCGGTGGAATACAGAGCGAAAGTGCCTCAAGTCCGCGCACCGTGCGATTGCCATTTGCATATAAGCTATCGAAAACCATGCTCTTGTTAATCAGCTGATCGAGGTTGGGGGTAAGCTTTTCAGTGTTTCCATAATGGCCAATGAAGCTGGCACTAAGGCTCTCTACCGTAATCAACACAATGTTTCGGGGTTGTGCTTCGGCTGTTTTTGGCGCAAGCGTCTTTACACCTTGTGCATCCAAACCAGCCAGCTTACGATACATTGTGATACAATCGCGCTTGCTCATCATCGGATAGAACTTGTCATATTCAAGTTTATTATTGAAGAAAGCGACGATAAAGTTGCACGAACCATTCTGTTCTAACTGGCCCACATATTGGTTGGCGCTGTCCAACTGGCGTGTAAACGAAGCCATACCAAAGCCTATTCCGCAGAGCACAGCATAGAGAAGACTATGCACAATCAGCAGTTTTTGGCGTGTAAATCTTTTCTAACTTAAACCGCCTATGACGTGAATCGTTGTAGATAATCAAAGCCGTGGCAATGACAGACAACACAATCAGCGGTGTGATGGCATATGATTCCATGATGTTACCCAATACTTCATGCGTATAAACTAAATAGTCAACAGCGATGAAATTGTAGCGAACACCAAACTCTTCCCAAAAGAAATATTCACCCTGCAGAGATGAAAATGAGCAGTAAAAACATAGACACTCCACGTGCCATACATGGTCACTCGGCGCCATGAAATGCGTAGTTTGGGAATGAAAAACCTAAGTGAAAAGCTCACAAACTTCCATCCAAGGAAGAGTCGAGCGATAAGGGGTGCACCACCACCATACTCATGAAAGATTGACTTTGGCCACAAACTATAAGCAAAAGCCAAGGCCAACAGCAGCTCAATGACATAACCCTGAGGGCCTTTTTATATTTCCATTCGTTCAGTCCAAGATATAAAATGAAGAGGGGAATGGTTAGTAAGATGCCGACTCCTAAATCTGAAATGAGTCCTACTCCGAGGCTTCTGACAACATCAAGTGTCGTGAAATGAACTTCTGTTGGGGTGCAAAACATCAACACAATGCGTAGGAGAAAGCCTACCAACAGATAGAGTTTAATGAATCGAACTGCCACTAAATAGGCTGCATTCTTATAGACAATAGGGAGTCTTTTTTTCTTACAAAATAAATTCGCAATCATCATGGATTATGTTACTATTAGACTTGTTTTTTTCGTTGAATCATTGCCTTCTCAATCTCACCTTCCTTGCTTTCGCAGCGCAATTAAAAATGCAATGAACGATTGCTTTGCTTGCAAAAAGTAAGATTTTTTTATTCTGATTTTACAATCATTTAGGGCTTTAAAATATAACGTGCCTCCATAGCCTTTCGCTTTTTGTCATCAGGCAAAACAGACTTTAACCTCCGTGCTTTTGCAGTCTACTTTCGATAGGCTTTGCGATTGAGTTTGCCATTAAACGTGCGCTGAATATGGTCGGCGACTTCAACCATCATAGGGAGTTTATAGCTTTCGAGACGCGTTTTTTTAGATGTGCTATCAATGCTTTCTGCTGGTAATCTTCATGACAAACGACGATGAGTTTCAAGACATTGCCCGCAACGGGATGGGAACCACAGACACAAATGCAGTCTTTCACCGTAGGAAATGCCAGTGCTGCCGCCTCAATCTCTGTGGGATCAATCTTGTATCCGCCCACATTGATGATGTCATCGCCCCTACCCCTGCAACCTCAAGCGTCCCTGTTCATCAATCCTTCCGATGTCTGCCGTCTTGATAACTCCGTCAGTCATCACCGCCTTTGTAGCCACATCATCGTGCCAATAGCCCGTCATCAGCGTATCACCAGTGCAAGCTACGTGTCCCATCTGCAGTGATAAAGAAGGATGAATGCTTCATAGGGCAGGCCCAGACAACCGGCAATACATTCGCCATCATTATAGTTATAGGTTGAAATTATGCCTGTTTCGGTCGAAGCATAAGTATTGTATAGTCGGCTATGAGGCAACAGTTTGCAAAACAATTCCATGTCAGAAGCCGTCATAGGTGCAGCCCCAGTCTCTATAAAATCAATTTTATCGGCGCAGTCTTTCAGTTCATTTCTCCACAACGTTATCAGCATTCGGATTGCAGCAGGGACTAAGAACGTAGCTACTTTTTGTAGGTGCTTGCTCAATCGCATGAAAGAAAGTGCGAATATCTTTCATTCCATCAATCAGGCAAATCGTAGCCCCAGCATAAATGGTGGGATAGACTTTTGAGAGACTTCCAATATGATTGAGGGGCCCATTGATAATAAAAGTCAGGTCGGATTGAAAGCCTTGGGCGCATACAAGATTCTCCGTATTTGCCCAAATGGCGTCATGACTGATCATGACAGCCTTTGCATTGCCGGTAGTTCCCGTAGTATAGAGGATGTCAGCTACCCCATTTGGAGCCGTTCCCTGTGCCAAAAGACGAGAATACTCCTCATACTTTTTGCATGGGAATATCCTTATGTAACGGCACAACAACACCTCCATTGAGATGAATTGCGAAGTAGGAAATGAGGAAATCAGCTGTTGAAGTGGCGATAATAGGAATGAGTCGGCCACGCACTTTCGGGCATAGAAGCAGCCTTGTCCACAACCGATTGATACAAGCGGCCATAGGTATAAGACTCCCCATTGCATAGAAGTGCAAGCTTATTGGGATGAAGTTTGGCGTTCTCGCGTAGCTTATCTTCAATGCTCATGCTTGTTTTGTTTCCGTTTAACCAGTTCAACAATGCTGTCAAGTGACTTAAAGTTCTTTGGTGTTACATCCGAATGGCCCAATTCTATGTTATACATCTCAGAGAGAACCATCAGGATTGTCGTTATTCCTAAAGAGTCAAGTTCCTGGAAAAGGAAATCAGAATCGAAGTCAACGATAGGCAAAATCTCTTCCAATCTCTTACGAATTTCTTCTTTCATAGCTATATTTTTATTCATTCAATTACATGTAAAAACAAACCTATAATGAAAAAGACTTTCAAGTCATTATGCCCTTCTTGTTCAATAGTTAAGCTATCAATTACCTCCAGATTATCAACCAAGTCCTGCGCACAATAAGTCAAAAGAGCCTTTTTATTCTCATCCGTTTCATAGACAAGTACCTTAGTTTGTCTGTGGACTAACGCATAAAAGCAAGGCAAACTCACCATATCCACCATGCTTAACAAGTACAACAGCGTGCTCATCTATAGTGTCAACGGCTTTCGTATAGTTATTATTGTTCTTTAAATTCTTGCGAACCGCACGGAAAAATCTCTTCACCTTTGTAGCGATAACGGTCGAGAACAAGAGGTGAATAATAAGCAGCTGTCTCTATTTTTACGTGCTATCCGAGCATACTCCTGCCTATAAAAGTCGCACGTTTGGCTTGTAAGTTCGGCATAAGATAACTGGGCTTCATTCCTGATTCGCTGATAAGCTTTCACCGTTATCTGTCCAGGAAAGACCTGGATGCTATTCCTTGGCAGGGACCATATTCAATCCATGAATGATGAAAGGCTGAATATCGAGCTTATATTTTTCAGCTAACAAGAACGCACCTTTATGGAAACGGCGTATCGAAGAATGTGCATTTCGGACGCCTTCTGGGAAGATTACAAGACTATAACCATGCTCAACATAATACTGAATGAGGCTATCGTCTATGGAGTTCATGTCATTCAAGGTTATAAAACCATTCCATTTAAATATCTTTTTGATAATAAGATTACTGCTAACCTTTTTATTTGAGACAAGGATTGCCTTTGGACTCAACGCCATAAACAAGGCAGCATCGAGCATAGACTGGTGATTGCTGATGATGATAGACGGAGAAAACGTTTCACTTGTAATGCCTTCTACAGAAAATCTCACACAAGGAATATGGTGAAAATCAAATAAGAACAGGCGCTGTTGATAGCTTCTGAACCACAAACGACGTCTCTCTGAAAAGGGAAATAAGCCAAACAGAATCACTCCTAACAAGTAAACAGTGATTAACTGGCTAAAGAACACCATAGTACAGAAAGCCATTATCAAGAGGTTTTTGATAGAGATTGGGCGCACTCTATACGTCCCTGATGTCCTCACAAGAAGCTTAAAGAGGAGCGGAGGGAATATATATGCCATCAAAACTACCGACAACATACCGGCTATTGTCACCTCTGCCAGCGAATGAAGTGCCGGATGTCGTGCCACAATCAGTGTGCCAATACCAATAAACATGATTGAAGCCGAGATGATAATTGAATGTTTATAGGAGGCAAGTAGCTTGCGACGATAAGCATATTCATACATAGATCCCTCGGTCATAAATATAGTATAGTCGTCACCTTGACCGAAAATAAACGTTGCAAGAATAACATTGACAATATTAAACTGCATCCCTAACAAGGCCATTATACCCAATATCCACAGCCAACTCACTGCCATTGGAACAAAAGAAAGCACGGCTAACTCTAAGTTTCCAAAGGATAACCACAAGAAAAAGAACACAATGAGACCGCAAGCTAAGCCAATGTAGTTAAAGTCATTAGACAAATGATTGGCTATAGCGCTATTCATGCTCTGAATATCAAAGCTGAAACTATCCGTGTTTTTGCAAAAGCGTCTTTCACTCGATTGACATCATTTGCCCTTCACAGAAAAGTACATTTACAACATTATATCGCTTGTCAACATGGTCTGAACTGAAGTTACCTGCAAAGAGAGATGTTGTTAATGGAGAGAAAAAAGAAAAGGGTTGAGGTTGATAACTCTTATTCAATAAAGTATAAAAGTCGTCAAAACTCTCTACTGAAAAGCCTTCCGTCTGCATTGAAGAACGCAAAGAAGTCGTCAGCTTTTCCTTGTTACGATGCAAGAAATCACGCCATAATGCAAGCCTACGCCTTTGCTCTGAAGTTGAAACTACAAACTGATTGCAAGAACTATAATCGTGAACTAACTTTGTCTTTACTAACTTATCAAGAGCTGGTTGCAAGCGAAGGTTCTTATCCAATGCCCCATTCATGGTTGAATCTGCAGTCACTGCATAAACCTTTTGATACTCTCCATTGACCATCATTGTGTGTTGGAAGTAAGCCATATCAGCCTTTTTGCTCGTCTGTCATGTAGTTAATATTAGCCATGTTAGCATCAAACTTTGTTTGAAAACTATAGTAACCAAAGACCAAAGTCATGACAACTACTATCGTAACAACAATGGGATTATTCTCTAATGAGACCTCACTTATCTTATCTAAGAACGTGTGTTTCACTTCCTTGGATACCTTAGAAAGGTGTGGAAGATAAATCAAGACGAAGACAATTGTTCCTATTAACAAGAAAGAACTAAACAAACCTAAGTCTTTTTAAGGCTACCGATTGCAAAGGAACCAATGCTAAGAACGCCCCCACGGTGGTGATATTACCCACGAAAAGAGGCATGATTAGCTCACGCAATGCCTGCTTTTTTTGAGGCGTATGCGTCAGATGAGCGATGAAATGCAATGGATAATTGACCGCAATCCCAAGGATTACTGAACTTATTCCTATGACTATAATCGATACACTGTTGTGAATTAGAGCCAATCCGCCCATAGCGAAGAGCCAACCCCATGCAATAGATAGCGCAATTAAAAAGATATTGCGTAGATTGCGAAGCGTAAAGAGCAGCAACGCCATAATAAAGACCACCGCAATTGTAACAGATAAGATGCTATCGGACTTGATTTGAGAAGCATTTCCCACTGCAATCACGGGTCCACCGATAATATGTATATCGAGATTCCTATGGTGAGCCATCACCTTTTTACTGCATGTTTGCAATAAAGAGATGAGTTTTGCGTTGTTTTCTGTTTCACTTGCGCCGTAAGGTGAACCTATTATAACAAATGCTTTCTGCATATCCGGCGAAAAGATATGCCCATCATATAACTCAAACTTAAGGCTTGTATCTGCTCGTTGCAGTTTCTGCACCACAGGAGTAAATAGGTTTAGCGGGTCACGTTGTATGTTATCAGAAAGCAATCCCCCTGCAGGGAACAGCAACATCTGCTTATCTTGTTGCAATTGTCTATGGATGTAATCCGTCGTTTCAAGCAAACTGTCCATCCTTGCATAGTCTTTCTCCGTGAGAAAGTAAGGAATATTGTTATAAACAAAGTCGGTTACTGCTGACAATTTCTCCAAATCTATCTGCGACATGACATTCGCACACGATGAGCTGTGTCAGCTCGCTGTATCGTTTCAACGAAAGCATCTACTGAAGTCACCATCATTTCAGGGTTTGTTTTCGTCGTATCACGATATTGAAAGACTGCAAAGATCTTATTAGCTCCTGAAATATCCTGATAAATCTTTAAGGCATTATGATGTTGACTGTCTACAGGCAGGAAGTCAGATATATCTTCTTTATAACTCAAACGAAGCACAGATACGACCAAGAGTAAAGTTACGACCACGAAAGAAAGCACACATAGCATTCTATGTGCTTTCATATAATCGTATAATCTCAGTATTGTTGCTGTCATCCTACTTATTGTTTACAGGGTTGGAATAGATACCTAAGAAGATATCTATTAGCTTTTCGATATCACAAGTGTCATATTCTTCCAAACGTTTAAGCTTATTTATAAACATAGTTTTCTGTTCATCGGTATAACAATCTCTATATTTTGTTGTCCCATATCTTAGGTCATAAGCAACATAATTGTTGGGATAAAGTCGATAAGCTTTTATTGATTCGGCTATCTAAAAAGCCTTGCTACAGCTTTATGATATTCGTTGTTTGTCAGGTTTTCAAATTTAGATAACTCTGCATAAGCTATCGGATCACAAAGTTCAAAGTGTACTCTTCCCTTCTCTTGTGTTATCCCCTGTGAGAATACTATTAAGGTCTTCTCCAGGTTTTTTGGTATATTTTGAGAACTGAGATTCATAGACTTCAAGTGTCTTTAATATGTCACAAGGTTCCCACTCATAGGAAACCGCAACAGGAACTATATGTAACTGATCGATAGCCTTTATCTTATCTTCAGGACACGACATGCAAAACATCTTTATTATGCCTTGATCGGTCGCATCATTACCATCTTTTGTCCGCCCATTTCGTTGGGCAATCCAAACCGATTGCCCTTTTTCGGTGATGACATATCGTATATATTCCGACAAATGCTTTGAACTTCGATAGAAGTCTTTAATGTTGTTACTGGGCCGTTCAACCTTAAACATCTTGTTACTCTTGCCAATATCCACCACCAACTGATTCATCATTAGGTTCGCACCGAATGTAATCTCCGTCGTATCAAAACCTTTTGTTACCAAATAATATTGTAGTAAGCTGGAATCCAGCATGATATCACGATGGTTAGACACAAAAAGATAATGCTCATTAGGGTTCAACTTATCCAAGCCTGAACAGGAAAACGCCGATATACTATGTTCTATCACGCGCTGATTAACCATGCGCATCGTCTCGGTTTGAAACGCTTTAACGGTCTTGTAGTTTCTAATCCGTTCCTTAACTGCCTCTATCGGTTCGTTCGGATAAACGTAAGAAGCTAAAAGCGGGAATGAAGAGCTGTTGGCTATACGCTCCATTGCTGCGGGAATCTCTTCGGCCTTATAAGGTCGGATGTCTTCAAATTGGTCCTTGTTCATTGCTAATATGGTTTTAGTTCTTTAGATTAAGTGCTTTAAGCCAATTCAAAAATTCGGCTTTCCACTGTCTACTCTCGGCTGTTCCCTTGTTTTCGGTAGCGCCAAAGCCATGTCCTCCCGTTTTATATTGTATATAACGATGAGGTATATTAAGGCTTGTCAGCGCCGAATCAAGTAGTTCTGAGTTATGATATTTTACGATTGGGTCGTCAATACAATTCACTAAGAACACCGGGGGGCAATCTTTTGGCACATGAAGTTCAAGAGAAAGCAACGCTCTTAATTGTTGATTGTTCTTCTTGTTATCCCCTAACAATGCCCTGCGCGAACGCTTTATGAACGCATTTGTCGACCATGGTTACAACGGGATAAATAGGTGCTATGAAGGCAGGACGCTCTGAAGGAGGCAACAACTCGGCAGCAGACATCACCAGATGTCCGCCGGCTGAGAAACCCATTACACCCACTTTACTCGGTGAAATGCCATATTTCACCGCATGATTCCTTATATATTGCATCGCCATTTTGTAGGTCGTTGAAAGCATCAGGATATCGGTTGCCTCTGAATAGATATCGAAAACGGGTGAGAAAAAGCCCAGAAACCGGCCGTGCGATAACGCAAAACAAAGGCCGATATGCCATTTTCCTGCAACCACTTTCCAACACTTTCACCCTCAGCCTTCATGTCGTGCCAGAAGTAACTCCCACCCAGGGACAAACGATAACTGCCACATTATTCTCGCCATTTGCTAAGTGAGGGGTCAGTGAAACCATTTTTCTTGACGGCTGTTCCCTGCCAAATGTTAACCCGCTCTGCATGGTTTTGTGCACAGACAAGGAAGAGATGAAGACAAAGGAGGCATAAAAATGATATAGCGTTTTTCTATTCATTGACAACTTTATTTATTTTATTTATAATGTAGTTTCTGCCCAAAATAGCCTCAACAGTGTTAATAGCCGTGAGCGGAACTCCACAAAAACCTGGGAGGTTATTATTCTGTCCGGTCAACAATAGATTATCAATCTTTGTAACAACAGGAAGCTGTGACAGCATCATATTTTTGTAATCCTTGCTAAACCCACACATCGTTCCCTCTTTTGCTCCATAGAAATCACGGATGGTTAGCGGCGAAGCAGTGTTTATTTTATCTATACAAGCACTGAAATTTGGATGAAGTTCCTCAACCAAATCCAACAATTGTTGCGTTCGTTTCTCTTTCCAAGCCTCATAATCAGCACCCCGTTTACCAACTTTAGTGCCCTCCCATTGCGCCACATCTGCATATAACATCGGAACAGTTATTAAGGCTTTGGTGCTATAAGGCCCTTGATTCTCTTCGGGAGGTGTCATGAAAAGGAAGCCCAAAGGCCAGGGTTTATCCGCCTTTCCGAAATTCCATATTTCATCATATCTTGTCATATAAAACTCAGAATGATTGATATAAGGAAAGCTTTCGGGCTTCAACTTGATATAAACAGAAAAGGCTGAATAGGCATTTGGAATAGCATCGAGCCTCGTTCGATAGGCTTTAGGGAGTGCTTTCGCATCCATGAGCTGAAGTAAGGTGCATGGATGTATTGCCGAAATATAGTAATCAGCTTGAAACTGATGGCCCTTGTTCGTCCTTATGAAGTCAATGTGGCGCTGATTCACTTCAATCCATTCAACACTTTCATTTCGTATGATTGTGCCCCCAGCCATTTCGATGACAGAAGCCAATAGATTTTGCAAACTTATCACTGCCTCCCACGAATCTACTTGCACCCTGCATATAAAGCGAACTGATGATAGCATGGACGAAAGCAGGGCTTCCATCTCCCCTGCCTCCATAGAGAGGATTCATATAAGCGACAACACTTCGGAGCTTAGAATCATTGATATACTTTGCAATAAAGGCATCTGCGGCCATCAGAAACTCATCAGAATGCGTCTTCAAGGCAGCCGAAGAAGGACGAAGATAGAATAAATCGAGCTCGTCAACAATCTTAAACACTGCATCAACATAAGCCTTTAGGTTCTCTTTTTTTCATGCGGAAAGTAGGCTGCTAAAGACTCAATAAAAGCCCGCTCTTCCCTTTTTTTATGTGGTAAGTATACTTATCTTCTGCAAAATATAAGCTATCAGTACAATCATCATCCACGTCTTTCAGTGCCACCTTATCTATGATATCTAAATACTGACAGATGCGATAGATGTTGCCTCCAGGCTGCATTCCTCCGACAATATGCATTCCGGTGTCAAACTTTAAGCCAAAACGCATAAAGTTTTGCAAGCCTCCTCCTATTGTAAAGTTCTTCTCTACAACAGTTACCTTAAAGCCTTCTTTGGAAAGAATAGCCCCAGTAAACAAGCCGCCTAAGCCTCCACCAATAACAAGAGCAGTTCTCATTTGTTCGCCTCCTTTATCTGTTCGTAGATTGTTTTGGCGGATAACATTTCACTACAAGTAACAATTGCACCGACCAATACACCCAACATACCATGAGAATTGACATTCTGCCCTGTAAGAAAGACATTAGGAATCCTCGTTCGTTGAGGCACTCTACAAGCACTTCCCAAGCTTATATCCTTAGCATTCCCATACATTGACCCGGCTTCTGTGCCTGTATAATCAAGATAAGTGAGTGGCGTTGAGGTATAATAGGTTTGGATTTTCGAACGAATTCCAAGGAAATGCTGCTCCAACACACTGATTAGTTTCTCTGCTTTGGCTTTCTTGAACTCTTCATATGCTTTACCACGTCTCCCAATTGCAGTGCCTTTCCACTCCTCTACATCAGCCATTTGCATATAAGAAAGAATGACTCCCGTCGAAGCATATTGCGAATCGTTGTCTGGACAGAAATGCATATAGAGGAAACCCTTAGGCCAACTGCCCTCCGAATAGTTCTCACAATCCCACGGAGTCGCGTTCTGATACCCATAATAATTATAATTTAGGTAAGGAACTGCATTCTCTTTGAAGTGCAAATAAACAGAAAAGCCTCCAACAGTTTGGGGAATCTGATTAATCCTTTTACGGAAAGCAGGCCGAATAAGCTTTGTATCAAGCAATTCTAATGTACGCATCGGGTGCGTGTCTGAAATGACAATGTCACAAGGGATGACCTCCTTATCATTCACTTCCACCCCAATTGCATGCGTATTATCACAAAGAATCTTAGTTACTTTCTTCTTCGTCAACACCTCACCACCATAGCGTTTTAGCGTGTTCTCTAAAGCAAAAGCGATTCGATCGCTACCCCCCTTTACACGAAAAGCACTTTGATTATAAAAATCCATAATGAAAGCATGCGTTGAGAAGGGTGTTTTGTCTTTCTCAGCAGCATAAAGAGGGAGGTTTCCTACAAGCACTTTAGCTAATGTGGGATTAGTAATCACCTCGTCTATCACCTCATTAACCGACCGCAACTGATATTCCATATTCAGCGCAGCGTCTGATTCGGCATACTTAAGGGAATGTAATGATGAGGCATTTGCAATCTCTTCAACCAAGTTATAATAGTTAACGATGTTGTCATATTGGTCTGGAAAATACTCCGTCATCCTCTTTATAAAGGCTTCTTTCCCATTAGCAAACTGATAACGCTTTCCACTCAACGACACAACGTCATATCCTTGAGGATCTAATTGAGATAACTTTACCGCCTGATCTATTTCCAAGTATCTCATCAGTTGGTTCAATGTTTGCCCTTGTGCGGCACTCCCAATGAAATGCATACCTGTTTCAAACTTTGCACCATGACGCGTAAAGCACTGTAAACAGCCTCCAATCTGGGCTCCTTTCTCTAATATGGTTACATCATAGCCGTTCTTTGCCAAGATAACTCCTGACGAAAGGCCTCCAAGACCGCTACCTATAATAATAACCTTAGTATTTTTCTTTCATCGTTCCAACCTATTAGCTATTTCTTCATTCCTTTCGATATATCGTCTGACGATAAGCCTCCAAGTCCACAACCTATAATAAAAGAGCTTAGTATTTCCTTTCATTGTTCCAAGCTGTTAGCTATTTCTTCATACTTCTCGACATATCGTTTGCGCATCGTTGAGGCTTGTTTCCTCAAATCACCCATTGCAGAAAGTTCCGTCTGTGTTAAGGGTTTATCTACTTCTATGTAAAAGATTCCTTTATGTAAATGGTGACTTGTCTTAGGAAGTATCTTGCCGGGACCATAAAGATACATAGGAAGAATCTCTAAATTAAACTCTTGTGCCAAATAAAAAGCACCTTGATGGAAGCGTCCTATCCTACAATCTTTGGAACGAGTTCCCTCTGGATAGACCGCAACACTATATCCACGTGCTATGAGAGAACGTAGATGTGGCATTATCTCTTCAATCCCTTCTCTAACTGGTAAGTATTCGGCGTTGCGAATAAGAGAGCCATAAAATGGGTTGTTCCAAACCCAAGCGTTAGTTAAGAAGACTATCTTTGGAGTGAAAACCAATTGACACATCAAGTCAAGATGGGACTGATGATTACATATAATAATACGAGGTTGATTGAAATCTATACCTTTTGCTATCTTATATTGAAACTTTGTACCTGGTATACCATGATGAATCATCACGAAACGAGAGGCATGATATATCAGTAAATGAAGCCGATAGCGTTTCTTTTCAGTCATCTTTACCCAGTCTTGTATATATCCAAACGAAAGGAGTAAAGACAACTAAGGTAAAAAACAAAAAGAAAAGTAAGGAATAAACAGTTCGTATTACCTGCATGAACAACCTACCTAATCGTAAAGGTAAGCCATAAACCACGGCTAAGAAGCATAGAATTGTATTGAGCAAGCTAATCCTTGCAAAGTCCATTCCAGGTCTAAAGTGACTCACTCTCTCTGTACGTGGGGGATAATAAACCCTGATAGGAATCGAAACTAACTTCACACCATGCCACGAAGCGAAGACAAGCAACTCTAATTCTGCCTCATAACGTGAAGTCAACAACGACAATCCGTGTAACCTTTTCAAAGGATATAGTCGATAACCTGTTTGTGTATCTTTTAAGGCTCGACCTGTTTGAATGTAAAACCAGAAATTAGAGAAGTGGTTAGCAAACTTACTTCCGCTTGAGCGCTCTACCCCTTCTAATTGTCTACTGCCTATAATCAGTGAATGAGGATATTGTTGATTGGCCCTAAGAAAAAGCTGAATATCCTCTGGATAATGCTGTCCATCCCCATCAAGTGTTATGGCATAAGAGAACCCTTTCGTTAAAGCGGCCTTAAAACCAGCCTTTTAAAAGCATAGCCTTTTTCCTTTGTTTTTAGGATATGAAATAATTGTGATTTGAGGAATACCTCGCAAGATTTTCAGCGTATTATCCGTACAACCATCTGCTACTACAATAACATCAGTACAGTAGCAAAGCGTTTTCTCCACCACCGTTTTTATTGTTTTTTCATTATTGTAAGTAGGAATAACAACACAGATAGACCTACTTCTCAACTGTGTTTTTCAATTCAACCTCTGTCATACGCATTCATTACTAAAGATATTTTTGGCCATCGCCTTATCCTCAGAAAAGCACTACTAATTGCGCTTCAACCATGGTATTGCACTCACATCTTTCTAATTTCTTAATTTGATAAGTTAGTGTTTTCGTTTCATTAGGAGCTATTACAGACAAGAATTTCACGTTCTTTATCTTCTCAATGGCCAACCTTTGCGTGCGAAGCGTTTGTTCTGACAACAGGTTTTCAATGAGTTCTTTTCCTATTTGCACTATACAAACGCCAGGAGTAATAGGTTCTTCTGGGAAATGAGCCTTGTAAATAAAACAAGAAGGGATAAGTTCTATCGTGTAATTCACTATCCCACCTTCTTCCATTCGACGAATAATCTTATATATTTCATTATTCATTTGCATCTGCATCGCCCTCCTTTGCTTTAGGTTTACTATCATCACACATTACAGAGAAAGTGTATTCTATGTGTAATCTCTCATTTTTATAGGTCGAAACTCCTTTTAACAAGTTCTCCATTACACGCTGTAAATCTTGTTTAAGCACTCGACGTATCAACCAATTGTCTAACATATCAATAAGATCTATTAGCTTTATGCGCTTTGTTTCAGGCTTATAAGAAAACGCTAAGGCTGTAATCCCAAACTCATTAAACATCACTCCCCGATATTCTTTAGCCTCTCTAACAATCAAAGTGATACCACTGAGATAGCTCTTTGGCATCTCTATGGTAGTGGCATATTTCATTTTGCAACCTATACTGTCCTGTAAGGGTTGCTGATCTGCAACGACTTGTCCCTGTGCTCTGCCTGTCATTGAGGAGAGAAGGAGCAGAAAAATACTAATTAATCGTAAATACCTTTGCATTAATTGGACTATTAACTTTCACGTTTTTCATCTCAATAACCGTGCAATCGCCACGCTTTTCTACAAGTTCTACCTTCGAAACAATGGCGTGTTGCCTATTAAAATGAAGAACAATCTTTTGGAACATTTGTTGCATCTGCTTCTGTTGTGGAAGCAAAGTCGCTATATATTCCGATGAGTTTGCAGAGAAACTCACCTTAAAATCTTTCTTATCATTCAAGCATTTGCCTACAACACTGTTCATCATGATGCGTGCTATCTCCTTTTAAAGAATTTGCTTTGGTTCACATTTATCACATCATTATGCTTGCCCTTACTAATGAAAACCTTCGAACCATTTAGGATAAAGGTATATAAATAAGGTGTAGTGTATTCCCAACGCAACTTATCACTCTGCTGATAATACATCTTTCCTTGGGATATCATCTTATCATTGAGCATACGAACTGTCTTTGTCTGCACGAAATCACAATGCATTGTTTTTCATGTTTGTAGCTGCAACTTCTATCTGCTGCCTAACATTTGCCTCATTAAAACCTTGGGCAAAAGCTGGCTGTTCTGGCTATACATAAAAGCCATAAATAATGCAATAACTTCTTCATTTTTATATCTTTTTATTTTTGCAATAACACAGCAACCTAAGATGATTAAGCCTACTCCAACCCACTTCATCATTGATACTGACTCATGGAAAAAGAGCATTGCTGCGATGAGACCAAACACATAACTCAAACTTATCATCGGATAAGCAACACTCAATGGGTAATGTTTCACGATATACAACCACAGAATGGAACTCAATCCGAATAAAAACACCGCTACAAGCAAACTGCCAATTGAGCAACAAACTTAACCCAAAAAGGTTCGTGTCCAGCCAAAAGGAAGCATCTTTTGAAGTGCAAACTTCAAAAAGACTTGTCCGCCTGCTAACAGCGAACTCTGAATAACGGCCAATAGAACTACTCTCCACATGACAATACTATGGCTAAAGAATGGATGGCAGGACGCGCTTTTAACTTCATGCGTTGCAACAAAGAATTAAAACAAAAGGCGTGCTTTCTTCGTGACAACCTACAAGAACTGTCTTTGCCATTCCATGCTGTAAGAGCAATTTTGCATCACGCATCGCCCAATCCAATGACTGTTCTCCCTGCGTATAAGTAACGTTATAACCATGACAATGGGTTTTAATGGCGATGTTACCTCCTATCGTGTTGTGAGTACTTTGCATGAAATAAGTAGGCTTTAACATTACTTCTCCCTCATCTTTTTAACTGCTCTAACAGCCGTTCACTGTTCTCCAAACACCCATACTCCGTGGCAGTTATAATCGCATCGGGCTTTTTCTATACCGGCTTGATTCAATGCTTCCAAAGAAGCAAGCAACGCACTTTTCATGAGCTTTCCTAAGCGACAGGGCCTCCAAAGGCTTAACATACTTGCGAATGTTCTCAAGTTCTGCCTCTGAAGTTATTTCTACTTGAGCGAGTATTTTAATCTCTTTTTCGTTGCTTTCTCGTTCAGAAGTTGCCTCAACTGGATGTGCAGAAATCACCAAAGAGGTGTCGTTGCCTCCAAAAACCAAACGCATTGCAGAGGATATGTTCTAAGTGAATGTTCTCTACTCCAAGTGTAGGCGTGATGCCATTTGCCATCTGACAGCGCCAACCCAAGTTCGCCGGCACGAAATGATGTTGCATTGCTAAGATACAAATAACAGCTTCTATGCTGCCAGATGCACTTGTTGTATGCCCCGTAAAAGCCTTAGTGCTGGACACTAACGGCATATTCTCGCCGAAAAACTCGCTTTAATGCTACGCTCTCACTCTCGTCATTGTTGGGTGTTCCGGTGCCATGCGCGTTTACATATTGGATATCTTGGGAAGTCAAATGCGCCATTTCGATGGCTAATCTCATAGAGATTACCGCGCCTTCTCCGTCATTTGACGAGGCCGTTTGATGGAAAGCATCGCAGGCATTCCCATAGCCTGTTAGAAAAGCATGTGGAACCACGCCGCGATGTGCAGCCATCTCCTGAGATTCTAATACCACAAAGGCTGCCCTTCGCCTAAATTCAGTCCCTCACGGGTGTCATCAAACGGACGACAACGATGGTGATCAAGAATCATCAACGAATTAAACCCATTGAGATGAAAGCGAGATAAGGCTTCTGTTCCGCCTGCAATAACGATATCTGCAGCCCCTGTTTCAAGGAGACGAGCACCAAACATGATGGCGTTTGCAGCCGATGAGCATGCAGTTGACAAGGTCGTTACCTCAGCAAAAGATACCAAAGTGAGCCGCCATTATATTGGTACAGCTTCCGCAGTCATGCTGTTTGAGGAACGCTAAGTTTGCATTTTCGAGGTCATTAAAACATAGTTCAGTCAGATCCATGCCTCCAACGGTCGTTCCAGAGACAAGCGTTATGCGCAAAGGAGAGCCATTTTCTTTCTTCTTTAAGATGTCAGCAATCTCTAATTTGGCATCTTTTAGCGCCTGTTGTATGGCAATGATGCCCATCAGTGCAGTGCGACTCATCGGTTGAGACAATGGAATGCCAAGAAGTTTCTTCATCTGTTCGTTTGACAAATCAACTTCTCAACCGGCAATTCATGATGAGCTGACTGGAGAAACCTCATTTCTCCTATCCCACTTCGCCTTTCAAGCAATGATAGTAACACCTGTTGCTTGTTCAAACCAATTGCAGAAACAATGCCTTCTCCTGTGATTGCTATGTTCATCTCGTTCATTCTCCTTTCTTTAAAAAAGGGAGTTTATTTCTTTCTATGTTTGCTTACATAGTCTGCTATCGATGCAACACTTGTAAAAATTGCCTTTCCTTCCGAAGGATTAGCTAACTTTATACCGTATTTTTTTCTCCATAAGAACGATTAGTTCTAAGGCATCAATAGAATCCAAACCCTAAGCCGTCACCAAAAAGAGCCTCATTTTTCGTCGATATCTTCCGGTGTCATCTCTTCGAGATTCAAAGCCTTGATAATCTCTTCTTTCAGTTCTTTTATTAACTCTTCCATCATTACTATTATTTTTATACGATACTATTTTTAATCTTATTTCAGTCTTAAATATATTATTTATAAGCTATATATAGGTCTGCTTCGAAATGTTTGTCGTCTTCATAATCAAGCCATCCCGTTATCATGGAAGTGGTTTGGTCGTCCATAAAAGCCGATTCTATGATATGCTGCATGAGCAATTCGTTCTTCTTTGGTAGGATATAAAAAGAAGTTTCGCCATGATATCCGTTGCGAATAGCAATCTCTCCGGTAACAATATTTGGCAGTGTATACACAAAAAAACAGAAGGACTGGGAAAATAGTTATCCTTATCTGCGATTGACGTTAGATATTTCTTATCAGACACTATCGATGAAGAACGATTAAAAAAGACTATTGCTCTCGCCTTATTTACATCTTCTTTGCAAGGTCCTTCCTCTCTTTCGGCCTGCAACAATAGTTCAGATGCCACAAAACCTAAACGGCAAAGACCGTCCATTTTGTAATATTTCGGATAGTTTCCTATCTGCTGTTTATAAATTGCCGTAAGCAGATTGTGCTGAGTTTCGCTCTCATCAACAGCGAAAACCTTATCATTAAGCCAAACGCCTTGAGGAGAAAGGTGAACATGATGCTTCATTTCTACATGCGAAGGAAGTTTGGTTGTTTCGTCAACACACACATTTGGGGCAGTATCTGACTTCACCGAGCGAGCAAAAAGCGTTGCATTGCAGCCACCAAAGCCCGATAACAGCTTAAGAAAAGCCTTCTTTTGTGTTGTTTGATGCGTTGAAGAGAGCTTCACTTTACCAGAAACTCCCACTTCTTCAAAGCCTCGTGTGCCAAGAATAAGATGGTCGTCAACCGACTTCATGCAAAGAATCGTCTCTATAATACCGGCAGCTCCCAACGTATGTCCAATGTAACCTTTTAATGCATTCACAGGAATGTGCTGTAATCCAGTGCGTTGAATTGCAATAGCCTCCATTTGGTCATTGAACAAAGTGGCTGTGCCGTGGGCATTGATAAAGGCCAGTTCCTCCGTATCTACGCCCTCCATAGTCGCTTGTAAAGCCTCAACCAGCCCCTCTGCGGTCTTAGATGGTGCGCTGATATGATAGGCATCGTTCTTTACATAGCCATGACCAATCTGCCATACATGGCTATTGGTGTGCAAGCTTGCCTTAGTTTCACGCGCCAAGACTATTGTTGCATACGCCTCTCCTAAGTTAAGACCTTGTCGTTCAATATCAAAAAGGCTGACAAGAAAAGGCAGACATCGCGTTTAATGACTGAAAACCCGAGATGATAAAGCGTCTTGGACGATCTGCTCCGCAAACAACGGCATAATCATATGTATTAGATGACAACAAGCGTGAAGCCAAAACGATGGCAGCCAAGCCCGATATACAGGCATTACACACTACAATTGGCGTTTGCTTTATGCCCTAAACGTGTAGCAATTCGTTGCGCAACATTGCCGAGATAAAGCGTTTCATCAGCTGCTTTTGCCCAACTTTTTCAATCTCTCCTTTCGTAGAACTCAGTATGAAAACAGTGCGTGTGTTCTTCACATCAACCCCAGACGCCTTCACAGCACTTTGTGTTGAGCGCAACAACAGTTCCTCAAAAATCAGAAGACAACAAGGAAGCCACAAAGCCATGAGGTATATGTTCCGTCATAGGAGCATAGGTATGGAGAGCAGACTCCCCACGCTTTACAGCCAGATAAGTCTCTTCTGAGGTCTCACCTAAAAAGGCGAAATGATATTATCAGCCAATACATTTACCATGGTGTTTTTGATTCATCTTAGCGCTCATCTCTTAGCCTCCACCTGCTTCCAACGCTCTTTCCACGCCTGATAGAAAGGGGGATTGTCCCACACTAACTGATAATCGAGATTCATAAATACCTGTACCGAGTGGCCTGTTGCTATCAAACTATCGTCTTCTGTATCGTGAATCTCATAATCAAAAAAACTATCTTTGCCGCTGCAGTTGGCCGATAAATGATGTCTATTCGCGGCTTCATTCCATATTTAATAGGCTTCTTATAATGAAAAGTTAGTTCGACTAAAAGGAGCAAAATAGCCATGATCGAAAAAGCACATATACGCTAATCCGAATTTCTTTCCAAAGGCTTCACGTGCATCTTCGAAATAAAGAGGATAGGAACCATGCCATACTACGTTCATGGAATCAACCTCACTGAAACAGATTTCAACCTCTTTTGATGCTTTTTAATTCTATCATCTTAATGCTAAATCTTATGCTTCTTTATTCAACTTCTTTACTCATTACGTTCCTTAATGGCTATCTTCATTTCTGATTTTGCCAGAAGTTTGTCGCCGCATACTATGGTTGCTTCAGCCAAAGTCATGCCAAACACCTCTTCTTTAACCTCCACCCGAGTGGTAATTACATCGCCGACAACGGGTAACTCAATGACTTCAAAGTTGCGAATCCCACCAATAAAAGCCCAACTGGATAGCCTTCTTTAAGATAAACTTATTAACATATCCAATACGGGCAGCACAGGTTTGCGCAATGTTCTCCATTAAACCAGATGCCGAGAAATGGTTTTCATCGACGAAGATATTATCAGCTTGGACCTTTGTTTCGGTTATTGTAAGTGCTCTATCAAAATGAAACAAGAGAACCAATCATAACAAAAAGGCTCTTGCTGTGGTAACAGTTCATGCACATCAATGGCACGAAGTTCAAGCTCAGAAGGATGTTCTACATCGAATTTTATCATCATATTATAGGATTAATCTATGACCAAAAGTCGTAGAAATTAAACCATTGTAAAGGGTATTGACGTACAATTGTTTCAAGTTCTGCTACATAACTATTCGACAACTGTTGCATTTGTTCTCGTCGTGGAGCTTTTTTATCATAGGAAAGTGGTGCAACAAACACCTTATAATGCTTCGAAGCGACCTTCACAACATTAACAGCTAAAGCGTCTAACCCCTTTATTGTCGCAATAGAAAGCGGTCCCAAGGGAAAGCGTGCAGTAGCGCCCATGAAACAAGAGGCTACAGATTTTGCAGAGCCTACAATACGATCTGCAGGCATACTGACGATTTCATTATTATCAATCGCTTCGTTTATCAGAAAGAGATGAGTCATATCGTCTCGTACTGGGACCATACGTATATTGTGAAGTCCCAATACTTCTTGACGCCCTTCCATGATAAAGGCTTTCTCTCCCCCATATACTAAAGCATTGAAACGCTTGAGTTTTGAAGTTAAAGTATAGCCCGCAACCTCATAACAGCCTACATGAGAGCTAAAGATTAAAAAGCCTTTTTCTTGTTTTTCCAAACGAAGAAACTGCTCATATCCTTCTATCTCCACCTTAAAACGCTTTCCTGCAAAGACTGCAAAGCGGTCGATAACGATTTGACTGAATAGGCAATGATTAATATATGTACTCCATGCAGCACGCAATTTTCCATATCTTAGCCTATAACGAAAATAACGATAAGCATACGTTCGGCTGTGGTTGGTGTTCAACAACAGACATACGGGCATTACAATAAGTGAAGTGAGCACATAAAGTAATCGTACATCCATCCATTGCAAAGACCAAACTAAGGATCGATGCATCCAACTATTGCCATAAGTAGTATTAGCCAACCTTGCTTTCGATATAATCACAGAACTGCGACAAGGTCACAATACCTTGCATTTCCTCTGGCTTAATCTTAAAACCGAAGTTCTTTTCTACGATAACCACAATGTCGACAAAGTCGAGACTGTCTATACCGAGGTCATCTTTTAACTTTGCTTCTGGAGCAATATTTTCTTCTTCAATTTCCAAATCCTCAATAAGGAAAGCCTTAACTTTCTCTTCTATCTCTTTTTCTTTCCATCATATTTTTTTAATGATTTATTTTAATTTTACTTCTAATATCGTATGTCCCTGCCCAATACTATCATGAACAGCAACCACCTTTAAGCCCGAACGATTAATTTGTTTCACCATATCATCAGAGTGATACATCTTACTATTGCCATTAGCTATAGCCGTAAAATAAACACTTGTCATAGTTAAACACAGGGAAGCTGGCTCATATTTCTGGCGATCCCAGAATGTTTCCATGATATAAAGTGTTGTATCTGTATGCATCACTTGAGCTGTACGAGAGAGTATACTGTAGATTTCTTCTTCAGAAAAGCAATCTAAGAATTGGCTCATCCATATGGCATCCCAATCTCCTTGAGGTAACTTTGAATGCTCATCAAGTATATTTGTGGGGCATCCAATGATGCGTTTTGCGCCCTCATTCCCGTCAATTTGCTTCGTCATTAGACCTATTTGACCGGGTAAATCGACTATAGTTACATTGACATTTGCGTCATATTGCACACAACGTAAAGCAAAACGGCCCGTATTTCCACCAACATCCATGAGATGCTTTGGCCGCTTACTGAAAACGATTTCCAAAGCTTTATCAAACGAATGGTCACTATAGAAGTGGTCAAACGCAAACCAACTCTCTTGAACTTGCTTATCAAGTTTTGACAAGCCCTCATAGATTGTAGGCCAATCACCAAGAGTTTTCAGTCCGGCTGGCTTTCCTTCTTTGAGTGCTTCATCAAGAAAGAACATCCCTCTATAGTTTACATCGTGGTTAAAATCAATGTTTACACGCGTAGCTGGGTCGTTAAGTAGAAACCATCCGGCTTTAGATATCGTATAACGATCAGTATCTTTGTCTATCAATATTGTGCCGGCACTTAGTGAAGCCTCTAATAATATCTTCAAAGCATACTCAGATAGCGACGTCTTTGCTTTCAATTCATTCAACGTAAGCCCATCAGTGCTATCCCGCAAAAGCCTCTAACACTCCCCACTTTACCATGAGACGTGACACCTGAAAGATAACAGGTCCCCACGCAATATACTCGGCAAGACGTTGTGCTTCCCGAGCAGACAGCTGTTCTTGAGTATACCTATCACTTTCTGATTGAAAAAAAGATTCATTGTTATTTCTTTGATTTTTGCCAATTCTGACTTTAATATATCTCCAAACTTCTTTCCCGTATTCTCTGCACCATCCTTTATCAAGTTGAGTTTGGTTCCCCAAACACCACCTTTTGCACGGACACCAGTAATCTTAGCAATCACCTGCTTATTAGAACCAAGAACTACAATGTCACAATCATAATTTCCTTTCTGATTGATTTCATTTACGATTGCTTTAACTGTATATTTTTTTCTTTAGGGAAGTTGCCCAAGAGCAACTTTTCCCTTTAACTCCGGTTTGCATAATCAGTGAAAATAGCTACAACTGTAGGTTTATCGGAATTCCAGTCAGCCTCATATTTACTAAAGTCTTTTTTTCTGTCATTCCATGGATAGAAAGAAACTCTATCTGGAAATTCGCCTTTTCCCACATTATTCAACAAGGCAAGAGAACCTTGCTCAAGCTTCTGCGCCATAGTTGATAGTGAAAACACCAGACAACATAAGACAACTATGTACTTTTTCATACTGTCGAGATTTTAATTAATTTCTTTCTATCTTCTTTTACTCAAAAAGGCCCTTGTGCTTACTTAGCTTTCTTTATCAACTTGACAACCTGCTCTGCCAATTCCCGATAAGTTTCCACACGACGTTTCTCATTGCCATAGCCTGCACCGGCAACACCGTCTACATCAATGACTGCGAATGGTGCCTTAACACCTTTTTCATAGAAATTCATCAAGGCATTCATGTGAGCATCGCCTGCACCAAAGCCTATCATAACAGAAACACCAGTACTACCATAATGGAAGTCTTTCACCTCAATGACAATAGTATATTCTGCTTCACTTTTTCTTATCAGTAACAGTTACACTTTTTGTCTTATCATTGAAACGTTCCATAAAAATTCTTTTTCAGCACGCTGAAGTTCATCTTTATAATCTTTCTCCCAATCAGCTCCTTTTTCTTTCAAGAACTCCTTAACATTCTTACCTTCCAAAGTTGCATGCGTATAATCCCAAACCACATAAACCTTTGCTTTTAGAAGTTTTTGAGCTTAGAAAGCGAACCACTCTTCAATGTAACATCAGCCTTTGCAAACATACTTACTACACAGCACATCACAAAAGAAAGAAGCAATACTATTCTTTTCATAATACAAAAAAATTATTAGTTAATACTTTATTTATAATATTTTTTTATCAGTTTCTACTCCTTAAACTTCTTCAAGACCAAAGCAGAGTTCGTTCCACCAAATCCAAAGCTATTACTCAAAACCAAATTCAATTCAGTTTCAACAGTTGTTATCGCAAGATTCAGCTTCTCTGAGTATTCATCTGGATGCTCAAAGTTTATATTTGGAGCAACAAAATCATTCTGCATCATCAGTATACTGTATACAGCTTCCGAAGCACCAGCCATCCAACACTCATGCCCTGTCATGCTTTTAGTTGAAGAGATGAGTGCATGCTTGCCACCAAACATCCGATTTAATGCCATAGCTTCATACATATCACCTTGATGAGTGCTTGTAGCATGGGCGTTGATATAGTCAATATCCTCCGCTTTTACACCCGACATATCCAATGCACGCGTCATAGCAACAACACTTCCCTCGTCTGATGGTTGACTGATTCCCCCGCCATTGCTTGAGAATCCATATCCAACAACCTCAGCAAGAATATTGGCACCGCGCGCCTTTGCATGCTCATAATCTTCTAATACCAAAGAAGCTGCACCACCACTCGGTACTAAGCCGTCACGATCTCTATCAAATGGTCTACTGGCTTTAGTTGGTTCATCCATCCGAACAGAGAAAGCGCCCAACGCATCGAATGAAGCCATCGAGTAAAAGTTTGTTTCTTGCGCCCCACCACACAACACTACGTCTTGCATTCCTTGCTTTATCAGCATATAACCTAAGCCTATAGAATGACTACCACTGGCGCAAGCAGCACTTATTGTGAAGTTAACGCCTCGCAAATGGAAGATAGTACTGAGGTTCATATTAACCGTAGAATTCATCGATTGAAAGATAAGTCCATAACCAAGCATAGCAGAATCATGCTTCTCATCCATGATCTTTGAAGCCTCAATAACTGGTTTTTGCAGAAGAATCGTTACCAAAGATACAGCCAACTTTCATTCTCACGAAGATATTCATCGGTGATGTTTGCCTGCTCAAATGCCTGTAAACTCGACATATAAGCATATCTTGCTTCCTCTGGCATGCCTGCACGTGTATGACGATCAAGCATCTTTTTCGTGATAACAGGTTCCTCAACAATCCCTGTTAAGGCTGAACGATAGCCATATTCTAAGCGTTCTGGCTGCATGCCTATACCCGATTTACCTTCATATAATGACTGCTTTACGGTTTCTAAATCAGTGCCAAGACATGACCAAATGCCCATACCCGTGATGACAACTCTCCTATTCATTATCGTATATATTGTTTCTTTAACCCTATAATATGGTTGCTAATAATTCAAAACTAACTAAGTATAAAGTCCTCCATTCACACTAATGACCTCGCCTGTGATATAGGCTGCCTCATCAGAAGCAAGGAAACCGACAACCGCTGCCACCTCTTCGGGCTTACCAAAACGCCCAACAGGCACAAGCTTTTTCAGTTCGTCTTCTGGCAATTCCTTTGTCATGTCGGTCTGAATAAAGCCAGGTGCAACCGCATTTACTGTTATTTTACGTGGCGCAACCTCTTGAGCAAGCGCCTTTGTCGCCCCAATCAACGCCGCTTTTGCCGCACTATAGTTCACCTGTCCAGGCATTCCTTTCAACCCCTGAGGTGAACTGATGTTGATAATTCGGCCTCCATGCTTACGCGGCATCATGTGTTTAAGCAGTCGACGCGTAATATAAAAGAAACCATTCATATTGATATCAAGCACACTATGCCAGTCTTCATTCGACATCATGAACATAACATTGTCCCGACGAATACCTGCATTGTTCACTAATACAGAGATATATTCTTCTGGATGAGCTGCTTCCCACTGGTCAATCGCTGCTTCTATTGCTTTGGGATCAGCGACATCAAAGGGTAAAAAGCTCTGCATGCCCTCCATGAGCTTCAATCTCTTGCTTCACTTCCTGTGCGCAAGCATCATTTGATTGATAATTAATAATAACAGAATAGCACTTTGCTAAACGTAAAGCTACAGCTCGTCCTATCCCTCGCGAGGCTCCTGTTATTAATGCATATTTCATATTTAACTGAAGTATTAGTTAGTTTTAAATGCTTAAATGAAAGTTTGATATCTTTATGATTATGCAAAGATATGAAATATTTTTTGAAATGATAGACAATCAGAACAAAAAAACAACAATCTCGGTGTTCTTTTCCCTATTTAAAAGCCTTTTTCTAAAGTCTTTTATTTCGTTTATCCTAAGGCTTTTTTTATTGAAATAGGACTGAAGAAATGATTTAATAAGGAGGAAAATAGATTTTTATTTTGCAACTTTTTCTATGCAAAAGATGCTATATTCAAAAAAATATATGTAAGTTTGTAAGGAAAACAAATAACTTAAAACAAATGAAAAAAATCCTACTCTTCTGCCTGTCGTTTCTGTTGACACTCACAGCAACTGCCGCTGAAAAAAAGACTATGGTAAATATTATCTGAACTTACCGAAAAGCCATGCCTCAGCCCACAATGCCTACCATTCCCAACAATCAAGTGAGTCTTACTGACTTCGGAGCTGTACCAGATGGCATTACACTTAACACTGAAGCATTTCGCAAAGCCATTAGTAAACTGACAAAACTTGGAGGCGGACATCTGATTGTTCCCGCTGGAATATATCTCACAGGGCCTATCTCTTTGAAAGATAATATAGACATTCATCTTGAAAGAAACGCTCTTATTTTGTTCTCTCCCAACAAGAAAGACTTTCTAAAAGCTACCGACAACGAACCTCAACCCAAAGTAGTTTCGGGCATTACTGCCAGCAAACGCACCAACATCAGCATCACTGGTGAAGGCACTATCGATGGAAACGGCCAATGGTGGCGACCTGTTAAACGTGTAAAAATGAGCGATGTAGAATGGAATCAATATAAGGCTATGGGCGGAACTATCACTCCTAAAGGCGACTTATGGTATCCTTTCAACCTCAAAACGCAAGAAAACATAGCCCCAAATGCCTCTGAACAGGAGAAGATGCGTGCTCATCTCATCCGCATTACAGAATGTAACAATGTGCTCATTCAAGGGGTAACCATTCAAAAATTCGCCTCGTTTCCACATTGTACCCCAGCGTTGTAACAACGTAATTGTTGACGGAATAACCGTGCGTTGCCCTTGGAATGCTCAAAATGGTGACGGCATTGACGTAGGGAATTGCAGCAATGTGCTCATCGTTAACAGTACCTTTGACGTTGGAGATGACGCAATTTGCATGAAGAGTGGTGCTGAAAAGGCCGACCAAACGAACCGTTCTTGCGTCAATATTAATATCCAAAAACAACACCGTTTACCATGGACATGGTGGCTTTGTTATAGGCAGTGAGGTCATTGGAGGCATGAAAAATATCTATGTAAACAATAACTTTTTCAGTGGAACGGATACGGGATTACGCTTCAAAAGCGCTGTTGGAAGGGGCGGAAAGACTGAAGATATCTTCATCAACAACTGCTACATGAACAACATTCTCAATGAAGCTATCACCTTTGAAACTACCTATTGGGACAATCATGTGGGTGCAACTCAACCCCAGAAACCGGCAAAAGATGCAGAGTTTGTGCCCAATTTCCAAGACATTCACATAACAAACGTAACCTGCCGAGGTGCAAAAACTGCCATTGCAGCCCATGGAGCACCGGGTATGGTGCACGATATCAGCATTGAAAACTCTACATTCTACTTCACCGATAAAGCCACAGACATAGACTCTTCCTGTAAAATCACATTGAAGAATATAAAGTTTGGCGCACCAACTATCGTACCACAACAATAAGTGGAAATGGGAAACAAGTCAAATTTACCCTGCCGTTTTACTGCGCTAAAACGGTCAATCGTTTGCCATTCACATAGAAATGAACGTCTATTCCCGCAAAAGGCATTCCATAAATCTTATCAGGGATTGTCTTGATATTGTGGGCGTGGATCTTCTTTCAACACTTGTCTGAGCTCGTCTATTCGCGCTGCATCCAACCCCTTTGACAACAAAAAGTCGAGTGCTTCCTGGCTAATGACGACCTCTAAGCGCGTCCATTGATGCTCATCTACAAAGCCGCTACGCGCATCGGCATGCGAATCAGCATAAGTGATATAGGGTTTGATGTCATAAATTGGCGTTCCATCCATGAGATCGGCACCCAAAACATGAATCACTGGGCCTCGTTTTGTTTCCCAATCTATCGTCTCTATTCTCACTGAAGAGAGTCCAAGTGCATTGGGACGAAACGGACTTCTACTGGCAAAAACGCCTACTTTCTCATTGCCACCCTAAGCGTGGAGGGCGCACCATCAGACTGCTGGAAGCATGCCGATTGGCACTAAATCCCCAAATAAGCCATAGATAATCAAAGGCTTCAAGACCGCGAAGTGCGTGTGCATGACGATACTCGGGCATGAAAACAATCTCTCCTTTCAACGTCGCCACTAAGCCGCTTTGCTTTGGAATGCCAAACTTCGAATGGAAAGGTGAGTGAAATACGGCGATAGGTTCAATGTTCATAGGCGATGATTCCTTGTTTTTAATCTACTAAAATGCTATTCGTTTAACCGCAATTCATGGCTTTACACACGATAAAAAGATAGAGACTATCATGATAATCAATATCGTTATCCCCCCTGTCCACATAGGGATATAGATGCCTTTCAACTTCTCTACATGCGGATTTCCACTGAGTTTTTCTAAACAACACATAGCTCACTGAGGCGCCAACCAAGGCAAACAAACATCCAATCAAGATGTCACCAAAGTAGTGAACGCCAAGATACATGCGGCTATAACACGTGAGTAAGGCCCAAAAACAAAAAGAAAAGAGCCAATCGCCAACGTCTAAACAAAAAGGTAACAAAGAAGGTTAACCCCCAAGTATTACTGGCATGATTCGAAGGAAAGCCATAAGCGCCGCCGCGATATCCATCAACAATGTGCACAATCTTAGACACTGGGTTGTCTAAATTGCTTGGTCTGAGACGACCTATCCACGGGCGAACAATCTGCGATGTGAAACAATCTGTAAACAGAATGATTAGTCCTATGGCTATAAGAATAGAGAAAACAGCCTTATACGAGTAGTTTTTCAGGAGCACATAAAGCAGAGAAACATACATCGGAAGCCACACCCATTTGTCGCTGATGAGCCACATCACACTGTCAAAATAGGCATTGTGATGACCATTGACCATCAAAAACACAAACGTGTCCATGGCTTTTAGCCAAAGAAGTATATCTGTAAGTTCACCCATCATCGCCGTGCTATGTCATTATATAACTCTTGTAGATAGGCCTTTCCTTGCTTTTCTATCGCTGCCCTGCCCTGCTTTCCATGATAATACACCACCTTCTTGCTCACATTATCATAGATAATCTGTTGCGATTCGGTAGCGAGGCCCCAGAGATCTGGGAAGGTAAAGAAGGCAAAATGGGGCGCACGAGCGTCAAGCATGTCTTTACTGAACACGAAACGACTATGCTCAAACCCTAACTGTCCTAACAAAGTAGCCGCTAAATCCTGTTGCGAACCATAACTTTCTACGACGCGTGGCGACTTGATTACACCGCCAACCCAAATCATTGGGATTTGATAACGCGCAATGTTAAACTCACTTATGTCTGCAGGATAACAGCCTAAATGGTCTGGAATGAGGATAACCAGCGAACGATTCCAGCGTCCACTGCGCTTCAACTCACGGATAAAGCGGCCCACACAAGCGTCAGTATAGGCGAAGGCATTCAGCACTTTGTCGTGTAAACGATGTGTAGGAACGTCGAAAAGGTTCGTGAGAACTACTGGTTTTGAATGATGCGCATCATGGGCCCACTTGGCTTTTAGTTGCAATTCGTTTTTCAACCTTTTTCAAACAGCAAATGATCGGGTACTCCCCACTTACTTAGACGCTCTTTCAAAGGGAAATCAACATCTGAGACATGGTCAGTAATTCCCCATTCCCATCAAATATCCACGCAGATTGGTGAAGTCTATGTCGCCCCCGTAGTAATATTTCAACCCATATCCGTGCTTCGAAAGCGTGCCGGCAATAGACGGAAGATGATTGGTCTTGCGCGTTAACTTCATCAAACTCATCGTGGGTTGGGCCGGATAGCCACTCAATATGGAGAGTGTTCCGCGGTCAGTACGGAAACTATTGGCATAGAAATGATTGAAAAAAACACGCCCTCTTTGGCCAATTTATTCAACTCGGGCGTGGCTTTTTGTCTTCATGAGTTCACGCGAAAAGCTCTCTAAAATGACGATATAGACGTCAGGACGCTTGGCATTCAGCAGCGCCGTTACACTGTCGCTCTTCGTATAAAGCATTGGGCGAACCACCTCAGCTGCCTCTTTTTTTCGCTCATGAAACGATATTGATGAGCAAAGTCTTCTTGCTTAGAATAGCTCTCCAACAAACTGAACACGGGGTTCACCGCCGCATGATTCAAGCGCATATCCTTACTGAAATAGGCCTCACCAACATTCATTGTCGAGGTCTTTTATGCCTCCTCTGATGGGCAAAATCAATAGTCCAAGCAAGGCCAACTGCAACAAACTACTCCCTTATTTTTGCGCCTGTTTATCTTAGCTTTTTGCACACCATTTATTATCCAACCAGCGCTGCAACAGATAGACTCCCGCGGCAAGTAACACCGCAACCAACATCCCCTGCAGCCACCCACCAAAGGCTAATGCTCGCCAAAAGCACTTGTGGGTGAGGAGATGAAATAATATATAGGTGTGGTGTCAAGTGGGAAGCCCCAGTAGCTATAAAGCACGAGGTTGAGCATGAAAGTCACTGAAAACAATAACGAAATCAAGGCCATATAGCCCCTATTCAGCCATAAAGTGAAACGTCCTTTCGCCCAAATCTCAATCAGAAATCAATAGTCCAGTGAACGCCGAAAAAAATAACCCGCCACAGAGAAATCGAGCGGTAATCCATGCATCATCACCTGCAAAACATCCGACAAACTGCAATGTTTATATAACTCATGATGCACCAACATGAAACAAGGTTTCTGTAGAATGAACAAGAGTGTCCATAGAAAATAAGCAACAATAAATCTTATAGTGTTAATCAGCATTCTTTCTTTTACAATGACGTTCCACAGGTTTGTCGTGCAAAGATACATAAAAAGAACAAACAAAACGCGTTGTAAATAGTTTTTATATAGATTAACATTGACGTGTTTCCATTTTTACTATAAAGCCGAACTGCCACAACCGAAACGCCGCTCGAATAAAGAAGAAAGCCCCACGTGATGTTTCTTGTTTCTCAATAGGACGCAAATCGGCCTTTCATTTGCGCCAAATGAGTGCATGACTTGACGCAGATGACCCCGCATTTTTGACGCACGTCACGCGCTCAGCTGACGCAAATCAGATACTCAGTTCCAAGCCATTTGTCATTCAACGAAATTACAAAGCTATTTCCAATGGTTTTGAATTGAACTTGCAACGCAATAAGCGGTTGCACCGAACGCCTATCTAAGACTATCGTATACTGCTTTCCTTCAAAAGTTGAAGTAGGCATGCGAAGTGCTCTTGTTTCCTTTACTACTCCTTGAAATAGGCAGGCTATGATAATTGTTAGAGAGTCTTTCCATTCTTTAATCGTATTACTAAAAATCTGTCCTTACACCCACATGATGCGTGCACTTCTATGGCATGCTCCACTCGTTTCCTTAAACATCGAAGGATTTCCTTACCGAGAATGTTGCCCTATGTTGTCAAACAAAGCTGTTACTCCTGTGTATCAGACGGTCCTTTAAGTATTCTATTCTACATCCAAATCGTATAAAAGAGGATTGTTTTTCTTCTTCTATGTCACCAACTAACCACATTCCTTCATCCTTTCTGTACACATGGAAGCGGAAATCAATAGTTCGTACATCCGTAACATAAACGATAAAGCAGTATGTTCGAGGGTGAATGGTATTCAAACGCTGCTTGAACATCTCAACAAAAGGAATGATACAGCGAATTGAAAAAGCCATTATAGGCAGACAAACGCACCTCGTTATGCCACATTTCCAAACCTGTATTATCGCCCAGCTTCTCTATCTTCTGAGGTAAGCAGTGCGCTCATATCGTTGCACAGGATGGCCAGGACTATGCTGATGGTCCGTTTACAGCGACTATTGAAAAATCATGGTGCATGAATAGATGCGTTGCGATTACTACAGCGAATCCTTATTGAAAAATGCATGAATGGGATGCGTTGCGATTACTTTTACAGCGAGTACTTCACCCCAACAGAAAAATATTTTCCACGGAGAACATCTGATGAAAAACAAAGCGGAAAATATGGTTAAGAACTGCAAGAAAAACCAACATCCATATATCACGAGGTTTCAACCATAGTCTTCCATGAGCATACGGTCAATATATGTGATGCCATTATCAGCCAAAAGTTCATGATCTTGCATAAAAGCTTGAGCAATATTCCCACGAGAACACCGCCCCAACCAACTCTTAAAGAGAATCACAGCCTCATTGTTCTTGTTCTGAAACCATTTGCTGTAGCCAGCATTGAGATAGTCTTCGTCTATCATTCCGTCTGTTCCGATGAGGTCATCATAGTAGCGTTCGGCCTGTTGTGGATTGCATTTCAGCAGCAGAATCCAGGCAATTGTACGCTTCACGGATAGGTTTTCGGTTTCCAAATCGAGTGGATAGAGCAGCTGAAGTGCCTCGTCATAGCGTTTCATGTGCATCAAAGCAAGCGACTGATACCATAGCAATTGCTTGTCACCTCCCCTGACATAGAGCAGCTGATAGGCGCGAAGTGCTTCGTCATCATGGCCAGAACGCAACGCCGAAGCCGCGTAACAGCGCAATGTTTTGTCGTCAACAAGTGACATATCGAGCATGTTTTCGGGCAACAACGGCTGTTGGGTTGCTTTGTTAAAGCTTAGTTGGCTGACAGCTCCCTGCCCCTCTTCATGTCGCAAGATGGCCACCACCACCATCGAACGGCTGGCTTCATAGGCTTGAGAATCATCGTGTTCATGATTATACAACGCATAACACAGCCGATAATAACGCTGCAATCGCTCGCCGTCGGCATGCAAAAGATGTTGCACCTCGGCTTCAGAGGGCTGATAACGTCGTATCAAACGATGCAACAATTCCCCATTCTTTCCGCTTCAAAGCAAAGTTCATCAACGCGACAATCTCCTTGTAAAATACACGCAAAGAGATTGCACTATGCATGAAAAATTGGGTCGTTAGTGTTGCATCTTGCCCTGTCCAGAACGGATTTCTGAACTCACTTCGGTAAGTGTTTAATTCAAAGAAGCGATATAAATCCTGTAGATATTGCAGGCGCTTAAAGTCTAATTGATTGGCATCTACACTCGAAGGGCGCACAAACATGTTGTCAGAACCATTCATCATCTCACGCACATTGGCGGGCAACTGGTCGTAAACCATCTTGAGTGCAAAGCCAAACGAGTATTTATCTGAACTGCAAAAAGGCCCTGCTCCAAGCATTGTGTCGACAAGTTTTGTGTCACCTAACTTATCCAAAGCCTCCTCCATATCAGGATTTTGCTTAGAGAATGGCAAGAACCAATTGCTTACTGACGAGAAGAAAGGAAAGCGTTTCATCTGCGAGAAGCCTCCAAAGTAGATATCGGCCCCTTGTTTCTGCATCTCCATCATGCGCTGCATACTCTCTTCTGCGCGTTCCATTTCCTGCTCAGCCTTATCGGGATGCAAGATGTCTTCTAACGAATCGTCTTCTTTTTCCTCTACTCCGAAGCGATTGAAACGCATCTGTTGCCCCTTCATCAGTGTCGGAATAATGTCTTTTTGCATCTTTTCGTTGTCACGACGAGCATTACTGCAATAGAAGATTTGACACTGCAAGGCATATAAATCGCTTCGCAAAGCAGTGGCATCAGCGTCTTCTATCGTTGTCTTTAACAAAGCAACACTGGCTGGAAAGAATTCAAACGGCTTAGAAGATGCCACTAACGTCCAGCCCACGAAGGCGCGTTGACGCAATTCTTCATCGTTATCGGTAGTGCGCCACACCTCTAACAGCAATTTGAAACGCAACGGATCAAAGAGATTTATGCCGCTAAGTGTCACGGCAGATACCAATGTTTGGGCATCAAAAGAGTCTATCATTGGACTACAAAGCAACTTTAACATCGCCTCGTAAACCGCCTCATTCCAAAATGGAGAGACTACAATCGCATCGAAAACCGACGAGAGATAGCGCTGATGTTGACGCCGAAGTTCATGCGCTTTGGCTTTTCTTGTGGTCTGAGGTTCAAGAGAAAGCATCGCCAAGTCTTGCACATAGCGTGCAAACTGCTGTAAAACCTCCTCGCCACTGAGCTCAATTTGTCGTGCACTAAGCTCGGCATAACCATGATAACCGCCTTTAGTGATGGCAAGATGTAGGCGCAAATCAAACACAAGTGCATAGAGTTGGTGCAACATTGTGTCGTAGAGTTGAGGGCGCATCGGGTCTTGATAGCCCCTCAACATATAGTCTTTCATCAGTTGATAGCTTGACTTGATTTCGTCAAGTCGGGTATCAAACTTCGTGATTCCCTTTGTTTGAAGCAAATGTTCAATCGATTTCACTGCATAAGGCAGGTATTGTTCATCGATAATCTGCGACAATAGCTGATATATTGCTTGTTGTTCGGCTTGCATATTAAAAAGTTATTGGAATGACTTTGCAGCCGAAATATCTTTTGATTTCGGTGCAGTGAGGTGTTGAAAACGTAGTTTTGGCAAAGCCTTAATCGTCTTATCGTCGGCTTTACAGTATTTCTTTATCAGGTCACTATAATGTTGAATGCCCATCTCATTAATCGAATCACACACCGCATTGTAGGCTTTTTGTGAACGCACGCAACTGCTTTTTGGCGATGCTTTTCCCGTCACTCCGGCATGTCGCAAGGCAATAACACCGAGCGAAAGTCTAAAGTCTCGGCTGTCGCGTAGCATCGGATTATCCATTTATTCGGGCTTTCGTGGCCTGCGGTTCCGTTAGCCAAAGTGCATCAATCTCATTGTTAAGCAGCATATCTAAGCGTATAAACACGTTGTTAATCTGTACGCGATAGACGCGCGCTTGAGTCTTAACAGTGTCTAAAGTGAGATTCGTGAGGTAGTCGGTAGCCGAAAAATCGCGTCATGGCAACCATCTTATCACCAAGTTGATTGAGTCGTTTCAGTCGGGCTTTTCGATTGGAAAAGAGTTGCCAATAGGCATTCGTTGCCGTGAGATAATCAAGTTGTAAGCCCTCTTCTTTAAGCGTTCAGTGCGCACAAGGTCGCTAATCGCACCCTCAACACGCTTATTTTTGCAGTGCCGTGTCACAATCCATTTGTGCATTAAAGAACTTCAAACGCAAGTCCAATTGAGCCGTATCATAACATTGATGGTCTTTCATGATGTACAAAGGAAGGCAATCTAATGTTGGCATTACCGCGATTTTTCAGTGCCAAAGAGTCTTCACGGAAGAGACGATAACGCTCTGCCCGCGACAGACGTTGTTGCTCATCATAAGATTGACCGCAGGCCGTGACGAGCAAAAGGAAAGCGAAAAGCACGATTTTTATAATTCAGAAATCTCATTGTTTCAATGCATTTTTTTATCGAGTTCTAAGCCTTGCAAAAAGTAACAAATAATTTTGTAACTATAGAATTTATTACTACTTTTTGTAGTGTTTTTCAATTAAAATCAGACGGAGAAATGGCTAAAGATAAAAATCGCTTATGTATGTAGTAACTGCGGACAGGAATCCACTAAATGGATTGGAAAATGTCCAAATTGCGGTCAATGGAATACATTTCAAGGAGATACGTATAGCCAATGACACGGGCACAATGGCTGCAAAGACGGCAGCACATGCCGTGAGACACGCGCTCACGGGCAAGAACAAGCCCCTTCATTTGCGTGAGATTTCGGCGCAAGATGAGCCTCGTATCGACATGCATGATGCCGAATTGAACCGTGTTCTCGGTGGAGGTTTGGTGCCGGGGAGCATCGTTTTACTCGGTGGAGAGCCTGGAATTGGCAAGAGCACCCTGACATTACAGACGATACTTCACATGGATGATCGCCGTGTGCTCTATGTAAGCGGCGAGGAAAGTACGCATCAAATCAAGATGAGAGCCGAGAGAATTGGAGGCAATAGCGAGGTAATGATACTCTGTGAAACGTCACTCGAAGACATCTTTGACAATATAAAAGAGGTGAAACCCGAACTCGTTGTCATTGATTCTATACAGACTATCTCGACAAGTGACGTCGAAAGTTCACCCGGAAGCATTACACAGGTGCGCGAATGTGCGGCAGCCTTGCTCAGGTTTGCTAAGACAAGTGGCATCCCTGTCATTCTAATTGGTCATATAAATAAGGAGGGAACGCTCGCCGGTCCTAAGCTTTTGGAACACATTGTCGATACCGTCATCCAGTTTGAAGGCGACCAACACTACATGTATCGCATTCTTCGGTCGATTAAAAACCGCTTTGGCAGCACGTCGGAATTAGGTATTTATGAGATGCAACAAAACGGATTGCGCCAAGTTTCCAACCCTTCCGAACTGCTGTTAAGCCAAGATCATGAGGACTTTCAGGTGTAGCCATCTCGTCAGTCATAGAAGGTGTGCGCCCGTTTTTAGTCGAAACCCAAGCTTTAGTGTCTTCGGCTGCCTATGGAACTCCGCAGCGTTCGGCCACAGGTTTTGACCAACGACGTCTCAATATGTTGCTCGCTGTATTGGAGAAACGCGTGGGATTTAAACTCATGCAGAAGGATGTTTTCATCAATATTGCCGGTGGTTTGCGCGTCACTGATTTTGGCAATGGACCTCAGTGTGATTGCCGCCGTGTTGTCAAGTAATGTAGACACGGCCATCGAAGCAGGCTGGTGTATGGCTGGAGAGGTGGGACTGAGTGGCGAGGTGCGCCCTGTTAACCGCATTGAACAACGCATTGCAGAGGCTGAAAAGTTAGGGTTTTGAACACATCATCATACCGGCGCACAACCTCAAAGGCTTCGATAAGCGCAAATATAAGATTGAACTTCACCCCGTAAGAAAGGTTGAAGAGGCACTAAGAACATTATTTGGATAATATAAACACACAGAGAAATGAAAGATTCTGTTATCATTGTAAGCGGTGGAATGGACAGCATCACCCTGCTATATGACAAAAAAGACGAGATTGCTCTTGGCATTAGCTTCGACTATGGCAGTAATCACAACGCCAAAGAGATACCATTTGCTGAGATGCATTGCAAGCGATTGGGAATCAAACACATTACAATCAATCTTGATTTCATGCATCAGTATTTCAAGAGTTCACTGCTTCAAGGGCTGAAGCCATTCCCGAAGGCCACTATGCCGACGAGAATATGAAGTCAACGGTAGTGCCTTTTCCGCAATGGTATCATGCTATCGATAGCGATTGGCATTGCAGAAAGCAACCATCTTAAAAAGGTTTTGATTGCCAATCACGGTGGAGACCACACGATATATCCCGACTGTCGTCCCCAGTTTATTCAGGCAATAGACGCTGCCGCCAATGCAGGCACGTTTGTAAATGTGCGTGTTGAAGCGCCCTATACAAACATTACGAAGGGCGACATTGCACGCATTGGCAAACGACTCGGCCTTGACTATACTGAAACTTGGAGCTGCTATAAAGGCGGAGAAAAAGCATTGTGGCAAGTGTGGCACGTGCATTGAGCGCAAGGAAGCCTTGCAAGAAGCAGGCATCCACGATGCAACGGAGTATGAGGAATAAACCTCTTGCCAACCAGCTGATGCCAAGCCAGCCATGCCATGACCGCAAGTGGCCCTTCAATGTGCCGCAAATCGCTTCACCTTTTGACGCAAAAGGCGCTGTCATTTCATGCAAATGACGCGCTGTTTTGACGCAAATCACATTGGCAAGAAAGGCAAGCGATGAAAAAAACCTGACTCAAAACAAAGGAATTTGTAAAGTCTATATAGCAGTTGAGTGGCCTCAACTACGAAAAACTCTTAATTCTTAATGAATGATTTTTTGATATGGTTGGAAAAGTGTATCTTTGTAAAGTAATAGAGAAACAATATTAACTTAAAACATAAAACAAAAATGACAATCGAACAATTCAACTTTGCCGGCAAGAAGGCAATCGTTCGTGTGGACTTCAATGTCCCATTGGATGAGAACGGAAATGTAACAGATGACACCCGCATTCGTGGCGCTCTGCCTACATTAAAGAAGGTATTAGCCGATGGAGGTGCACTCATTATGATGAGTCATATGGGTAAACCTAAGGGCAAAGTAAAGCCAGAACTCTCACTTTCTCAGATTGTAAAGAATGTCTCTAAAGCCTTAAATATTGACGTAAAGTTTGCCAAAGACTGCGCTAATGCAGATGCAGAGGTGGCAGCATTAAAGCCAGGTGAGGCGCTGTTATTAGAGAATTTGCGCTTCTATCCAGAGGAAGAGGGCAAGCCTGTAGGCGTAGAAAAGGGTACTCCTGAATACGAAGAAGCTAAGAAAGACATGAAGGTTCGTCAGAAGGAATTTGCCAAAAAGCTCGCTTCTTACGCTGATTGTTACGTGATGGATGCCTTTGGTACCGCGCATCGTAAACACGCTTCGACGGCTGTTATCGCTGACTTCTTCGACAAAGATCACAAGATGTTAGGCTATCTTATGGAGAAAGAAGTAAAGGCAGTTGACGCAGTTCTCAATAACATTCAACGTCCATTTACAGCTATTATGGGTGGTTCGAAGGTATCAACAAAGATTGGTATCATCGAGAACTTACTCGGAAAGGTTGATAACCTCATTCTTTGTGGTGGCATGACCTATACATTTGCTAAGGCACAGGGTGGCAAAATTGGTAAGAGTATCTGTGAAGATGACAAACTTGATGTTGCATTAGACGTTATCAAGAAAGCCAAAGAAAACCATGTAAACTTGGTACTTGGCACTGATTCTGTTATTGCTGACGACTTCAAGAACGACGCTAACCAGAAGGTTTGCCCATCAAACGACATTCCAGATGGCTGGGAAGGCATGGACGCTGGTCCTGAAACACGCAAAGCTTTCGCTGCAGCAATCAAGGGATCTAAGACAATTCTGTGGAATGGTCCAGCCGGAGTGTTCGAGTTTGACAACTTCTCTGGCGGCTCACGCGCTATTGCTGAGGCCGTTGCTGAAGCCACAAAAGAGGGTGCTTTCTCTCTCATTGGCGGTGGAGACTCCGTTGCTTGCGTCAACAAGTTTGGCTTAGCAGACCAAGTTTCCTATATCTCTACCGGCGGTGGTGCCCTGCTTGAGGCTATCGAAGGCAAGGTTTTACCAGGTGTAGCAGCTATCCAAGGTGAGTAAAACAACGCTGAATTTAACATTATCACAGAGCATTCGGGCAACCAAAAAGTTGTTTTGAATGCTCAATAACGAAGTGAAAAGAACATCTTCCACAGCAATTCATTGCATGGAACATCGTTCTTTTCATTTCCATTTCAATCACACGCAATGCACAACGAAGCTCAACCAGTGGGCGAAAACCACCATGAGCGACCGCCTTTAACAAGGAGTCATTGTGCAACACCCGACCTATGGTAATCAAAAGGAATTGAGAATACCAAATTGTTAACAATAAAACATATATCAAAAAAACATGAAACTAAAAAAACATTATTAGCTACTGTCTGTCTACTTGGCAGTGCAATCTATCCCTCAACTGTATCGGCCCAGTTCAAATGGCCCTACAAAATAATGAATGGAAAGGCTGTAACAGGAGTGCCAACACGTGAGGCTGGCCAACAAAGTGCACTCAACTTGGTCACACCTAAGCTGAAAGTAGTGCGCGTTGCCTTTGTAGGTTTGGGCATGAGAGGCCCTGGTGCCGTTGAAAGATGGACCCACATACCTGGCATTCAGATAATGGCTTTGTGCGATTATGAACAAAAACCGCGCCGAAAGATGCCAGGATTTCCTTCGCAAAGCAAGTATGCCTGCTGCAACAATCTATTCAGGTGAGGACGGCTATAAAGCGCTTTGCAAACGTAAAGACATTGATCTTGTCTACATAGCTCCCGATTGGAAGCATCACTTTCTCGTAGCCCGTGAGGCCCTGTTGAATGGAAAACACGTGGCCATTGAAGTGCCAGCAGCGATGAATATGGCTGAAATCTGGGAACTTATCAACCTTTCTGAGAAGAAGAGATTACATTGCATGATGTTGGAAAACTGCTGTTATGACTTCTTCGAACTTAACGCTTTGAACATGGCACAGAAAGGAGTCTTCGGCGAAATCCTTTATGCTCAGGGTGCATATCGCCACGATTTGACTCCCTTCTGGAATGCATATTGGAAACAAGGTCCCACAAGATAAGCTCGGCTGGAGACTTGATTATAACATGAAACACCGTGGAGACGTCTATGCAACTCACGGCTTAGGCCCTATCGCTCAAGTCTTGGATATCCACAGAGGCGACCGAATGAAGACGCTAATCGCCATGGATACCAAATCGGTTAACGGCAAAATGCACGTTGAACAGATGTCAGGTGAGAAGTGCAATGACTTCAAAAATGGTGACCAAACGACTACACTCATCAGCACAGAGAACGGAAAAGTTATCGAGATTATCCACAATGTGATGACTCCTCAGCCTTATAACAGAATGTATCAACTAACAGGTACCAAAGGCTTTTGCTAACAAATATCCTATCGAAGGCTTTGCTTTGTCCTCAAAAGAACTATCAAAAGCCGGTGTAACTCCATCTGCAGATGACCTCTCAGGACACTCATATCTTCCTCAAAAAGATGCTGATGCACTGGTTCAGAAGTATGAAAGTCCGATTGTAGCCAAGTATGAAAAGGAGGCAAAAGAAGTTGGTGGACACGGCGGAATGGACTTCATCATGGATTCACGCTTGGTATATTGTCTGCAAAATGGCCTGCCTTTAGACATTGATGTCTATGACTTGGCTGAGTGGTGTTGCTTAGCTGAGCTTGGTTCTATATCCATGAATAACGGTAATATCCCTGTAGAGGTGCCCGATTTCACCCGTGGTGAGTGGAACAAGATACATGGTTTCCACCATGCTTACGCCAGTGCTGCCGACGAAAAGAAGGCTGCTGACGAGGCTGCTGCCTTCACTTTGAAACTCAAGGAGCAAGGCAAGAAATACTGGGAAAAGGTAGATAAAGGCTGCCAAAAAGAAGTAAAAAGAGGCACAGGTGACTGTGCAAACGCATAACTTCATAGCAAGCAGTGTGTCAATGGTTCATCCATCGTTTGGCACACTGCTTTTTTGTTTTCCCTCAGTTCCAAAAGTTGTTTGCAGGATAATTTTTAGTGTAACGTGGCATGGATAAACGATTTTTCTTATCCCCTATCCCACCAATCCATCTTTTTGATATGGCTGAAATCATCGCGTGAAATCGCTCATATCGCCGTGTGAAATCACCCAAATGGAGGCTCAAAATGACAAGAATCATAACCTCCAATACGACAATGTTGATTTACAAGTGTATGGTATTGATTATCAGCGCAATAACGATTGCAAGGCACAAGGGCGTGAGGCGTTCTAGAAAAAGGAAATCAAAAGCTGCCGCCAACGCCTCTATTCCACCCAAAGATAGCTGCCTTCCAACTGAATCAACTCCTCGTGAACAAGGTATTCCAAGGCTTCATCCAAATGGCGTTCAGGCAGCTGCAAGGTATCGAGGTCAGTGAGATGATGACGCTGATGGTCTGAAAGGAAAAGTCAAGAATGGCCTGCCTGCAAGCCTCCATCTTTTGCTCACTCGCCGACTTTTTGGCCCCTATCAAGACACACATCACATCGTCCGCAATCCTCCGAGTCAGTCTCTCCGAAGTATCGAAGCAATTGTCTGCTGCGACAAATCTTGTCATTTTTCGGCATAGGCAATAACCGCTTGAATACGTTTTTCAAACTCCTTTTTGCGGTCTTCATACACCGCTTTCCCTATCACCAATTGCTCGCCGTCTACCCTACTGCGTAGAAAATTGATGTAAGGCATCTTGCGCTGTGGAATAAAATGCAGGATATGACGCGCATTAAGGTTCTTTAAGATGAGATAAAGCTGCTGTGGAGTGAGCCCTGTTCGTTGTGCAATGAGCTGCTCATCAATATAGACATAGTCGTTGAAAAGCCCTCCATAAAAGGCGCATCAAGGCATCAATGACGAGGTCTTCTCTCGCACTAAGGTTGTCCAACAGATAGAGTTGATTGCGCGATAACAGGAACATGAGTCGCGCACTATTGTTGGGATCATTCTCATAAAGAATGTAACCCAGTCGCTCAATGATGCGAAGCGAAGCATCGGTCAGCGTCAGTGAGAGATGATAGGCACTGCAAAACTCCGCAATGTTGAATGAAAACGTGTGCCCACCCCCGCTTCCTACACCAATCTGATAATAGTAAGCGAGCGAATCATAGACCTTACGAATCTCGTCTTTTTCAGGGAAATTATCTCCAATGCGCTTATGAAGTTTGCGCGCATCGGCCGAGTTATAGAGCAAAACAGCATAGGCTTTCTTGCCATCTCGCCCCGCACGACCTGCCTCTTGGAAATAAGCTTCGAGCGAATCTGGGCTATCCATGTGGATAACCACCCTCACATCGGGCTTATCAATGCCCATACCGAAGGCGTTGGTAGCCACCATTACGCGAGTGTTATCACGCTGCCAGTCTTGCTGTCGGATGTCTTTCGTGAAATGTTCTAAGCCAGCATGATAGAAGGTTGCCTTGATATCATTGTCTTTGAGCAGTTGAGCAATCTCCTTTGTACGCTTTCTACTGCGCACATATACAATGGCACTGCCCTGCACCGCCTGCAAGATGTGGATGAGTTCCGCCTCTTTGTCTGACGCAATTCTAACGACATAACAGAGGTTTTCGCGTTGAAAGCTCATGCGAAAGACATTCTTCGCCCTGAAGTTTAAACGTTCCTGGATGTCGTCAACAACGTCAGTTGTCGCCGTAGCGGTAAGCGCAAGGATGGGCACTTCGGGCTTAATCTTGCGCAGTTCTGCAATGTGTAGATAGGAAGGTCGAAAGTCGTAACCCCACTGACTGATGCAATGTGCCTCATCAACCGTGATGAAGCTGACGTGCATGTGGCGGAATTTAGACAGGAAAAGTTCGGAAAAGAGTCGTTCAGGAGACACATAAAGCAACTTCAACCCACCGAAAACAGCGTTCTCAAGCGTCTTGATGATCTCCTGACGCGTCATGCCTGAGTAGATGGCGGCAGCCTTTAATGCCCCGTTGAAGCAGATGATCCACCTGGTCTTTCATCAGGGCTATGAGGGGAGTTACAACGATACAAACCCCCTCTTTGGCTAAGGCTGGCACCTGAAACGTGATAGATTTACCTCCGCCCGTAGGCATAAGTCCCAAGGTGTCGCGTCCTTCGCCAATGCTATGGATAATGTCTTTCTGAATGCCTCGAAAGTCATTATACCCCCAGTACTGCTGCAACAGCTGCCGATATTCCATGTGTTGTCACTACTCCTCAGTCGGAAGAGCCGCTTGTGGGTGTTCTTCTTCAGGACGGATATCTTCAATCTGCAACTGCACTTGATTGCGTTTGAACACATTTGCCTCAATAGTGTAGGCAATATCAAAGGCGCGTTTGCTCTTGATATAACGCACAGAACCACTTTGTCCGAAGGCAATGCCATTGACAACCGTGCTTGATTTAGAGTCAACGAGTTCGAGTTTGATGTGTTCTTGCTCGCGTCCCACGACCTTACTCGTACCATAATCATAGACGCCTTGCGTGAAAAAGAGCGGTTTAGTGCATTCAGGTCCGAAGGGAGCAAAGCGTTTTAAGTCGTTGAATAGCTTCTTTGTGATGTCTTTAAAGTCAAGTTTTGCATCGAGATTAATGGTTGCTTCCGTCAGTTCGGGAGCGATATGGTCTTCTACATACTGCTGAAACTTCTTGCGGAACAATGGAATATCATCCCAACGTAGCGTCAAACCAGCCGCATAAGTATGTCCACCGAAGTTCATCAACAAGTCTCGGCAGTGTTTGATAGCCGCGTAAACATCGAATCCCGTAACGCTGCGTGCCGAGCCAGTAGCCAGATCTCCGTCGCGTGTTAGCACCACTGTAGGGCGGAAATAGATTTCCGTTAGTCGCGAAGCCACAATCCCTATGACGCCTTTTTTCCAGTTTTCATCATATAAAACGATGCTGGAGTGATGTTTTTGGCTTTCAAGTTTAGAGACAATCACATTGGCCTCTTCGGTCATCTGCTTTATCAATGTCCTTGCGTTGCTCGTTATATTCGTCGATGTGTTTAGCCTTCTTGAGCGCTACATTATAGTCTTTTCTCAATCAAAAAGGTCAACACTTTCCTTTCCATTCTCCATGCGTCCAGAGGCATTTATGCGTGGACCAATCCTGAAGATGATGTCACTCATCGACAACTCTCGGCCGTTTAGACCGCATATATCGATAATGGCTTTCAGGCCGATACTTGGGTTTTGGTTGAGTTGTTTAAGCCCATGGAAGGCCAAAATGCGGTTTTCATCGGTGACAGGAACAAGGTCTGCAGCGATTGAAACGGCACAAAAGTCGAGCAAAGGAATGAGCCGTGAGAACGGAATACCATTGTTCTTAGCCCATCCTTGCATAAACTTGAAGCCTACTCCACAGCCACACAGCGACTTGAAAGGATAGCTGTCATCGGGCCGTTTAGGGTTAAGGATGGCAGCAGCAGGCGGCATTTCCTCATCCGGGACATGGTGGTCACAGATGATAAAGTCTATACCGAGCGACTTTGCTAAGGCAATTTCCTGAATTGCTTTAATGCCACAATCTAATATAATGATGAGTTTTACACCCGTTTCCTTTGCATAAGCTATTCCCTTTTCACTCACCCCATAGCCCTCATCATAGCGATCGGGGATGTAATAATCAATGTTTGAATAGAACTGTTGCAGAAACTTATACACCAAAGCCACGGCAGTACATCCATCGACATCATAGTCTCCATAGACCAAAAATGCGTTCCTTTCGGCCCATAGCATCATTGAGTCGATCCACCGCGACATCCATATCTTTCATCAAGAACGGATTAATCAGGTCGGCTAATTGCGGTCGGAAGAATCGTTTTTGCAGCCGATTCTGTCGTTATTCCGCGCCTTATCAGCAGCTGTGCAAGTATGGGATGAATGCCCAACTTGCCCGAAAGCTCATCTGAAGCCTGCTTTTTCTTGTGGTGTTGGTGGTTCGTAATTCCATTTAAAATGCATTTATATCGTTTTTATTTTCTTCTGAATGAGGGTATACCAAGAGGCATACCAGCGGATTTTTCATGTTTCATTACACCAATCCGTGCCCAAAGATACGAAATAAAAACAATAAAAAAGCACAACCGGAAGTTTTTTTTCCAATTGTGCTTTCTAATTCTTTATGATTCAAAGCTTAGATACCGAGCTTCTTACGAATGTCTTTTGGCACTGCATTTTTATTGACAATGAAAGTCCATTGTGTTATTAGCGATGTAGTTCTTTGTCATATACCAGATGCCTTTATAGTCGCCTGTTTCACCCCAAGAGTTCTTCACCATGTAGTATTCTTTGCCATTTTGGTCCTTAGCAATACCATAAATCAGCATACCATGGTCGTCAGTTAGCTCCCAGTTATCAAAGCGCTCTTGACGCAGTTTCTGTGTAGGTGTAACCTCAGGAACCTTGCATCCTAATGAGTCGAGCACGTTTTTTTCTTTTCTGTTTTTGTGAGTTTCAGCCAGTGTGCCATATCACTTCCGCTCAGGCTTTGTGCCTTTTTAGCGTCAATAGAGTATGCCAAAGCCATCACGAGTAAAGCCTGGTTCTGAAACATCTCCACCCCAAGCTACGGTGTAACCATTCATTACGGCATTGTCGATGATGCGCATCATGTCGTCAAGAGGTAGGTTCCATGACAATGGGTTGCGCCAGTTGTCTTGCACCTCAACAGCAAAAGCGGTCCAGAATGGGTGGTGTGTGTAGCTTGTGAAGCTTTCATAATCGTCTGGATTGATTTCCAAGCTCTGTGCAAATGACATCGGTGTGTAGCTCTTTTCCCTGATAAGTGAACTTCTCTGGGCATTTACCGAGGTAGGCATCGATGATTCCATGCAACGCAACCTTCCACTGAGAAGAGAGTTTATCCGTCTTAGATTTAGCCACAGACAACACATAAGGAGTCATCACATCAAAGAATTCGTTGAAGTTATTGAGTGAATCTCCATAGAGCGTACCAGGCAATGGCATAGCGTCTTCAGGGCAAATGCCATAGTGTTTCAAACAATAGATGGGGTCGTATGCACTACCTCCCTGTGCAAACTGGCAGTCGCCATGCATGCGAACCACTTGTACTGCACGGTCGAAATAAGTCTTATTGGCTACAAAAGCCTCACATAAGTCATACGTTTTTCCCGTTTTTTTCAGAATCTCGGCCTCCAAAAAGCTCAGTGTTGAATAGTCCCAACATGTGCCACTACGGCTTTTGGTTCTTAATGCTTGTAATCTTGTTTTTCCTTGATAACAGTGAAAACAGGTTTGTTCGCATTACTCTTTTTCTGCTTTCTTCTCTTCTGCATTAACGTTCAATGCCACCACGGCAAGGAGCGCCATCACTAATAATTTTCTCATTTAATCCAGTTGAAATGTTGTTATTATGAATTTTCTCTCACGTTATTTTTTAATTTTTCTCACGCCGATTTGAATCTCCTCATCCATCGATTTGATTCATTTCTCGCGCCGTTTTGAATCTCCTCATCCGCCGATTTGATTCATTTCTCGCGCTGTTTTGAATCGCTTCACGCGCTTAATTGTTGGCCATAAACTCCTCAACATCCTTGGGATGATAAGGGATGCGGTCTTTTCCAATAAAGCGGCAGCCCTCTTTCGTGATCAACACGTCGTCTTCTATACGGATGCCTCCAAAGTCTTTATAAGCTTCGAGCTTATCAAAGTTGAGGAATTCTGCACAATGTTTCTTTGCCTTCCAATCGTCGATGAGGGCTGGGATGAAGTAGATTCCCGGCTCGTCTGTAACGACAAAGCCTTCTTCCAAACGTCTACCCATGCGCAGATTATTGGTTCCAAACTGCTCAAGATTAGGCCTTGTTTCTTCATCAAAGCCTACATTGACCTGGTCAAAGCTTTCCATATCGTGCACATCCATACCCATCATGTGACCCAATCCGTGGGGCATGAACAGCGCATGTGCACCAGCACGCACGGCCTCTTCAGTGTCGCCTTTGGTCAAGCCGAGTTCTTTCAGGCGGTCAAACATCAGACGGCATACGTTGAAATGCACGTCGGCATACTTCACACCGGGCTTAGCCACGTCTAAAAGTATGGTCATGGCAGGCCTCAACAATGCTGTAAATATCCAACTGACGCTGTGTAAACTTGCCGTCAACAGGCATTGTTCGCGTGTTGTCGCTACAATAGTTGTTGATGGTTTCTGCGCCTGCATCGCACAAAACGAGGCGTCCGGCTTCGAGTTCTTTCATTGATGGTGCCCCATGAAGTATCTCTCCATGCTGCGTATAAATGGTTGGAAAACTAACCATTGCACCATAAGAGTGGGCAATACCATCCACTTGTCCGCTTACAAACTTCTCGGTTACACCAGGTTTTGTTAGTCGCATGGCCGTGGTATGCATCTTATATCCTATGACAGCTGCACGTTCTAACTCCTCAATTTCTTGCGGTTCTTTCACCGAACGCATCTTAACCACTGCCTTGATTAGCGTCATACTGGCAGCCTCTTTCTGCTGAATCGGATGCACACCCAATAGGTCAAAGATTTGAATCTTTATGTCATGACGATATGGGGGCAGGAAATGTATCTTGCGATGTTTGCTTAATGCCTCGTTGCATACCGTCTTTCAAATGACCGCATCGGCAAGGTTTCTGAAGCACCACAACGCTGTCTCATCTCTTCCATGCTATCCACAGAACCATACCAAACGATGTCTTCGATGTCGATATCATTGCCTATCAAGAGGTCTTTATCATTGTCGACGTCGATTACTCCAACAAGTCCATCGCGCTGAAGTCCATAATAATAGAGGAAAGAAGAGTCCTGACGGAAAGGAAAATACCCATTGTTTGGGAAGTTAGCCGGTGACTCATTGTTTCCAAATAGAATGATGATGCCTTCCTTAACAAGCTTTTTTTCAGCTCGTCGCGGCGTCTTTTATATGTGGCTGTATCAAACATATCTTTTTATTATTTAATTTGCCTACAAAGTTACACAATTTTGAGATTAAAATGCTATCTTTGCAAGAAAAATTAAGCGAAATAGTGAAAAATTTATCAGTAAATCATGAAGATTAACGGCAAAACAGGACTTGTTCTCGAGGGCGGTGGCATGCGAGGAGTGTTCACAAGTGGTGTGCTCGACGCGTTCATGAAACACAATCTATACTTCAAATACATTGTGGCGGTTTCGGCAGGAGCCTGTAACGGCATGAGTTATGTGAGCCGTCAACCCCGCCGTGCGCGTGTTTCGAACATTGATTATCTGGCCCGTTACCGCTACATTGGACTGCGTCACCTTGTCACTCAGGGCTGTATCTTCGACCAAGAATTGCTCTACGACAAGTTTCCCAAATGAGCTTTTACCGTTTGATTTCGATGAATATTTCAAACATTCTCAAAGTTTTTGAAATGGTCACAACAAACTGTTTGACCGGTCAGGCTATGTATCTCAGCGAGGCACACGACCGCCAGCGTTCGCTCGATATTGTCAAGGCATCGAGCAGTTTGCCCTTCGTGAGTAAGATTGTCAACGTTGATGGGCTTCCCATGCTCGATGGAGGCATCGTCGATAGCATCCCTATTCACCGAGCAATTGAAACCGGACACGAGCACAATGTGGTTATCCTGACACGCAACAAGGGCTGGCGCGACACCGGGAAAAGACCGCAAAGTTCCGGCTTTTTATCTATAAAAAAACTATCCACGATTGCGCGTGGCTTTGAGCCATCGTCTTAAGGTTTATAATGCTCAAATGGATCTCATCGACCGCTTGGAAGCCGAAGGTCGCATCACGTGTATTCGTCCGTTGCGCCCTATGGAGGTGGGAAGAATCGAAAATGATGTGATGAAACTTGAGCGCCTTTATGAGGAAGGATTCGCACTCGGAGAGCAGTTTGCACAAGAAAATTTATAGCGTCAGCAGGCCTTTTGCCTTTATCTTTATTCGCATCTTTCGCTATTCCATGATGTACCAGAGCGTTTTTTTCCATACTGCGACAGGCGTTTTTTTCCATGAGTCTGCCAGCTTGTTTTTTAAGTCATTGTTGGCGTTTTTTTCCATGCTACACCAAACGTTTTTCTCACGCTGTACCAAGCGTTTTTTCCATGATGCACCAGATGTTTTCCCCGTACTTTTTTTCACGCCGAATGAACCCACGAAATCAGGCGCAAACTTCACCGCGAAAGCTAAGCTTTCACGCGCTGACGGAGGCCCATTTTCATCCCCTATTTGATAGCTTTTTGGCGCATGAAATGACCGCCTTAGCGTGAGACTTAGGCGTTGTCTACGATTTCTTTACCAAACGGAGCCAAAGCCAAGCCCATCAAGCGGAAAGTGCATCTTGGCCCAAGGAATCCCCACGATTGTGATGCACAGCAGCAGGCCGAAGCCGAGATGAGTCAGTGCAATCCAAAAACCGCCGACGAAAAAAACCACAGAATATTCATGATCATACTGAGGCAACCGCTGTCCTGGGGCTTGCTGACCACGTGTGAACCAAAGGGCCACAGGGCAAGAACACCAAGTTTCAGAGTGGCAAAACCAAACGGAATGCCGATGATTGTGACCATCATCAGCAACGAAGATACAAAATATTCGACGGCAATTCCAAATCCGCCAAAGACCAACCAAATGATATTTCCAAGAAGTTTCATGTTGTAATGTTTCGTGTTATGTCGGACAAAGATATTAAAAAAAGGCTGAACGACAAAACAAAACAGAAGGGGATTGTGCCTCATTCCTGCATACAGGGAATGAAAAACAGGCTTTTTCTTCGCATATAAACACGCCTTTCTGGGTTATCCTAACCTATTTTTCATTCCCCCACCACATAGGTCAACACATAGTCATCGGTTATGTTTACTTCCACCTGATGACGTGTGTTTGCCTTCAAATTCTCAATGAAACAATGCGTCATCGCACTATTATCGAGCGTTACCCTCATATCAAAATACTGAAGATTTTGAGCGGAATAGTATTTATAAAGCGTTTCTTTGGCACACCAATTCACCAATTGTGCCGTGACCTCTGCCTGCATTTCATCGTCGCGCATAAAGCGATGAGCTATGCGACTGACGCGATTGCTGCGATATTCTATGTCAACGGCCACCTCAGAATGAGGCGAAACCATGACGGCAGCGTAGCCTTTGGTGTGACTGATGCTGATGTTCCATCCTTGAACAAAGGGCTTTCCATCGGCATTATGCGTGATGATTGGACAATCGCTGACCATGTTCCACAGCAACGAATAGACCGCAAGTTTCTCTAAACGCCGTGCCTGACTCTTGTATGCAGCAATCTCTTGCTGAAAGATGGTGTGCATTTCGGCCTGCGAAGTAAGAAAATCATCAACGTCTTCTTCAATCTTCCACACGCCCAATCGCACGTCTTTGTCCAGACTTTTCACGAAAAAGCAATGGCATGGTTTAGTCTTTTTGGTGAATCGTGACCTTCACTTTTGCGATTCTACGCTCTTCAATCGCGAGGATTTCGAACGTGAAATTCTCATATTCTATCTTCTCATGAGCGCTTGGGAAGTCGCCTTTCAACTCTAAAAAGTAAGCCAGCAAGCGAGTCAGCATCGCCCTCAACCTCATCAAATTCGTCGTCATCAAGATTCAGAATCCTACAGAAATCAGCCAGTAAAACCTTGCCTTTGAAGATATATGTATTATAGTTTAGTTTCGTATAGAACTTCTCTTCTTCGTCAAATTCGTCGTTGATTTCGCCGACAATCTCCTCCAAAATATCCTCTAAAGTGACCAAACCGCTCGTGCCACCATATTCATCTACGACGATGGCGATATGCACTTTATTCTCTTGGAACTCGCGAAGCAGGTCGTCAATCTTTTTTTCGTTTCGGGCACAAAATAAGGCGGCCGGATGAGACTTTGCCAGCGGAAGGCATCGGTTTTTTTGACAAATGAGGCAGCAAGTCTTTAATGTAAAAGTACGCCCTCGAATATTGTCGCTGTTGTCCTGATAGACAGGGATGCGGCTGTAATTATTCTCAACAATACACTTCAAGACATCCGAAAAGCTGCTTCGAATGTCAAGATTCACAATGTCTTGTCTTGAGGTCATGACCTCTTTGGCCGTCTCGTCGCCAAAGCGAATGATGCCTTGCAGCATGCTTTGTTCGTCTTTTATATCGTCTTTGTCGGTGAGTTCAAGCGCCTGTTCAAGGTCATCGACACTGAGTTGGCGATTCTTTTGCTGCATAATCTTTTTCGGCATAGACGCCACTTTTGATGAGAATCGTCTCTAAAGGCCAAAAAGAGTTTGCGAATGAAGAGCACGCCTCCAACGGCAAAACGGCAGAATTTCAGTGCGTTCTGTCGGCTGTAAACCTTGGGCATTATCTCGCCAAAGAGCAGCAACAGGAAACGTTAACAGCACCGTCAATACAATGAATTCAAGCCATTGCGCCTTAGGGTCCGAAGTGCACAATTGAGTTGAAAATCAGATTACAAAGCATGATAATCGTCACATTGACGAAGTTGTTTTGTAATCAGAATAGCAGCAAGTGTGCGCTCACTATCCTCGCAAAGGAAGTCGATGTTGCGGTCTTTCACATTGTGTTCGGGTGAAAGTTCTGAAATATCGGATGGCGAAAGACTGAAGAAAGCGATTTCAGAACCACTGGCAAATCCCGAGGCTAACAATAAAACTACTGTCAGCAGCATACAGAAAACGACGCCAATCGAAGGCGATTGGAACGTCACATCTGCAAAAGATTCAATAAAAGTGGTAATATCCAAAAGTTGTTTTTTTAACTACTAAAATGGTAAACCTCCGTCATCGGGCGTGTTTTCAGCCTCCCGTTGGTTGGTTTGTTGCGTTTGATCGACTGCAGTTTGATTGTCCAGCAGACGTTTCATTAGCGACCGGTCTGGGGGTAAGCAGCTCCATATTCTCGGCAAGAATCTCCGTAACAAAGCGTCGCTGACCTTTCTGATCGTCATAACTGCGGTAACGAATTCGGCCTTCTATATAGAGTTTATCCCCTTTATGCACATACTTTTCAACGATTTTTTTGCCAAGCCACGCCACGCCATAACGGTGTGCCAATCGGTGTGATCGGGCACCTTAGTACCATTTTGCAGCGTGTAGCCTCGCTCTGTTGTGGCCAATGAAAACGTAGCCACCGCCTGGTCTTGGTCGTAATAACGCACGTCGGGTTCTTTTCCAACGTTTCCAATGAGCATCACTTTATTCATCGTTGTCTATGAGTTTAAGGGTTGAAATGACGGAAATCATGCGGCAAAAGCCTACTTCCACATGCCAAGATACTTGAAATGAAAGTTCTTTCCTTTGGCAGAAGGGAATTGCGAACGACTGTCTACACGGCTGCGCAGATAGTCAACAATGCGAGCATAACAATCTTGTCCTGAGTTAGCTTTGCACTGAGCAACGAAATGAGTGTCGCGATATTCGTGCTTGCCTGTGGTAGGAACCATGACAACGCGCTTGAAATCGAGTGTACCTTCATACCATCCCGGCTGCATTTCAGTGAGTCGTGTCATGGCCGAAGCAGCCAATTCATGCTTATCAATGACAGGAGCAACGGGGCGAACAGCCTTCTTCTCTTTGAAATCAGCCATCGTAGCAGCCATTGTTTTAATAATGATGAAGTAGACACGTTGACGCACTTTATAACGTTTCGGATAGCAAACATCACTGGCAACATAGTCGCGTATGTCTGCCTCTAAATCCGGATTCATTCCTATTTCGGGTATAGAGCTTAAAAAATCAAGCGCCTCTTCCACATTTGGAACAAGCGTTTCGCGATCAAAATATCTTAAATATAAATTCATTGATGTGTATGTTTCCCTTAGAAAAAGAGCGGAAAAACGGGACTCGAACCCGCGACCCCGACCTTGGCAAGGTCGTGCTCTACCAACTGAGCTATTTCCGCAGAGAAATAAAAAAAGCCTTATTTACGTGTGAAGAGGAGGAGACTCGAACTCCCACGTCACAATTGACACTACCCCTCAAAGTAGCGCGTCTACCAATTCCGCCACCTCTCCGACATGTAAATGCATTCTGAATAATGTGCCCAGAACAGGGACTCGAACCTGCACGTCGTGAAACACACGCACCTGAAACGTGCGCGTCTACCAATTCCGCCACCTGGGCGGGCATCGAAGAAACATTCTTCTTAATGTTTTATTCAGAATGTATGAGCGGAAAAACGGGACTCGAACCCGCGACCCCGACCTTGGCAAGGTCGTGCTCTACCAACTGAGCTATTTCCGCAATTATCCTTTGCAGGAGCATTTCTCTAAATGCGGTGCAAAAGGTAAGACTTTTTAATCAGCAAACTTTTACTGCGTTTTTTTGAAGAAAATATCACAAATAGACATCAATCCATTCGCTCACGATAATCTTCATAACCATATTCGCGCAAGATTTCAAGCGTTCCATCAAGACGAGCGATACCAATGGCGGGATGAGAGATGCCATTAAACATATTGGTTTTCACCGTTGTATAATGCAGCATGTCTTCAAAAATCACATTTTCTCCCACTTGCGGTGCATGATCAAACTCCCAATAACCCATAAAATCGCCACTAAGACATGAGTTTCCACCAAGCCTATATATATAAGGTGAATGGTGATTGTCTTGCGCTATGTGTTTTGCGCCACGCACAACTGGAAAATAAGGCATCTCCAAACAATCGGGCATGTGGCATGTAAAGCTAACATTCAGGATAATAGTCTTTATCCCTCGGTCTTCAACCACATCCACAACCTGACTCACCAAGGGGCCCGTCTGCCAGGCAAATGCACTTCCTGGTTCCAAGATTACCTTCAACCAAGGATATCGTTGACGGAATTTTTGCAGCACATCTACCAGCAACATCGTGTCATAATCATTGCGCGTCATGAGATGACCACCACCAAAATTAATCCACTTCAATTGTGAAAACCACCGCGAAAAACTTTGCTTCTATATGCTGAAGGGTGCGTTCAAAGGTCTCCGCCCCACTCTCACAATGACAATGACAATGAAAACCTTCAATGTCAGCAGGCAGCGTTTCGGGCAACTTATCGGCCGTAATACCAAACCGAGTGCCTGGAGCACAAGGATTATAAAGGTCGGTTCCCCACCTCAGAATACTCCGGATTGATGCGCTAATCCAAGACTAATGGTGGCATTTTCTTTGCGCACCCGCTCATGATAACGCGCATACTGAGTCAGCGAATTGAACTGAAGATGACTCGACAAACGGGCAATCTCGTCAATCTCATAGTCGGTATATGCCGGAGAAAAAGGTGTGCGCCTTACTGCCAAACTCCTCAAAAAGCCAACCGAGCTTCTGACAAAGAACTCGCTGTTGTGGCACGAATATACTCCCGAAAAATGGGAAAGGTCTTCCAAAGCGCATAGGCCTTGAACGCCAAAATCACTTCAACATCAGCCTCACGCGCCACATCTTTAATAAGGTTTAGATTGCGACGCAACCGCGCTTCCTCAAGAATATATATCGGTTTACTAATCCCTGAAAATGTATCGAGGTTTAATTTCATCATTCATAAAAATAAAAGTTCGTGATGCAAAGGTAACTTTTTACGCGGATATAATTGCTTGTTTGATAGAATTTTCATACATTTGCATCATCAAAGAAGAAACGCAATGAAGCCCACTTGGTTGGAAAGCCCCACAACAAACATAGAAAGAGCGCAGCACTTGCCGATGCTCCACAAGGGCGTAAAGACTCTTTGCTTCTTCCAAACGACTTATTTGAACCCTACAACACAAGGGGATAATCGTTTGAAATGGGCTATATCCAACCCCGAAAACGATTCTCCCACACACCGATTCTTAACGAAACAGCAAATAAACTTATTAATATAAACACTAATAGAAATGAGTGAAAATAACTCTTTTTTGGTTTTCTCGGGTACAAACACACGCTACCTTGCAGAAAAGATTTGTGCCAGCTTAGGTTGTCCACTTGGCAACTTGGTGGTAACAAAAGTTCTCTGATGGTGAGTTTGCAGTATCTTATGAGGAGTCAATCCGTGGCCGTGACGTATTCTTAGTACAGAGTACCTTCCCCAATTCAGACAACCTCATGGAACTGTTGCTGATGATTGATGCTGCCAAACGCGCTTCTGCCCGTCACATCATCGCTGTAATCCCCTACTTTGGTTGGGCACGTCAAGACAGAAAAGACAAGCCACGTGTCAGCATCGGCGCAAAACTTGTGGCCGACTTACTGAGTGTTGCCGGCATCGACCGCGTCATCACGATGGATCTACACGCTGACCAGATTCAGGGATTCTTTGATGTTCCCGTTGACCACCTCTATGCATCAGGCGTCCTTCTGCCCTATCTGCAAAGCCTACATCTAAAAGATCTCGTCATTGCTTCACCTGACGTAGGTGGCTCAAAGCGTGCCAACACCTATGCAAAATACTTAGGTTGCCCACTCGTTCTATGCAACAAGACCCGCGCTCGCGCCAATGTCGTAGCCACAATGCAGATTATCGGTGACGTGAAAGACAAGAATGTTGTCATCGTCGACGATATGGTTGACACAGCAGGCACCATTACTAAGGCTGCCGACATCATGAAAGAAGCCGGTGCAAAGACTGTACGCGCCTGTGCTTCCCACTGCGTCATGAGCGGCCCAGCCTCAGAACGTGTGCAGAATTCAGCCCTCGAAGAGATTATCTTCACCGACTCTATCCCCTACTCTCACCGCACTGCAAAGGTAAAACAACTCTCTGTTGCCGACATGTTTGCCGAAACCATTCGCCGTGTGGTAGATAACGAGAGCATCTCATCACAATATTTGGTATAAGATTAAGAATCCTATATGACATCAAGCGGAGAAATGCACCATGCATCTCTCCGCTTTTTTTATTCTATCCCTCCGTAAACCACAACTCGCCTAATCTTTCGCAACGCTATTTTTGCCCCTCTTTTCCTCACGCAATCTCTGCCAATTCACGCAATGAATCAGTAGAGATGACCTCCTTTTTCATAACAAATTACCGAAAAATAGGTATTGAATTACTTTGCATTTTTACCTACCTTTGCATCGTCCACATCATGTACAACTAATGTTAGAGACATTTACTACAAATCATTAAAAAAACCATATCAACGAAAAGTTTAATGGACAATACAAGAAAAAAACAACCCTTCAACCATGTACATTTACCACTTTCACGCTCCAAAAGAAGAAGTTGCTTGATTGCCTTAGGCCTGTTTCTTGGGGTTAACACCTTTGCACAACAGCCTGTTACGTTAGACACGACGGTAGTAATCAAGGAGGTTACGGTGACCGCTCGTAGTGAAATTAGGAAGCTAAAAGAGTCGGCGATGCCCATATCTGTCATTGGTCAGCGCCAGTTACAAGGCACAGCATCCAACATCAATGACGCCCTTGCACGCACCGTTGGCGTCACTATTCGCAACACCGGAGGCTTAGGGAGTGCCTCGCGCATTTCTCTTCGTGGCTTGGAAGGAAAGCGAATGGGAATGTTTGTCGATGAAACCCCAATGTCACAACTCAATAACTTTGTAACACTCAACGACATTCCTACCAACATGATAGAACGCATTGAGGGTGTATAAAGGCATTGTTCCTTATAAGTTTGGTGGTGCGGCATTAGGTGGAGCCGTAAATGTGGTGACGAAAGAATACCCACCTGTGTACTTCGATTTCTCCTATGAACTGGGTTCTTTCAATACCCATCAGGTGTCAACGGTGTTTAAGCGTACGGATAAAAAAAGCGGATTACAATTTGGAATAGGTGGCGCTTTCTCGTTTTCCAAGAACAACTACAAGATGTTGCTATCCAATGTAGGCAACCGCACGGTTGAAAGAGACCATGACACCTTTAAGAAAATCATGACAGGAATGTCACTCAAGGCCACGAAATGGTGGTTTGACGAAATGAAATGGGAACTTATCTTTCTCAAAACACGTCAAGAGATACAAGGAATCGACCTTGATGTGCGCGAGGCTTATAACCATTCTATCATTGGAGTGACTGCACTCACGCTGAAACGAAAGAACTTTTTCTTAGACGGACTTGACTTTGACTTCAACATCGGATATGCGATTGGCAGGTATGGCCTATGTGATAAGGCCATGAACCGCTATGATTGGGATGGCAACAAGTTGCCCCCTGTCTCTCCTTATGGTGGAGAACAAAACAACTATCCCTCGGATGGAAACAACCATTCAAAAGAATTGACGTCTAAACTCAATTTAGAATACACGATAGACAAGCACCATGGTGTAAATCTAAACGTTTATTTCGACCGAAATTCACTACGTCCCAAAAGACCCGTTAATGGACAAAGCATTGGGCTTTCAATCTAACTTCCCAAGCCGCATGAACACATTAACCTTAGCCTTATCCTATGATTTAACGCTCTTTGAAAGCCGTTTTCAAAATGCGTTTACGCTGAAAAAAACTACAAGTTTTCTTCTCATTCGCGCTCCATAAACGTTTATTCCGTCAGCGCACCTGAACCAGTGAGCGTGTCGAAATCTTATTTTTGGATTCAATGATGCCATGCGATATAAGTTGACAAATGACTGGATGGTGAAGGCTTCTTTCAATTCAGAAGTGCGCATTCCAACCAATGAAGAGCTCATAGGTAATGGCTATTCTATCCTCGCTTCGCCTGCCTTGAAACCCAGAACGCACGTCGGGGAGTGAATGTGGGCATGATGTATCGGCATATCAAACAGAATGGAGGATTGGTAGAAATTGAATTTAATGGCTTTTACAATCAACTCAAAGACATGATTCGATTCACCCCCGATTTGATTCCAACAATGGCACGTTATCGCAATTTTGGAAGCGTTCGCACACGTGGAATAGAGTTAGATGTGAAAGCAGATGTATGTTCTTCGGTCTATCTTTTATGCCAATGGAACGTATCAAGACCTACGCGATGTGCGCAAAATGATTCCAGGCACGGCAGTAGAAAACCCCACTTATCTGAAGCGAATACCCAATATACCTTATCTAATGGGTAACTTTGGAGCTGAATATCATAAAGAAAACCTCTTCGGAGGCAAGAATCAAAAACACTCGTTTGTTCTTTCGATGCCTCTTATGTGCATCAATTCTACTATGATTTTTGAAGTGAGTCGCTATCAGGATAAGAAGATTCCGTCTTCATTTACAATGGATGCTGCCATAGAACACAGTCTAAACGATGACCAATGGGTATTTACGTTCAAGATAAAAAAACCTGGCTAATCGCCACATTGTGTCCGAATTTAATCGTCCACTACCCGGAAGATACTTTTGCATTCAAGGTGAGATACCTGCTAAAATAGAAACTTTATATTATATTACTAATAATCATTTTAATGATGAAAATTTTCAAATTATCTCTTTCAGCCCTCCTTTTTGGCGTCACTCTTTATTTCATGTGACAAGGGCAATGACAATCCTCCTGCACCCAAAGGTGGTGAGGGCAGTTTCAAAGGTGTAGTTTTTGCTGCTGGCATTACTAATCCCGAAGGCAATGGTGGCAATGTCTATATGCAAGCGTTACCCGGTTTTTCTGCCAGGCACTTACGGCAACACAAACGCTATTCCCGTTGGATTTGGCTCAACACCTATCGTAACTGAGTCGAACAACATCTATGCTTTTTCCCGACTACATGGGCAATACGAAAGCTGAAATCAAATGCTATAATCTCAACGAAAAAGGCGAATGGCTGAAGAAAGGAGCACTTCAGATTCCAGCAAATGCCGCAGCTTGCAACATTGTTGAATTGAATAAGGAAAAGGCTTATGTGAGTTTACAAGGTATAGGCATTGTGATGGTGTTCAATCCAACGACAATGAAGAAGATTGCAGACATTGATCTCAACAGCTATGCCCAAGAAGGAGCGAGAGTTTCGCCTGCCGCCATGATTATACGCGACGGAAAACTCTTTGTAGGACTTAGCCAAATGAATGCCCAATTCATGCCTACGGTCAACAAATTAGAGTTTGCCATGATTGATACCAAGACAGATAAGGTAGAGAAACATATCGTAAATGAAAGCTTAGGCATGTGTTTTGCCACACGCCCCATTGATGCTGGCTCTATCTTTATGGACGAAAACAAAGACATATACTTCAATTGTATGGGATCATTTGGCATGCTTCCTCAATTACATGGTGGCATTGCACGCATCAAGAATGGCTCAACCGACATTGATCCAAACTATTCTATACGCCTTGATCAAACAGAAGTGAGTGGCCTTTCAACGAAACATGCCGACTATATCTGTACAGTGATGTATGCAGGAGACGGAAAAGTCTATACCTATATCAGCTCGTTTGGCTTAGATCCCCATGCTTTGAACAATCCATACCTTACGCTTTCCAACCTTCCTGTAGTCATAGACTTGAAGCAAAGAACACTAAGTGTCATCAAAAACACGGAGATTTCTAACCCACAAGGTATCGCTGTAGCCAAATATAAAGACCTGATTGTGTTTGGAAGTGCCAATAAGAAGGCAACAGGTTTCTACACTTACAACCCCAAAACAAAAAGAAGTGGCTGGCCCTGTGATTCAAACTCAAGGCAATCCAAGCTTCTTCCACAGCTTTGAATAATGGCTTTTAGCTTTTGGAAAGCCTAAGAAGAGCGTTCCTCTTCACCAAAAGCATGGGCAAAAATTGATGTGCTCACGATGAAAGTTGACACATCCCACTTTGAGAATTATAAGAAACAACTCACTACGCGTTGAGGTTTTGAAAACCCGAGGTTGCCAAACAACAGTTTAGAGCAACCTCAGGGTTAATATTTCTGAATGAGGAAAACAACTCGCCACGCATCGTGCTTTTTCGGTATCATCCACACTAAAGCGCAGCCAACTAAAATCATTTTTGAGTAAGAGCTCATATACCTTGCCCTTAACCCAACTTGATTGAGCCATCAGCGCCTACCTGCAACTTATCTTTTTTTCGTTGGTTTCGGAGTCGGTTCTGCCTTTGCTGGAGTCGCCTTTTTAGGTGCAGCAGACCGCTTGGGACTTGCCTTTACCGGTTTGTTTGTGCGTGGTGTGCGTCTCGGGCCACGTTTCCATAATACGTGGGAGCCGAAGAGGCAACACCATAAGGGCAGATTCCACCACCTCTTTATAGCGATAGCCATCAGGACTATCGGGATCAGACACCTTTCTCAGTGAGGTGTAATAGACTTTATTGCCCACATAGCTCGTGTCGGTCATCATTAGACCGGCTTTATAGCGGCGTTTGTGGAGGATAGCCCCATTGACTTCATAGACAATCTCCGAGCCTTCTTTCTGTCCATCGCGATAAAAGGAGCGCACATACAATTTAGGGTTGCGCGTTCTTACTTTCTGAATCATGATATTGTAGAAACAAACCATCCAATATTCCGTTGCGATAGGTCTCGACAAGATTAACATGTCCGAAGCTATCATACTCGTAAGCACGGCCATCTTTCTCGCCATTCACATAGTCGGCCTCACTGGTTTTCAGGCCGTTTTCGCCCGTAGGTGACCCAATGTCCCACCTCTTTTTTGGTCTTTTTATCAATAAATCCCGACACGCGTAGCTTGCCATCGGCATCGTGTTCCATGTATTTCTCTTGCGCTTGAAGGGTGGTAAACCCAAGCAAAAGCACTAATACTGACAATATTTTCTTCATTGTTGCTTTATATTTTTATTGTTGTAACCGCGTTGAGGGCAACATTTTTTATTCTGGTTTGAATGAATATCGGTCTATAACATCCTTACCTCGTTCCACCTGCCCAGTCTTGATATCAAACCCATAGAGTGTTTTATGATAACCATTTGAAGCATCAGTCCCTGCACATCACCCATATTTTGTTTCCACTGCGCACTGCACATTCGTTGCGTATCACACTTGCTGGCACCGCCTTTGTCCACAAAACACCGCCGCGAGTGCTACGCAACTGAAAGATAGTATTGGAATTTGCCGTGACATTTGGACTGAAAGAAAGCAAGATATACTGGTTGTCGGCAAAAGGAAGTGCACCATGAAGCCCTCAATCTTATCCGTAGAAGGCCCAAAACTGAGTGCACGATATCCCCATGTTTTCAGGGTATATCCGAGTCCTATAAAGGTAATCGTCTAATTTTTGCGGGTCGCCATTGTGGAAAACAAAGCTTAGATGCCACACCTGTAGCAACCCATCTTCGTTTGAATTGGCGTTAGACTTATACACTTTCAAGAAATATGTTGTCGAGTCGCGCATCTCTCCATTCAACTCACTCGGCGGAAGCATGCACGCATAAGAAAAGGCTGCATCGTCATAAAGCCTGTTGGTGGCAGGGAAATAATAATAAGGTACGGCCTTAGTGTCGTTCACCAAGAAGCCCTCTCCATTGTCTTTATCGATGAAATCAATTTTAGAGAACCCCGATTCCAACACCTTTTTGCCCTCAAACATAGACTTTGTGATGTTCTTTATCTCTAAGTTTGCAGGGGTCGATGCTATATACATAGTGGCCACCCACAATGAGATAAAACTTCTTTGCCTGATAGAAATATTGCAAATCCGTTTTATATTCCCTGTAACCTTGCTTGTCTGCATTCTCATTTGAAACCAGAAACTTCTCGTTAACGATTTCACCTGTCTTCACATCGCGCAAACCAATGTAATAGCCATTGACGTATTTTTGGATCGTCCTCATACTTATAGGAGAGATAATTTCGATGCGAAAAATAAACGATGTAGGCTTTATTCTTATGATTCAGCAACGCATATTGTTCATAGTTTTCATCCACAGTGATTGAATCAGCCTTGCTTCCAAGGTAGCCATAACTATTTGAAGAAGAGAAGAAAAGCTGTTTAACAATCACAAACAAGAACAGAAAAGAAAGAACAAAAGCTATCGCCATAAACTTTTTTCTCTCTGCACCAAATGGGTTATAATTATCTGCTTGCCCCGAGTCGAAGTTGTAATGATGATTCACATTGATGTTGATATCATCGTTGTCAAGGAAGAATTCGGTGCCACAATTCCTGCAACGAAACTTCTCTTCGCCTATTTCATCATACTTTTCACTGCCACACTGCGGGCACTTTATAGGTTTTATCTTCTTTGTCATGCGTTGAGTGAATAACTTTTATCAAATATTAAAAAGCGGCACTAAGGTAAGACTTTCTTTGAAAACATCCAAATTTCCGACCTAAAAAATCATTTCTCATGCCTCGCGCTCTTGCAAAATTGTCTTAAAAATCATGGCCTATGTGATACAATCGTATGATACACGCCGCCTAACCTCCTTTTTTCCTCCTCAAAAAAACTTGCAAACGCTGGGTGAGATTTTTGTATCTTTGCAGAAGCTATCACCCCACGCGAGACCGCCTGAAATCATTCGGCACGCTCCGTGGCAAGATAGCGATTGCAAACAAATTATTCAGGATAATCAATCTTTAACCCGTTCATCATGGTAAAGCATACAAACCAACAAGGGACTGCGGCATCCCCAATGCTCCGCAACTGCAAGCGAACAAACGTATTTGTGCGCTTAGATCTTGAAATGCTTAATAACTTTGACATGACTGTTGTCAAAGAAAAAAATATGGTCTTGAAGGCTGGGGTATCGTGATTTATATCATGAAATTTCTTGTCGAACGCCGTACCGATTGCCGCGCACCGATATATGCTGTGAGCGACATTGCACGCGCCTGCCACCGCCACAAAAGTTTCATCTTGCAGCTCATTGGCGACTTTCCTTCACTCTTCACTATCGAACCCGGAAACCAAGTGTTTTCAAGTCCGTATTTAACTCAATTTTTTTCCGCGAAAAATTCTACAAAAAAAGAGAAAACAAAAACAAATTTAGATAAATTAACAAATGAGACACCTGATAATCAAGAACTTAACCCTTCTAAGAACAAGAACAAAGAACAAGAACAAATAAAAGACGAAGAAAAAGAAGTAGAAAAGTTCGACGTCGCCGCCGATGTTTTTTGAAAAAGAATAAGTCGTTGGAAGCTGATGCCAAGAAGGCTTGTTCCGCCATGGCTCAACCCTCAACGGCAAAGGCAGCACAAAGGCGCTGTTGTGGCAAGAAAAAGTCGGCAGTCAAAGGGACAAAAACAGCCGCTTCAAAAGACAGAAAAAGCCACAGATGACCAAGCAAAACAGGCCGAATTGCAGCCTAAATCAAGTGGTTCTGCCGCAAGAAATGCAAGAAATCACGCCGGCGCCGACGCTGATTCCAAGTCTTCGCCAACCATTTTCGGTTGCCCCATCGCCAATAGCCCATGGCTCAACAGCAGCTACGCTATCGTCAAATGCCTTCGTGAACACCTTGCGCAAAAAGATTAGACAGGCTTCGGCAGCTGCTGCCAAAACGCGAACAAGCAGCCATCCAAGTGCCCACTTCGCCTGCCACCAAGACTCAGCAACCCACTGCCGAGGCCTTCAGCTACAGCCGCTTCGGCCCCACTAAGCATCAATCGTGAGTTGCTCGCCCCTACTCTATCACGACGAGGACTACATGGCCAGCCTCGAACACATGGCCAATCTTGCCGTGCACAAGAATCCCACCTTGCGCCGCAACCTCCTCACTGGTTCTGGCACTATTGTCAGATGCATGGGAAAGCCATGCGTAGTGCGGCCGATGCCAAAGACTACTTGGCCAACCTCATGCGTCCCGGCAGCAACACACGCGCCCGCTTCATGGCCTATCAAAAACCACTTTTTACGAGCAAAACCATCGTAGTGGAACAAGGCTGCGACCATGCGCCCACACGACAAGTGGGCCGCAATGTGGGTAGCGTATGAATCAATCCATCTTCCGCCGGCTGTTGAAAAGAATGTAAAGAGAAGCCTAACAAGGCCAACGTTTAATGTTTGTGGATGTGTGAAAAATGGTTAAAACATTAACACATATACTACATATTTATACGTTTATATTTAATTTTGCAGCGGAAATAAAAAGATTGTATTTATTTTTCACGTTGTTTCCCAACACAAGTAGGGTTGTTTTTTTCGACGTTAGTTAAATAATTTAGAAATTACATAAAGGAGAGTTTATGATGAAAAAGGAGTATATCAGCCCTTTCTTACCGAAGTTTTAGATGTTTATGCTGAAGAGTTAATGGACTCATTCCACGCAGCAAGTCCGTTACGTGGAACTATCGGTGCCGGTGATGATGAAGGAGATCCAGAGGACAACACAAGTGAAGTTAGTGGGCAGCTGCCTTAAAAAAACATGGTGAGTTTAAGAATCCTCTAAACATTAATTTTATTCAAAAATGAAACATACATTCTATATCTGTATTGCTTTTCTGCGCCCTACTTTTTTGCAGGTTGTGCAGACAAAGACATTGTAGACAACACTGATGGCAACAAGGAATTGCCTGGTGTAAAGGTGTCGATGACACTTGAAGGAGACATGCAAGGCGACAATGTAGCGCCAGCAGGAGCAGGAGCTAAGTCTACGCGTGCTATCGGTTATGAAACAAGACCATACGATGGAAGCCCATCCGATGGTTTTCCTACCCCTATTGGCGTTTTTGACAAAGGTCTTAACGATGGAAAAGAACTCAATGATGGGGATAAAGTCGACGTGCTATTGATTTTCAGAAGCACCGACGATAGTCAGCCTATCACAAAGGTAAAAACCCAATGGACTTATACCAAAGGCGGAAAGTTGGCCCTTATGCCTTCAGAAACCTTTGAGATGGCAGCCGGCACCAACCTCAACCAAGGCACTTGGTATGTTTGTGGCATCCTTGGTGGCGAAATGCTTGTAGGCAACAATCAGGTGAAATTCAATGGTTACATGGAAGGTCACAATGCTATCGACCAATCAGGCAACAAAAGTAACCTGGGGCGCAAATATCCCCTATGTGTTCAGTTGGCGTAAGTTGATTGCAAAGAGCAGCAATACTTTCAAGGCTGATAAACCTGTTATCTTCAAGCAGTTTGGTTCAATCGTGCGCTTGAAGGTTACAAACAAGACAGGCTTTAACTTCAAGTATAATGGTGTTCGCCTTATCACAAGTAACATTCTCTGCGGTCAATTCGACCTCAAAGCCTTTGATGATAAAGACCTTGTGCCAACAAGCACACTGCATGACACTCAGGATGGTGAAATCGCTTCGGCGAAATCGTCTACTTTCCAGAATGCTTTCAAGCCGTTTAAGTTCTATCAGCGTCCACTGGATGATCAGGCAATGACCGGTGGAAGTGATCCTAACAAGGGACTTATCACAATGAAGAGATTCCGCATTAAGGGCGATTACTACAAAGATTGGGCTGAAGAAAAGGTAAACACAGCTAAGGCTGATAACGATGTATCAAAAGAAATTCAACACTGCACTCTATTATTTTGATCACACATTCTTAGAGAAATCAACAGGCAACAACTTTGATGATGTGCCCAATAATGGTGATGCTCCCAGCTATATCTATGTGTGGGTGGCACCTCAAGAGCAGGCAGTGAAGATATATAATGGTAACGTTGAAAATCCAACAAGTACAGATTACACTGTTAAACGCGTTGCAAAGACGCAGTTCTTGCTCATGGCTGTTCCCACAGAGACCAGCAGTGGAACACGTGTTGTGCCTAAATCAATCAACATGATACCAGCTTATGGTTCACTGAAGCCTTACGTTTCAGGTGCAAACTACCCTGCTAAAGGCACCGTAGTCTATAACTTCCCACCATTAAGTTATATTGCTAGCACGATAACTTTGGTACAGATGCCGAGTTATCTAACGAGGGTGGCCAAATTATAGGTAATACAACCCGTTACACCTATGCTGAAGTTGAAAGCAAATTATCAAGTATACCTAATGATTATATGCTTGCTGGCAATGAATATTGGCGTAGTATAATAAGCCAAGCGTATGCTTTTCTGGACTTGGAAAGAGTTGGAGTAATGCAACTAATTCATATTCTGATGATTATACCTATTCTATGAATGTGATTTCACCAGCAAAACTACCAGGTTGGCACAGCACACGATTGGTATATCAAAAGCTATTCTAAAAGCTGTAAAGAATGAGAGTGGCAAGACCATTGCTTATATGATTGGATTGTCGAAACACCCTGATTATATAAATAACACAGGGGAAGGACAAGCTTATCGCGGTCGTGCAAAACAGCCATCTACTCGTGTAAGTTCTGGTCTTGTGACAATATCCCATGGATAGACAATAATAACTTCCGCTACACTATACGATATGAGAAGATGCCCCTATACCGTAGAAATGACGCAACGTTATCTCGGCCCTCGCTGTACTTGATATGGAAGACATTGATAACGATGATTTCTGGGCAATGCCAAACAATTATGGCGTAACATATCCAGAAGATACGAAGCGTATAATCCCTCTTCCTGGTGTATATACATTTGCGACTCAAAATATTTCTGGTGGTCAGCAGAGACAATTTTGGTTCTTAGATGCAAACAGCGTAGGTAATAGTGCGCAGTACTGGACCTTAGATGATGTTATATTTTCTGCTCGATATGCTCAAGGAAAGATGGGAGCACCACGAGGAACAGGCTACACTGAAGATAGTCAACATAAGGCTCCGAAGCAAGCAGTTGGCTTTGGTATGCCAGATCTATCCGCAGGTATGGGTGGCTTCTTCTATTATGTTCTTCGCAATGCGCCTCTAAATCAGACAGAAGAGCCAAGTTCTATTGGTGTTACCGATACTCGATATGTAAAGGGTCTTATCATGAGAGTGCCTGTTCGCCTATGGCGTAAGACAACTCCCTACGCTGATTAAAAAGCAAAAGAGAAATAAAACAGAAACTATCTGCGATGTCCGTAAAAAGATATCGCAGATATTTTTGTATCATTTCTTTCTTATCCTCCCCACCTCTCATATATAAGAGGTGTAAGATGGCAACAAACACATCTTCGCCCTCTATGCCTTTACTCCGCAAAGCGCCCACAATTCGGAGAGAATAGTCTAAGATTTCGGGAGAAAAAAATGGGGCGTTTTTGGTGTGATTGAATATTTTTTTATTAAATTTGCGTCTGCTATTTTTCATCGATACCTAAACAAGCAACTATGATTGACCATGGCCTAAAAACCAACGCAAAGCAGTGTAGAAGCCACATAAAGGTGCGACGGAATTGTAACTAAAAAAATCAACGAAGACATATCTATATTAACTTAAAACAATATGCTACAAAACTCTAAACATGGTAAGAGACGTATGCCTATAATGCATCTCTCTTTATCCACCTTGTTGTTGATGGCACCCTTTAAGTCTCATGGCCTCCCCCTTGGAGGGTCATCGAGTGGCTGACATCAACGAAGCAATGATGGCACAGCAGCAGTCATCGAAAGTAAATCAACGCACAATTACAGGCACTGTGACCGATGCCAACGGCGAACCCATCGTGGGAGCAACCGTGGTTGAGCACGGTAAAAAGTCGGGAACAATCACCAATGGCGACGGAAAGTTCACGCTCACTGTTACCCCCGGCAACACCCTCACTATCTCTTATGTAGGTTTTGCGACCCAAACCGTGAAGGCACGCGATGCGATGCGTGTCACCATGACTGAGGATGCGCAGGGACTTGACGAGGTGGTTGTGGTTGGTTATGGCACAATGAAGAAGCGCGATCTTACGGGAGCAGTCTCCAGTGTCAAGGGAACCGACCTTGCAGTAGCCGGTGTTGCCTCGGCAGCCCACATGCTTGCAGGCAAAAGGCAGCAGGTTTGTATGTGCGCCAAAACTCGGCACAACCTGGTGGCGGTCTTGACATTCTCATCCGTGGTGCAGGTTCGGTGAACGCCAGCAACGACCCACTCTATATTGTCGATGGCTTTCCTATTGCGAAACTCGACCAGCAAAAGGGCAACAACGACCGCATGGATCCTGGAACGCAGGGCGTGCTCAACTTCCTCAATCCGAATGATGTGGAGAGCATAGAAGTGTTGAAAGACGCTTCGGCTACAGCCATTTATGGTGCACGAGCAGCCAATGGTGTGGTTATTGTTACCACCAAACGCGGACGCGAAGGCAAGGCGATTGTGAACTATTCATACAACTATAGTTACCAGCATTACAGCGATAAGTATGACATGTTATCGCTACATGACTGGATGATTGAGAAGAACAAAGCCAGTTGGGAATATTGGATTTGGGAAAACAATGTTGGTCCTTGGGGTTCAAGAACACTCGAAGAGGCACTTGCCGCACCAAAGAGTGGCTTGGCATATACACGTCCTTACACCGACGCTCAAATCGAAGCAGCTGGCAAGGGCACCGACTGGGTGGGCCTGATTACACGCAACGGCCGCATTCAAGAGCACAACCTTAGCATTCAGGGCGGTTCAAAGGACACGCAATATATGATTTCTTTGAACTACTATGACAATGAAGGTATCATCAAAAACTCGGGAATGACGCGCTATACCGTGAAGAGTAACATTGATCAACGCTTCTTAAATATCTTCAAAACCGGTGTAAACCTGACGCTCACACGCATTGATAACGACAACACTCAATTGGGATCAAAGCAATATGAGAAGTCGGGCATCATCCGTTCGGCTGTACAGATGGGACCAAATATCTTGGCTTACGACCCCGTGAGAAAGATTTATCCTGTCAATCCCCTATTGGGAACGCAGCCAAACCCCTACTCTCTGCTCAACAATGTAGACCAAGGACGCACTGACCGATTGCTCGGTAACATCTATGTTGAAGCCAGACCAATCGATGGTTTGATGCTGAAAACTCAACGCAGGCCTTGATAGAGCCAACATCAGTCGTAAGACTTATGAGCCTAAAACAACTTTGTCGGGAAAGAATCTTCAAGGCAATGCCAACATCTATACCACCGACAACAACCAGTATTTGCTTGAGGCGACTGCCACATATAGCAAGACTTTCAAGGAGATGCATAAGCTAAATCTGCTTGCCGGAACATCTTTTGAACAGTTTAATGTAGAGTCTTCAAACGCAGGGAACAACAACTTCCTGACCGATGGCTTTATCTACAACAACCTGAATGCCGGTGTTGGCACGAAGTCGGTAGGCTCAGGGAGTTCTAAAAACAAGATGGAGTCCTACTTCTTCCGTGTAAACTATATCCTCAAAGACCGCTACTATCTCACTGGAACCTTCCGTGCCGACGGCGCATCTGTGTTTGCCAAGAACCACAAATGGGGCTACTTCCCCTCTGCTGCGCTTGGCTGGACCTTCTCAGAAGAGCCATTCATGAAGCCGCTTGCCTCGTGGTTGACCATGGGTAAGATGCGCCTCAGCTGGGGACAGACGGGTAACTCGGACATTGGTTCTAATGCCTTTGCAAGCTATTATGCTCAACCCGCCTACAACCGCGGTGATAACACGCAACTCATTGGTGTGTTCCAAGGCAAATTGAGAATCCAAACTTGAAGTGGGAAACCACAACAGAGTGGAACTTTGGACTCGATTTTGGCTTCCTGAACAATCGAATCTTGGCAAGTGTAGAGTTCTATCATCGTGTGATTTCAGATTTGCTCAACTACAAACCACTGAACTATTACCACGACATTTTCAAGCGTAATGGCGAACATTGGCAAGACACAGAGCACGGGTTTAGAAATCACTATCAACACCACGAACGTCAAAACACGTGATTTCAAATGGACAACCAACCTCACTTTCACTACATATAAGGACCGCTGGAAAGAGCGTACACCCGATTGGAAGCCTGCTGTCTATGAGAAAGTTGACGACCCTATTCGCCCCATCTATTCGCGTCGTGCCGACCACATCTTGCAGATTGGCGAGGCAGTACCGGCAGCTCAGCCCGATCTTCGCCCGGGAGAGTTGGTCATCAAAGACCTCAACGGCTATAAACGTGATGCAAATGGTCAGCCCGAAGTAGACGCTAACGGACGCTTTATCCTTACAGGTGGCCCCTGATGGAAAGATTGATGACGCCGACGTTGAACTCATTGGGTCTCAAGATCCGGGTTGGATGGCCGGCATGGTCAACACCTTTAACTATAAGGATTTTGACCTAAGTTTCCAACTTAACGGTATGTTTGACCGACGAATGGAGGACCCCACGGAGATGACTTATGGCCTTGGTGGAGGCGAACTGGCTCAATATGGCTACAATGCACTAACGATTATCAAGAAACGTTGGACCTGGGATAACCCTTCAACGAAGTATCCTTGCTCCTTCAATGGCTGGAACACCACCTACACCCACGGCGACTGGTATTATCAGAATGCATGGTTTGTGCGCCTTTTCTAATATCACACTCGGCTGGAACATGCCTAAAGCGTGGGTTGCAAAGACGAAATACATCTCACGTGTACACCTTTCTTTGAGTGCAAGTAACCTCTTCTGCCTCACTCCCTACAAGGGTTTAGACCCAGAAACAGACTATTATACGGCGGCTTATCCTAACGCACGCACCTATAGTATTGGAGTAAATATCACATTCTAAAACCCTAAACGCATTCAACAATGAAAAAGAATAACTATATATTTGCACTGTTACTGGCTTGTGCGACAATGACTTTCAACAGTTGTTCAGACTTAGAGCCGGTCGACTACGCTGAAATCAACCCCTCAAACTTCCCGAAAACCGAGAGCGATATAGAGTCGTTAGTCTACTCTTGCTATTATCCTCTGCGCGGAAGCTGGTGGGATGGCATGTTCTCTACCTCAGAACGCGGCATACAATTCCTCAATGATGCCACCACTGGCATATTAACGGGAACGTTTGGAGAACAAAAGAAGTGCTCGGAACTAAACTATTTCCCTGAGACTACAGGCATTACGTGGTTCTATTACACACGAAGCAAGCAATATTCTGGGGGATATTCGCAGAAGATTAGCCGCTGTACGCTTGTGCTTGACGACATTGCAAACAGCAATCTCGATGAAGCCACAAAACAAAAGTATGAAGCTGAGGTGCGCTGTGCACGTGCTTTCCTCTCTTATATGCTTTATGATATGTATGGTCCGTTGGTCGTTGCGCCATTGGAAGTATTGAAAAACCCCTTGGCCGAAAAAGCCGCTGCCCCGACTTTCGCGCGCAGAGATGGTGAAATTCATCGAAGACGACCTGCTCTTTGCTGGCGAACACCTCCCTCTTCCGGGCAATACCGAGTATGGACGCTTTAGCCGTGGCTTGGCAAAGATGCTGTTGATTCGCCTCTATCTGCATGAAACGGGCGACTATAAGTATCCTGAAGGCCTCACACATGGCGACAAATCAAACTATGACAAGGTTATCAAGTTGGCACGAGAACTAAAGGAATCGCAGTATGGCTATGCCCTTACAAAGCGATTACAACGCCATGTTTGCACGCGGAGGTCAAGGTGCTGGCAACAAGGAAATCATCTTTGCACTGCCTTGTACCTATGAAGGACCAACCCAAAACCAGTGGCACATGATGGTGCTTCCTACCAACTATGCCGACCATGGCATGGGCTCTGGCTGGGGAACTGTTACCAGTACGTGGTATTTCTACAACTCTTTTGAACCTGGTGACACTCGCCGTCAAGGACTGGTCACCTCATATAAGAGTTCGGATGGCACGATTATCGACCGCAATACGCCTCAATCGCCATTGGCAGCTGGCCCAATTCCTTTGAAGATTGGCTATGACACAGGCGTGAAAGGCTCGGGAGGATACACCGATATCGATATCGTGTTGTTCCGTTTTTGCCGATGTTTATCTCTCATTGGCTGAGGGATTGTGCATGCATCAGGGGGCTTCGACAGCCGATTTGCATGAGGCTATCGACAATGTGAATGTCGTTCGCAACCGTGCAGGCTTGCCCAACCTCAGCTATGCCGACTATCCAACAGCCGAAGACGTGCTCAATGCCATCTTGAAAGAGCGTTGGCACGAGTTCTGGTGTGAGAATGGACAATATCGTTCGGATTTAATTCGCTATCATCGCCTTGTGCCTTTGGTGAAAACCATTAACCAATCGCCTTATGCAGAGGAATATAAAGAGATTTATCCGTTGCCACTTGAGGTGATTACCGATGGCAAAAGGCTTGGTGAAACAGAATCCCGGCTACTAATCAAAACGGCGAATCTTGGCGTTTATGCCTTTGCAACAGGCCATGAAAACCTGTCTCGTGCGCATAGCAACAAAGCGTAAACGTCAAGACAAACGCAAAAACATATACACATAAAATGAATCATAGTAAACACGAAAAAAATGAATAAATTCTTAAAACATATCGGTGCTGTTGCTGTCGCTTTCGATGATGGCCTGTGGCAGTAGTGACGACGATAAGCCGACACCTACCCCCACTCCTGACAAGGAAAAGGTTGAGTTGGAAACAGTGAAATACACGCCTTCAAAGGAAAACTTCTTCAATCCTGAACGTGGTATGTATGTTATGGTGGAGAGCGACATGGCTACTCCCTCTCTGAATCACGGCTTAAAAACGGCTAAAAAGCGAGCAGGAGTCGCTCGTTCAGATTGTTTATTATCTGAAAGACCGACGCAATCAAGCCCCTCACAACGGCCGATTTGGCAAAGATAGATAACGATTTAGCCACCGTGCGTAAGGTCGGAATGAAGGCGATTTTGCGTTTCGCCTATACCTCATCTAAGGATGAACCCGATGCACCCTATGGTGACAATCAAGCAACATTTAGACCAACTGAAACCGCTGTTGACCAAAGACAAGGACGTCATTGCCTGCGTACAGGCTGGTTTTTATCGGTGCTTGGGGCGAATGGTATTACTCTTCCAATGGCCTGAACAACAATGCCTCACGCAACGAAGTGTTGGCAAAATGGTTGGAGGTGCTGCCTACCGACCGCTTTGTTCAAGTGCGTACACCGGCTTATAAGCGTAACTTCACGGGCATTCAGACGCCGCTTGATGCCTCTACCGCCTATAAAAATAGTCCACAGGCACGCATTGCGCATCACAACGACGCCTTCATGGCCGATGAAACCAACATGGGTACCTATGAGGATGTAGCGAAAGACAAAGCCTATTTGGCACAAGAAGGCCTCTATACTCCTATTGGCGGTGAGACGGCTCGCCCCTCGTCAACCACTCCTCCAAGTCGCGGCAAGGCAGCTTTAGACGAGTTGAAGACGCTGCATTGGTCGTTCTTGCACGATGGTTACGACCGCGTGGTGTTGAAACAATGGGAGAAAGACGGCGTGATGGATGAGATTCGCATGAACTTAGGCTATCGCTTGGTGCTCATGCGCGGTAAATATTCAACCCAACTCACACCGGGAAGCGACCTCAACGCTATCCTTTCTATCTATAATATCGGTTTTGCAGCAATGTATAATCCACGTAAAGTGCAGCTCATCCTGCGTTCAAAGGATGCTACTTACATTGCAACCCTGCCTGATGACCCACGAACCTGGAAGCCACGCCACCTGACCAATCTCACGGCTAAGGTGCAACTGCCGGCTGGATATCCCTGCAGGCGACTACCAGTTGTTGCTCTTCTTGCCCGATGCCGAGCCTTCTATCGCTGCAAGAGCCGACTATGCGGTGCGCTTAGCCAATAAAGAGATGTGGGAAGCAACCACAGGTTACAACAATCTTGGTGTTACTATCAAGGTTGAAAAAGACGGGCACAGCACCACAAAGTACGGCAGCTGTGAAATTCATTAAGCAGTAACGATGGAGTCAAACACTACACTTCAAAAAGCCAAACAGACTGCTTTCGCTCGACATTTTGCGTGGAGCAGACTTGGCAATGCTCGTGTTGGTGCAGCCCATTTTTGCTCAAAAGCGCTTGAGACAATGCAGCCTGCTGAAGGAACAGTTGGCCACTTCGTCATGGGTCAACTGTTGCATCTGCCTTGGGAAGGCTTCTGCTTTTGGGACATCATCATGCCCTTGTTCATGTTCATGTCGGGCATAACGATTCCGTTTGCCATGGCACGTTACAAGCGTGGAGAGCGCATTGATGGCAGCTTTTACCGCCGCATCTTGAAACGCTTTGTGGTGCTTTGGATCTTAGGCATGGTTTGTCAAGGCAACCTTTTGGCGTTTGACTTGCAACAACTACACCTCTATTCCAACACCCTTCAAAAGCATTGCAGTGGGCTATGTTGCCGTGGCTTTCCTCTATGTTTTCTGCTCTTTGCGCACGCAAATCATTGCAGTGAGCCTCTCGTTCTTGGCCTATATCGCCATCTTTGCCATTTGGGGAAACTTCGATTTCACCATCGACAGCAACATTTGTGAGGCCATCGACCGCGCGGTGTTAGGGCGTTTCCGCGATGGAGTGATTTGGCAGGGCAACCAATGGCATTGGGATCCCACCTATCATTATACGTGGATTATGAGTTCTCTGAACTTCATCGTGACGGTTTATCTGGGTACTTTGGCAGGCTATCTGCTGAAAAGTGAGCGCACAGCGATGCAAAAAGTTCTACTGGCTCATTGCTGGTGGTGTGGCCATGATTGCCGTATCGCTTTGCATGCACCCTTGGATTCCCATCATCAAACACATCTGGTCGAGCTCCATGACACTCTTTTCAGGAGGCATTTGCTTTATCCTGATGGGCTTGTTCTATTACATCATCGACGTGAAAGGATGCAGAAAAGGCTGGATGTGGCTGCGATACTATGGCATGAACTCACTCGCTGCGTATTACATTGGCGACCACATTGACTTCAATTCTATCACCGACTCTATCTTCTTTGGCTTCCACCAATGGCTCGGCGACTATCATCGTGTGTTGCTGGTTGCCCTGCAAGGGGTGTGGGTATTGCTCATTTTGAAGCTGATGTTCAAATTAAACTATTTCATAAAAGCATAAAACCGATTGATTATGTTCAAAAAAATAAGCTATCTTGTCCTTGCAACAGCAATGCTGTGTGTAATGGGTTGCAGCGACAATGACGATAAATTTGTTTCTAAAGACAAAACAGGACCAAAGCCAGAAATGGACCTTATGGTGGTGCCTGATAATTATAAATATGGTGACAAGATTGATATCACGGGCCTCTTAACCGATGAACGCAACCTGGAACACTATGAACTGTTGTTGTTAAACAGCAAGGGCGACACCCTGACTACAAAGTATCAGATGTTGCTCGGCAAGCAGTTTAGCATGGATGACAACATCCAAATACCACTGCCTAAGAATGCTTCGACCGACGATTTGCTGTTGGTGGCGAAGTTAGACAACACACGCAATGGCGAGGCGGTAGAGACTTTCACGATTCCTTCCGTATCAACGCCTACGTTTGAAACGCTGAATCTCGTTCTCGGCAACGGCAATGTTATCGAACTAACCAAGCAAGGCGAGGTCTTCACTACGCCCAACGAGCAGCTGTTTCCAGCCAAGGTGAAAGGCATTATCTCGACAACAACGAGCAAAAACGGCATTTATTGGGGAACGCAAAATGGCGAAATTGCGTCAATGACCAATGATTCTATCACGATAGGTGGCGACGTTGAGTCTTCGTTTACGGTGTCTTTCAATCCTAAAACGTTTGAACTCTCCTTTGGTGAGCGCCATGTTTGGAAACCGCTTCCCACGACAGATTGCTACTATATCTTAGGAACCATCTCTGGACACTGGCAAGATGGCGAGATAACAACCGAGAAAACAAAGATGCGCATGCACGGATATGAAAGCAAAAACGACACATACTACACCTGGACTGCCCCTGAAGGCGACAATCCTGAAGTGGGAATGTGGGGCCAAACGGCTGCAGGCAACTTCCGTTTGAAACAAGGTGGCCACAATGGTTACATCCTTTGGGACGGACATAAGCTTGTTCAGTCGGCTACTGACGATGCATCGAAGAGCTTCCACCTCACTGCCGGCGGTGCGTTTACCATTAAAGCAAATCTCACTTCGGGCACTTGCACGAGCGTAGAAATTACGGGTAGTGGCAAATCCTTAGTCTTTGCAAACGATAAAGTGACGGTAAATGGCATGGTAGCAACGCCTTCTATCGGTTTCTGTGGACAGCAATTACATCTCAAAGCAGGTGAATCTTACATCTACGAAGGTACGATGACACTGCAAAAGGGACAGAAAATCACGTCAGACTTTGACTTGTCTGGCTACACCTGCAACCCTGATTTGTTTAACGGAGGCGGTAACTCTACGTGGACATTAAAGGGCAACAGCGGTGCATATTATGTTCGCATGGACATCTTTAGCGGTGCCTTCTATGCCTGCCCCGTAGGCGGTTATCCCGATGTTTTGTATATGGATGGCTGGAGTTGGGCACCCACAAAGAACTCAACGGCTGTGGTATGGTCTGACGAAAACGTACTGCCGGTGGTACACACAACGGGCAATCGCTACGAAGGTACCTTCTATAACTTCGGTTGGGGAGGTGATGTGGCCTTCTATGTTGTGCATCCTTCTACCGGACATAAATATCGTTTGCCCAATAGTTTCTTCCCCGCTCCCGTACGCACGGGCACTGATGGTTTCCTCATTCCTACGGCAGCAGGAAAATATAAGGTTGTCATCGACTTGAAAGACGGCATAAACGTGGCTGCAGATGGCGTGGTTTCACCGAAAGGAAACAGTCATTTCACCATGGATTTCGTGGCAGAATAGGCGGTAAAACGACACAAAACAGACGCATCCCTGGGGTTGGATGGTTAGCCAAAAGCAAAAAACGCCTTTCCAACCCCGCGGAAAGTCTGCCAGCAACGAAAACAATTTATCCAAGCACATGGATGATTTGCCAATAACAAAAACATTTTATTTCATATTCATGCACCTACGTTATTCTTTTTTTACTGCTCATGGGACTACTCTGCTCGTCATTGCAGGCCCAACAGCGCACCGATATTCCCATGCTTCCCAATGAAGCGTGGTGGGGAGGAGCAACAGCGCTTGGCTCGGCGATGCCCTTTTCATCGCTTGCCCCCTTTGATCTTTTCCAACCAAAATGCCAACAACCAGGTGTCGGGGATGCTCATTTCTGACCAAGGACGCTTTCATTTGGAGCGATAATCCCTTTATCTTTCTCGGTCAACAACAACAGCATTCACCTTGATTCACGCTATGAAAAGGTGGGCGTTAAGCAGCAAGGAAAGACCTTGCGCGATGCCTATCTTGGTGTGATGAGACGACATTTTCCACCCAATGACAAACAGCCCGACGCGCTCTTCTTTTCAAATCCGCAATACAACACGTGGATAGAACTGATGTATAACCAAAACCAGACCGACATCTTAAACTATGCTCGCCACATCGTCGACAACGGATTTCCTCCCGGTATCTTTGATGATTGACGACAACTGGCAGCGCTATTATGGCAACTTCGACTTCAAAGAGGAACGCTTTTCCAATCCACGCGCCATGGTCGACAGCCTACATGACATGGGCTTTAAGGTGATGTTGTGGATTAGTCCGTTTGTATCTGCCGACAGTCCTGAATATCGCGCGCTGGCAAAAGAGGGGCTGTTGCTGCGCGATGCCACCGGAAACCCAGCCATCATTCAGTGGTGGAATGGGCAGAGTGCATGCTTTGACCTCACCAATCCCACAGCCCTTGACTATTTGGAAAAAGACACTTCGCAAGATGATGCACGACTATGGAATCGATGGTTTCAAATTCGATGGAGGCGATAACACGTTTTATGACCGCGCCGATTTGCGTCCGTTCGTTCATGGCGCGCGTTCGGTTGACCAGACAAAAGGCTGGGCTGAGTTAGGATGTCGCTTTGATTTCAACGAATATCGCGCCTGTTGGCAAATGGGAAACCGCCCACTCGTGCAGCGCTTAGGCGATAAAGAATATTCGTGGAAAGCCGTTCAGCAACTCATTCCCGATATGATTTCGGCAGGTTTGCTGGGCTATGGCTTTGCGTGTCCCGACATGATAGGCGGTGGTTCGTTTGCCTCCTTCCTCAACATTGATGCCGATAAGTTCGACCAGGAACTCATTGTGCGCTCTGCCCAGGTGCATACCCTCATGCCCATGATGCAATTTTCGGTGGCTCCATGGCGCATTCTAAGTGCAGAAAACTTAGAGATTGTGCGCAACATGGCCCGTCTTCATGTCATGAAATCGCCGTATATCACACTTTGTGCACTTGAATCTGCGCGCACAGGTGAGCCAATTGTGCGCAACTTGGAATACGAATTTCCTCACCACGGCTATGCCAACGTGAAAGACCAATTCATGCTTGGCCACCAACTCATGGTGGCTCCGATGACAACATCAGGCACCTCACGCACGATTATCCTGCCTCCCGGCCGCTGGCGTGACGACCAAGGCCGTGTCTGGCGTGGCAATCGCGTCATCAAACAGCAAGTTCCCCTCTCCCGCTTGCCTTATTTCGAGCGCATCCACCGACGACAGCAGCAGGAGCAACACATTTACGATCTCTCACGCTTGCCTTATTTCAAACACATCGGCAAATAGCTTTTCTTCACCCGTTGCGCCTTCTCAATGCGCCATGGGGTGACAAAAAGGGCGAAAACATCCCATTTTCGCATCGCAAAATAATCCTCCACTCCCGCTTCAGTATCCCAGCGTTGGCAAACAACGAGCCAGCGCTGGGATTCTCGTTTGTAGGTGGTTAGCCTGCAATCTAAACCATTTCACACTGCAATTTAAAACCATTTTTACGATACAATCTAAACCAAAACACAACACATAAAATCAACATTTAATTTCCATTCGAAATAGAATACTCAATATCAAATGATTCTAAAAAGAACATCCTTATCAAGCTGCATGAAAAAAATAAAATATAAGCAAATAATCGTTAAATTTAATAGAATTAATGTAAAAGTATTTTTGAACCAATGTGATGAAATGTTATATTTGTGCCATTAATCTTATTAATCGGACAAATATGATACATGGAAAAATACGAAGGATTTTCAATCTCAAATTCATTGAATCTTGTAGATAAAGTTGAAATAGAAATTATATCTTATTTCATCGAACATGGCTATAAAATTGGAGATTCGATTCCCAATGAAATCCAACTGGCCTCAGAGCTTGGCGTAGCTCGTAGCGTATTGAGAGAAGCATTTTTGAGGCTTATCGAATGTTTATGAAGGCCGATGGAAATAAAAGGTGAAGCAAAAAGACACGATGAGTTAAAAAGATACTTCATACAAATGAAAAACAACAAGCCATGCGAAGCGGTATGCACCTTGCAACACAAAAAGAACTAAGCAGTCAACACAACCTTGTATTTCAAATCGTGAATCTTAAAGAATTATTATGAATAGCAGCTTTCCTTTCCTCCGCAATCCATAGAGAGGAGACAACATAACTAACACCTTATCTTATATGATGAAAAAGAAAAAGAGATTAAATCTTGTGTAATTACATATCCATTAACATTTATGAAAAAAACAAATCTCCATTCAGATTGCACCGCTTAAGCATTGGGGTAGCAGTCGTTTCGGCACTGCTTTATCACCTACTTTGGGGGTTCAGGCAAGCCAACTAACCAAGTTGAGTCAAACGAAATCTAAAGAACAGCTTATTGTAAAAGGAAAAGTTGTAGATCAACAGAACAAAGAAAGAGTTGATAGGGGCATCCATTGCAGTAAAAGGACTCTCAACAGGCGCAGTGACAGATGCCCATGGCGACTTCACGATTTCTGTCCCTTATGCCGATGCTACGCTTGTTGTTTCGTTTATTGGCTATCAACCTGTAGAAGTAAAATTAGGCGGACGCTCTACACTTACAATTGAATTGACTGAAGATGCAAAGGCTTTGGAAGAAGTGGTTGCCGTTGGTCACATCAAACAACGCAAAGAAACGATGACTGGAGCTGTTGCAACAATAACAACAAAAGACTTGGCCCAAAGTCCAACGGCTAATCTAAACAATGCTTTAGCAGGTCGTTTGCCGGGCTTAATTGCCAACCAATACGCAGGAGGTGAGCCTGGAGTAGACAGAGCTGAAGTGTTTATACGAGGCAAAGCGACTTTTAATGCACAGAATCCCATTGTGATTATTGATGGTATTGAACGCGATATGACTTATCTTTCGGCTGATGAGATTGAGACATTCACCATTCTTAAAGATGCATCGGCTACGGCTCAATATGGTATTCGCGGTGCAAATGGCGTTGTAGTCATTACTACTAAGCGTGGACAGAACAGCGATAAAGGCAAGTGTTAACTTTAAGGCTTCTTATGGATTCAATAAGGCTGTGAAGTTCCCGAGCTATTTAGGATCGGCTGATTACATGGTGTTGCATAACGAAGCAATGATTAATGATGCCCGAATGAACGGCTTATCTGATGATGAAATATCCCGATTGAATCTCTTTACTCAAAAGGCTATTGACGCACATCGAGCGGGAATAGGATATGATTAGGGATTATTTTGATTATGCTTTCAAAACTGCTCCACAACAAGATTACACCTTATCTATACGAGGCGGCAATGAACGTGTGAAGTATTTTTGTTATGGCCAACTATTTCAATCAAGGCACAAATTTCAGACATAACTCTGAAAAAGACGAATGGATCTGAAAGTAGATTCAGACGATATAACATCCGTTCGAACATTGATATTAACATTACAAAGAACTTCTGGGCTAAGTTTGATTTGGGAGGACGAATCACTGACCGTACAAGTCCGGGCACTTCGGCGGCTACAATCGTAACTATTGCCAATACACAGCCCCCTTATTTGCCGATTACATTAGAGGATAATGGGAACGAAGCAAATCGAAAGATATTTGCACAAAACCCTAATGGCGTGCTCTTTGGTACGCAACTTTATCGTTATAACATTCTCGGAGAACTGAGTCGCACGGGATATCAGAATGAAAAGAACACTTATTTTGAAGGCGCTTTGACGTTAGGCCACAACTTAGACTTCATTACTAAAGGACTGAAGATTGAGGGAATGATTTCTTATGACTTTCAAGGCAGTCGCTGGATAGTTCGTGATATCCCCTATTATAATGAGGGATATAAGCGTTTTCCGGGTTATGCTACGTTCGAACCTGTGGCTGGAGTCGATGTATACAATGACCCAACAGTGCCTTATAAAGGTGCATACGGGGGCGGAAACAGGTATAATATCGACCAAAATCGTAACAATGAAGCCAGAAACAACCCACAAGACTCTCGCTATTATGCGCAGGTGAAGTTAGAATATAACCGTACTTTCGGCCACGATCACGAGGTCGGTGCGTTGTTTCTCATCAACCGTAGTGAGCGCAATTACAACAATGACCCTTATTATCGCTATCAAGGAATGACCGGCCACGCTTCATATTATTATCAAAGGAAGTATCTGGCAGAATTCAACTTCGGCTATAATGGCTCTGAAAACTTTGCCCGTGGCAAACGTTATAGCTTCTTTCCTTCAGGTTCTTTTAGGCTGGGTGATTAGTAATGAGAAGTTTATGCGCGCCACACAATCATGGTTAGACTACTTAAAGATAAGGGCTTCTTATGGTTTGGTAGGTAGTGATATGCTGCCCAGTGACCGTTTTGCATACTTAGCTTACTATGGAGGTGACAATGGTTATCATTTTTGGTCCCAATCTCAACTCATGGATAGACGGAAACGGCGAAGCTCGTTTGGCGAGCACAGCACTGACTTGGGAGAAAGCAAAGAAGGTCAATTTAGGCATCGATATGACGCTGTTTAGACAACGATTAAGCATTAGTTGCGATGTGTTTTACAGAGAAACGATTTGATATCTTGACGAACTTGAACACCAGTGCAGGTGCAGACATTCAGCGAATGAACTTCCCTGGCGTGGTTGGTGCATCTGCCCCATGGATTAATTCAAGTAAAATCAAGAACTATGGTGTTGACTTTGAAGTGACGTGGCAGGACAAAATCGGTCGTGACTTCAGATATTTTATTAAACCAAACTTTACCTTTGCTCGCAACAAAATAGAGTATACAAACGAGATTGACTGGGGAAAGAATACATGGAGAAAGGCAACAGGCAAACCCATGAACAGCAACTTCACATATGTTTTCGACCACTTTGTAGCAAATCAAGCTGAAGCTGATGCCCTAAACACCTCAGGAATACAAGGCTCATTCGGTAAGTTAATCCCCCGGAGATGTGGTTTTATAAAGACATGAATGGTGATAAAGTAATTGATGATAAGGACCGTGCGGCTCAAGGATATCCTCGTTGTCCGGAAATAATGTTTGGCATTCCGATGGGCTTCTCATACAAAGGGTTTGACTTTAGCATACTTTTCCAAGGCGCAACAAACTCTTCTATCCTCTTAAATGGTGCTGCAGTGTATGATTTTTCCCAATTTCCATAACGACAAAATGGGCAAGGTTAAGCCGATGCACTTAAAGAGATGGACGCCCGAAACAGCTGAAAATGCAAAATATCCAGCCCTCCATTTAGGCACACATAACAACAATAAGAACGTTCATAGCAGTCTTTTCTTGTATGATGCAAGCTATGTTCGTTTGAAGAATATAGAGATAGGATACTCCCTCCCCTATCAGTTGATTAAGGTTGCAAACCTACAACAGGTTCGCTTCTATATCCAAGGGCAGAATCTATTGACTTGGGATAAACTCGGAGACGTTGATGTTGATCCCGAAACCAATAGCAATGGCACATGGTATCCCATTCAAAAAGGTATTTAATTTTTGGCGTAAATATTACATTCTGAACCTAATAAACACGATAGAATATGAAAAAGATATATAAACTATTCCTTTTATTTGGAATACTTTTTCTGCCTCACTTCATGCAGTGAAAGCTTCTTAGACAAGGAGAAAGATGATAAGAAGTCGGAAGAAGAAGTGTACAGTCGATATGAAGAAGTGAATAAGAACGTCGCAACAGCATACTGGAATGCACGTTATGCAATGAGGCCTTTGGTGTGGTTAGAGCACTTCTCTTCCTCGGTCATTACCGACGAATGTGAGTCTTCAAACGTAGAAGGCAACATCGGAAACAGGTATAATCAAGGTGACTGGAGCCCCAATTCAGACTTCCCAGGCAATAATAGACAGTTCTGGAATAGCATGTATTCTGCCATTCGTCACATCAATCTAACACTCGAAGGCATTGAAAAATATAAAACACCTGATAACCCTTTGAGCCCAGGTGATTTGGAAAGACGCATCGGTGAGCTTTATTTCTTAAGAGGATATATGCACTATCGTCTCATGATGTTATATGGTGAGATTCCTTATATAGACCATAGTATCGCAACAAATGATGCAATGAAGTTCGAACGCGAAAGTATTCACGCCGTTGTTGATAAGATTGTGGCTGATGCAGAGACTGCTTATAAGAAGGTAGCTGAAATGTATAACCGCAGCGATGAGCACTTTGGACGAGTTGATAAAGGTGCTTGTTTAGGATTGATTGCAAAAGTTAGATGGGTGGCGGCTACTCCTTTATATAATGGTGCCGCACAATTTGGCTATCAAGGTGAACGAATCTTTGAGAAAGAATATGGCTATAAAAGCCGAAAGATGGATTGCAGCAAGGGATGCAGCTAAGCGAGTTCTCGACATGACTGTCAATGGGGCACCGCGTTATAAGCTATTCGATAAATACGATAATCATAACTTTCAAGACGATGGCAACCGCAATTTAAATGGTTCTTTGCTTTATAGACGCTTGTGGGATATGTTCTATGACTTCGAAAGTATACAGGATGAGAGCGTCTTTTTCGTGACTCTCGACAAAGATAACTGGTGGCAGGGAGACCAATATGCACCAAGTCGTGGCGGAGGATCACGCCAACAACCAGTTCAAGAACAAGTAGATGAGTATGAATATATGGCTCCCCGACGGCTATGGCTATCCAGTTTACAGCAAGGAAGCACGCGATGCAGGTTATGATGATAGTAATCCTTATGTCAATCGCGACCCTCGTTTCTACAGAGATATTATCTATCATGGTGCCCCTTACCGTGATAACAACAACAATCCACGGCAGATGAACACCGCAGAAGGCCCCGATAAGATTAATGCCAACAATGCAACTACAACGGGTTATTATCTTAGAAAGTTCATGAAAGACGGCTATAACAAGAGTGGTGGCTTTGACATTCACTCGCCAGCGATATGGCGTTTGCCCGAATTTATTTATATCTATGCAGAAGCTGTGAATGAAACCGCAGGACCAAATCAGGAAATCTATGATATGATTAATAAGGTTCGAGCACGCTCTTTCATGAATCCGATGCCTCCTTCGACTTTAACGAATAAGCAACTAATGCGAGAATATATCCGACGTGAACGCAGAGTGGAGCTGTTCTATGAGAATAAACGGCCTTGGGACTGCCGATTGTATCTTGAACCTTCGTCAAAAGTGGAATTAGATAAGGAGAAAATATTCAAAGCTTCAGGTCATGATAATACAGAACGCTCTGTAAATTACTGGAAACAACATCATGGAGCATATCCTAAATGCCAACGCATGATCAATGGAATGCACCCTGTTGAAGACCCAAATGGCAAGATTGAAATTGATGGAAAGAAGTATCGCATGGAACGGTTCTGTAAAAGAAGAAAGAGTGTTTGAAGCCCCAAAAACACTATTATTTCCCAATTCAGAATACAGAATTAAACGTGTGTCCATCACTAAAAACAAAACCCAGGATGGTAAATCTAAAGGCTATCGTCGTTATGATTAATGACCATAGATAAGATAAATCACAAACAAAAGTACTTTTATATAGCTTTTAGTTACAATTACCTTAACTTGAATTGATCACGGCAGGTCATAGCCTGCTGTGATTTTTATTTTTGCATTCCTATCAAGGTTCCATTAGTTTCAGTCTTTGTTTTACATGTTTTTATATAGACGAACAAACATGAGTTTGTTGCTAATATCCCAGCGTTGGCAAAACAACGAGCCAGCGCTGGGATTCTCGTTTATGGTGGGGAATCAACGCGGTGAACACGTTGTAGCATGCCTGGTTTATGCCGTTTCGGCGTCATTGCATAGACATACGAAGGTGGAAGATAAAGAGGGGGACGACATTGGGCTGCAGCAAGTGGGTCGTATAACAGGAAAAGATGCGAGAGAGCATGGGATTTTAATGTGGATTTCCCCATAGGTGGCACGTCATATAACAGGAAACGGGGAGGAAATAAAAAGAAATGCTCCTTAATGTGTTCATAAGAGCACAAAAAGGAGCAAAAATTACAATCTTAATAAAAAGTTTTTACCTATGGTTGTATATGTTTTCAGATTGTATTTCTATTTCTTTTTGATGAACAAATCTGTTGAGTAAACCACGTGGGCAGGCTGAATCCACACGATACGGCAGCCTAATGCTGTAAACAATCTATGTCATTTCGCCGTGCAAATCAGCACATTTTACGCTGCAATTTGCGTCGCCTTGGCGAGTCAATCGCCTACTTTCACTTCAGCGCGAGGCATATTTTGATGGAGAGACTCTGCCTTGATTCTACCCCACCCGCCCGACAAGCTTAGGTCGTCAGGCGGAGATGGGGTATTAATCAAATTATCATGGAGTTTTTATTTCAAACCATTTGTTCATTCGGTTAAGCCGCAACACTACCAAACACCAACGATTGCAATCGCTGAGCCATTACTTCTTTGGCGTCTCATCCTGGTAATATAGGTCGCCAGAGAGGATTTGTTTTCACGCGCGCCACCAACTCTTCGCCCTGCAAGGTCACTAGAGATGAGTTTTGCCATCAGGGGTGATGAGGGAAGTTCGTGGGCACATGATTTACGCCAGCTTTACCGCTGGTGAGCATCTGCCTCGTTATTGCGCGCTTGCACCCGGTTAGGACGTTCTAAATGCCATGCTTTCAGCGTGTTCTTCCATGCCGTTTCGTCTTTATCTACAGACACACTGACGAGTGTGAGCTTTTCTTTGCCTTGCTGAGCTGCATCATACAGGGGTCTGCAAACGTTCCATTTCTTCTCGGCAACCCATACTTTGTGCATCCCAGAAGGTCAATAACACATACTGTCCTGCATACTGATTGAGTTGCTTTTGCGTGCCATCAGCAAGATATAACGTTGCATTGGGCACATCATTTCCCTGCATCAAACTCATGGCTTTCACACAATTGTCTAAGTCGCGTGCCTCTTTTGACGACTGAATTTCAGGCGCCATAGCATTCCAAACAAGCGACCATACTCCTTGTTAAAGCGTGGTAACATGTCGCGCTGCACCAAAACAGGATATGCCACCGCATCATTTATGCTCTAACAACCATTGCAACTGCGCTGTCATCAAGTCGATATCAGCTACCGCGCGAAGGCGTTCCACAGCCGCTTTCCCTTCAGCTGATGTCACATATTGGAGCGCCTTTTTTCGCGTTTTAGCGCTGCAATTCCGTCTGAAATCTGCTTATCGTGGGCCACAGAAAGCTCTCGGTAGGACGCACTTTGCGCGTCATGAGCAAGCATTCCGTTATCTTTCACGGCAAACATAGCACTATTTCCTCTGCTGCGCCAGCCATTTTGGGCTTCAACTCACCACTCTTGAGCTTCGAATGGTGTTAATGAGCTGCTCACCACGTAGAGTCAAAGCCCATGATATAACCCTCTGGACTGATCAACACCGTACGAGGCACAGCCTCAACATGGTAGAAGTTTCGCTGCAGGAGAACCCCAACCTTTCAGTACAGAGATATGCGTCCAGTGAGGTTGTGATAGTCCGTTCTTTGCAATACAGGCCGTCCATTCAGGCTTTTTGCTGTCAATTGAATAACTCAACACCTCAAATGGCACTGCGCCTTCAGCCTCTTGAAGAGCTTGTTTGACTACAGGGAACTCGCGGCGGCATGGTCCGCACCACGAAGCCCAAAAGTCAACAAGCACATATTTGCCTCGGAAATCCGACAAACGCAACGTCTTTCCTTCGGGAGTTTGCCCCTCGATATCGGGTGCAAGCCTTCCTTCGGCCAAGTTTGCTGCCCGTAATTGATTCTCCAACTCTGCGTACATAGGGTGCTGTCGCATAGCCGTTGGCATGGCTTTCATAAAAGGTTTCTTCCAACACTTTTGGGGAAAAGAAGCGGAAAAAGATCGTATTTGATAATATAAAGTACAACGGGTGAGTTGAGATGTTGTGATGCAAACTTCATTGCTTCGGCACGATGCATGAGAGCTATTCACGTAATAAGTAGAGCGCTGATAAGGGTAAAAGGCCTTCTCATCGTTACGTTTGTCAGCCGGAAGTGCCGCAAAAGCCTTATCCATTCGCACGCGTGCACGTTGTATTCCAGCCTCACCAAACTCCTTATATTCATCAAAAAACATCATTCGATGGCGTGCCTTTTACGTGTGCTCCAACAGGATAACGCGCTCAAAAGGCTGAATTGTTATTGTTCCGGGCTCCAAAAACACCTGTATAGTGCCGTTATCGAAGCCAGAAATGTGATAAGGTGACATGAACTTTGGTGCCTTTCCACGGAACGAAAACGCCTTGTTTGTGACAACAGCAGAGTCAACCACCACCTCTTCGCCATTCACTTCATGGCTTAAATAGACTTTTTCACGGTGCGGGGTGAGTTGCGAAGCGAATCAATCTTCATTGTTCCCTGAATGAGATAGGATTGATTGGACTGCGCAAACACCCCACTGGTTGAACATAATAATAACAATATTAATTTTATTTTTCATCGTTTTATATGATTTAGTGCTTGAAAATATCTTTCCTTTTGATTCTATCCTTGACGCCGTTGGCCGTATTTCTGCCTGTTACAACACCTTTCCAAGGGTATCTTTTTCAGGCAAAAAGCATCAATTGATGCTATTTCAGCCAACATCTTCACGTTATTTTTCAAACTGTTTGACTATAAATGCGCAAAAGCCTCGCCATGTGAGGCCCGAAGCCAGGATGTGGTTGTCGCTATCCAAGATAAAGATTGCGGGGATAGCCGACACACTATAGAGTCTCGCTACCTCGTCTTTCCATCCCTTTAACGATGAAACCTGCGTCCAAGTGAGGCCATCTTTCTCGACAGCAGCCAACCAACGGTCGCGCTTTTCGTCTAAAGAGACGTTGACAATCTCTAAGCCTTGTGCATGAAACTGAGTGTAAAGTTGCCTTAAAATGGGGTTATTCAAACGACAAGGCCCACACCAAGACGCCCAGAAATCAACGATTTTAATCTTCCCTTTCATCTTACTGAGCGTGAAAAAGTTTGCCATCTGGCATCGGAAGAGTAAAGTCAGGGAGCCAGTTTTCCGGCACTCGTTCGCGTGAGTCTTGCCACGCGTTCTTTAAGAATCTGCCCACTACGGCTTTGCTTTGCGCCTTCTCCCAGCGCGTCATATATCGCTTTTGCTTCGGTCAAAGCCATGTCGTTTTGCTCTACAAGCATTAACATCAGCTGTGCAGCAAGTAGATTATCGTTGTCAGCAAGAAAGGATTTGCGCGTCGTTTCCATGCCTTCTTTCAGCTGTTGAATGCTATCATTGAGCTTACTTGCACTGCCATAGCGTGAGTTTCAGCGCAAACTATCGCACGTTTGCTGCATCTTTGCAATGCGCAATAACGTTTGACGATTGTGCTGTTCGTAGCTACTCATGCGATCTTGCAACACACTTCCCGCAATCGACCAATCGTCTCCATTCTTCAAATGCACGCGATATGTGCCACCAGGTTCAAGGATAAACGAGAAGCCTCCATCGTATCCAACCACAGAAAGGCGTGCCGGCACAGGCTCGTTCACGCTCACTTTCTGCATGAAAAAGCCTGAGGTAGAACGGAACGACCGAAAGGGTGTCCCAATGGGTTTCAAGTTCGTGCCGTGAGGCAGAGTTTGCCAGATGAGATGCCTTCAATGGTACCCGCCAACGGCGCATTTGACTGCGCCGATAGCGTGGCTGAAGCCATGAGAAAGCCTGCAATTGCAATAATTTTTCTTCATTGTTTATTTTCGAATAGGTATTTGATAAGAGTATTCACGCACGAATTGTACATCGAGGATATTGCCCTAATCGCTGACCATTTTTCATCCTGGTCATAGAATCGTGGGCATAGTTTCATCGATATCTGAGGCGGTATTCAACTTGATTTGCGCTACTCCACCCTCTGTTCCGCGGTTCATGCCGATGACCATATAGCGTCCTAAGTCGCCAGAATACAAGAAATTATCATCCGAACAGAACTTCATGCAAGAGATAGTATAGCCTGTTGGTGCACTATAAAGCACGGTTTTGTCGCCATTATTCAAATCAAACCTCACCACATCTGCCCCATCTGCATAGAACACATAGTTCGTTGTGAACCACGTGTTGTAACAGATTGTGGCAGTAGAATGACAGGGTGAAGCCTGTCAACTGCTTGCCTTTAATCGTATAAAGCAGGCTCGTTGCTATTGGCATTACCGCCTCCGTCCTCATCTGTTGCTGTGGAGTGAGCTGATAAAGATAATGCTTTGTTCCGGCAGCATCACTGAAAAATGAAATAAGAGTTGAGCCTTGTTATAGTTCTCACGGAACTGAATGAAGCCATAAATGCCCTTCTTTCCAACAGGAGAAAGCCCTGCTGCAAGTGACGAAAAGTCTACATGTGCATCTAAAACAGGGTTGTTCAGTTGCGCCTCATAAGCCTGTCGCTCGGCCCCAAATGCCATAACTATCTTCCTTATTCACATGCAGAAGCGATTACCTCTACTGTCCCAGAACACAAAATCGGCTGCCGTTATCGCTGCAGCGGTCATTATAATTCGTCACCGAAGAGGCTGTAGCAGGGAATTTGAATGAAGGAATTGTGCGAGCTGTGATAAATCGGCCATCGCGATCAAGCATATAATAGAAGTCTGACTGGTTAGAAGGTCGCCTACCATACCGATTTTCGACGGCGAAAGCGCCTTGATCACTTTGTGGGACTACAAAGTCGCGATAATTCGTAAAAGCATGGCTTCAAGCCAAAAGGGGTCGTAGGTCTTCACTTTGCCATCGGTTTCGAAGGCAATAAGGTTATAACGTTTCACGAAAATCACGCCTTTCAGAAACCAAACCATATTGGAACATCAGCTTATAGGCCTTTGGTGAAGGGATTAACTGCATCCGGGATGCACCAACTTATAGGCGTCGCTTCTGACCTTTGTCGATGCGCCCACCACCTCAACATTACCTAAACGCACATTACCTTGACTGCCGTGGAGGAAGAAAAGGCTGTTTTTGAAGATGGGACGAGTGGCAACCTGGAAGTTAGCATAACGCGAGCTTCGTCGATTGGTCATGACACGCAGCAAAACTGTAAAACTTGTGTCGCGCCCTAATGGCAAATCAACATCCAAGTAGCCTCGCGTGGTCAGCGTATCATGAGACCGTTTTGCCATTCTTCTTATGGCCTTCAATCACGTAAAGTCTAAGTTTTTCAAGTCCAGTTTGCTTGGATTGCTTCACCTCTACCTGTATTTTTCTTATGGGTTTCGGCAGCAGTCGGTGGCTGAGTAAACTCAATTAACTTGCCCGATAGCGCCTCGACGGTCCCTGGGTGAAGATTAACGTGTCGATGGAATTCATGCTATCGAAACGATAACTATAGTTACCTTGGTCCTCATAACATGAAGATAAGGCCACAATACCTGTCATTAATAAAACCGTTCGTATGTTCATATATTTCGTTATTTTTTTCGATGTGTGTTGTGAAATCGGCCTCGTTGCGCTGCCTTTTTGATTCATTTCGCTGCATGAAACGACTGAGATTGCAACGCCAAACGAGTGCTTTCATTTCTCATACTCATGTGAATGGAATCATATTTTCCGATGAAGAAAATTCAACTCCGCTTAGGGCACGACGGGGAAAACTAAATGAATAGCTGCCGTGAGCTACCGCATCGCGGAAGAGTTGGTTGCATTGCTTGATGGCATCTTCCCTCCTATCGACTCATCCCATGACACATTGCCCCACTCATTCTTAACAGGAACATCTGGTTGAGCACAAAGTTTTTTTCGCCCTGATGAGCCATCAAACCTTTATCATCAGTCGATATTTCTCAGGAGAATAGCTTCCATAGTATTTCTCTATCATGGTTTTACCTCCTTGTTCGTCATCCCATGCCTGCGGTTTGACTACGTTGTAATCGACATCCGATAGCATTGGCACATAGAAATTATCCTTATAAGAAGATCCCGGGCGCCATCCGTCTAAATAATAGGTGTTGTATTTTGTCATCATCTGTTCTACAGCACTCTTATTCAAGGCTTTCATCTTGGCCTCATCTCCGGTCAATTGTGCGCGCTCATTAGCCGTTGTGATGTCTAAAGCATTGCAAAGACCAACAAAAGCATTGCTGTTATAGGTTCCAAGATAGCGGTCGTGGAGCGGTGTCCAGTACCATGGCTTCTCATAAGTATTGTCGTTTGTAAACGGAATATCTATCGCAACAGCCTCTTGTGGATGCGCCTTTTGATAGGTTCTCAAGCTATCTATGGCGGCCAAATTCCAGCGAACAAACGCATAATAGTCGTAAGAGGCATAGAATTTATCTTGCTTTGTGAGCTTCACTAACATGATTTGCTTGTCTGCCGACCATGGACCGAGATAGATAAGTGACATGTTATCCCACTGCGCGGGCTTGGTATAGCTTTCTTTTGCATAGAGTTTGAACGACTGAAAGCCCTTTATTCCGGCGCCAATCTGTGAGCCAGCATCCTCGCTATCGATATAAACCTCGACACCAAACACGGAGTCTCGCATCGTAGGGACGCTGGAGTTTAACCTTCACTGTCTTTTGTGATTTCCTTAGGACTGAACACTACTTCGGGCAACACTACCTTCGCTTCGCCGCGTCCTTCCATGGCCTTCGCCTTCAAAATCACCTTGCGTGGCTCATCAGATGCCCGTCCCATGACCTTCAACTGCAACGGAACAGCAATTTCTTTTCGGTTCGGTTAGGGATGGAATCTCCAAAAGTTTACGGTTGCTGTTAGTGCGTCTTCGTCGGCATAATTGAAATAAACACCATCGCCATCTGCCGAATAAGTTTTCACCACTTCTTCTGAACACGACTGCAAAAAGCAGACTGCCGAAGAAGAGGGCGATGATGAGTTGATATTGAGTTTTTATCATGATGCTTGTCATTTTGAATGAATTGAAACTTCGATGTGCCTGCATTATTGTTCAGAAGCGGCTGTCCAGCCATACTCTTTTTCGGCATCAGGCAATGGGAATACAAAGCGTTCTTTCGACAACTCCACATTCTGTGCATAAGGAAGTTGGGTGATTCCGTGGCGTTTTAAGAAGAACCAATATTGTCCTTCGGCATAAAACTCCTTGCGGAACTCCTTGTTCAACGCGGTCAAACGTCCTTCGGCATTCGTATAAGAGACATTAACCGACTTGGAATATCCACGTTTGTTGCGCACGAGATTCAGGTATTTTAGCCGATGCCGTCATATCGTTTGTCATCTCACAAAAGAATGAAAATACATCTCCGGAAGCCTGATTAGAGGCACTGCCTCATGGGGAATTCGTGTTATATTTTTCGTGAGATTGCCGTCTTCGTTGATGTGTGTTCATAGAATGCAGCGCTCTTTGTGCGCATGTCTTCACGCGTAGATCCCGACACCTCGAAATACTTATCGAAGCGTTCTTGGCGTATAAAATACTGCGTAGAGAACTTATCTCCGTCGGCCCACTGACGCGAAGTAGTCTCTTGCATGTGGTACATGTTCAGGGCAACTAAGCACTCTGAGAACAAGATGGGGTCGTCTTGATTGGATGAACTCAAAAGAAGTCCGCAATGATCAATCACATCCTGTGCGCAAGCGATGGCATGTGGGGCGTCGCCTACATAGCAATAGACGCGTGCCAACAAGGCATTCACCGCGTGATAGTTAAAGCGGAACCGCCTGTTGCTATCCTCAAGACGGAGTGTTTTCTCGGCTGCGAGCAGTTCTTTTTGCCTGCGTTAGGTCCTTCAACACCTTCTCAATGACGTCTTTTTGCGGGTAATAACGGCATCTTTTCCTTATTGGTTTCCACGCGATAAAGGGATTGACTTAGTCGGCGCTGCGGCTGCATCGATGCCATATTTCCATGGTCCCCAGGCGCGCAATAAATCGAAATGACAATATGCCCGGATAGCAAGCGCCTCGGCACGATAGCTATTTCGCGTGTTCTCATTACGGATAACCTGATCTCCTTTGCTATCAAGCCACTTCAAAAAGTTATTGCAATTGAAATCACATTATAGAGTTTAAGCCACGATTGGGCTAACTTCTGCTTGGTGGCAAAGCCTGCTGAGGTCGTCGTAGCATAGTTATAGATGGCTGTTTGGTCTACCGCTCCATCAGGAAGATAGTCATATTCTTGTGCCAACTGGTCGAGAAGGCCAAATGACATGTTACCTCCGTAGGCCTCAGTGGTAACCATCGACAGATAGATTCCTGTCAAAGCACTCTCAAATCCCGATTCCGTGGAATAGAGTTTTTCGGCGGTTAGGTCGGTTTTTGGTGCGACATCAAACCAATCAGAACATGCCGTGAGCAGACAACATCCTATGAGACCTGCGGCAACACGGCGCTACATGGCGAAAGATATATTGAGACTTTAGTCTTTTTCATAGCGTTGAATTTATTTAAAGATGATGAGAACGACATCGTATAAGAACGTGAGAAAGGATAAGAAAGACCACGTTCCATCTTCACAGTAGAGAGCCTTAACAGGTCGTTTGTAGTGAAATTAAGCGTAAAGACATCAATACTCAGGCGACGTAACAATTTATATTGCGTCTGTTTGAAGCGATAACCCTAAGTTGATACTGGCCGGTTTGAGTTCATTATCTTTCATAATGAAGCGGTCAGAAGCAGGAGTTTCGAGCCATTTACATCGATTCTCTTGTATTTTGCGATATCCATTGGCTTTGTGCCAACGGTCAAAAAGCTGCGCGACGATCTAAGTTATAAGCGATATTACTGTTTTTCAATCTTGTCGACTAATGTTTGATTATACGATGCCTCCCCACTTAAAAGATGAATCCTAACGTACAAGAGAAGTCGCGCCAGTTAACAGATGAGCTAATGGTTCCATTGACTTTCGGTGTAGTTTTCGCCAACAGGAACCTTATCAGCAGGGTTCCAAACGAAGGTCTTTTCACCGTCTTTGGTCAAGAATGCCTCTCTACCCGTCATCGGATCTATACCCAAAGAGCGCACAGCATAATACGTTGTAGTAGACTTTCCCTCTTGATAGATGGGCAAAGGTGCCGACTTTGACTTCAATTGTTCCTCGTTCATCTTGCGTAAGTAGTCTGAGATCTTGCGAATCTTATTGCGATTATGGTTCATGCCTACAGCCACTGTCCAATAGAATTGCTTTCGAATGTTCTGCAAAAGCAATAACATAACGTTGCATCGAAACCCTTGTTTTGTAGTTCTCCAGCGTTAATATACTGCGACTCGAAGCCCGTTGAAGGGCTAAATCGTAATTAGTTAGCAGCTGACGACTAATATTATTGTAATAGTTGAACGACAAATTAACTCGGTTTTTCCATACACCGACATCAACACCAAGGCCTAAATTGTCGGTCTTTGTCCATTTAATATCTGGATTATTCAGGCGAGACAGCACAGCACCCAGCGTAGAGAACGAGGTGTAAGGACGCATTGTACGACTGAAAGTGTAATATTCGATGGCATCAGCTTGGCTGGAATTCTGCGAGCCTGTTATGCCGCCAAAGTAGCTCGGAAGACTAAGTTTGAGATGCGACCTGCCAGCCATTTCTCGCGATGTGCATTCCAACGGGCACCTAAACTCCAGAAAAGGGTGAGATGATGGTCGGCATAACGTGATGTGATTTCACTGCTGACATTGAAGTCTACCGAGTATTTATTGTCGTAACTATAAGACAACTGCGTGATGAATCCCATTGAACGGGAGATTGCTTCAGAACCACTTGGCGTCGTAGTAGCTTATTTCCAAAGATGAAATCATCCATATGATTGTCTGGATAGCCTACAGCAAAGAGGTTAACATAATTGCTTTTTATCTTCTGAAACAGTCCAGTTGCCGAAGACACTCAACAGATGTTTCTTGAAAGTTCCATTCAATTGAAGCCTATATTGCTTGACCACGACTGCATATCACCCGTGTTTTTCGAGTAACTTCCACGCAAAGTGGGGTCTAACTCAGTTGAGAACGAGGTGTGATCAGCTGGCAAGAATCGTTCCGTGCGTGCCATTCCACGTACAAAGAGAGTTACCTGTCATGCGAAGGTTCTTCCACAACCGATATTCTAAGTTCAATCCAGCCGATATATTGGTATTAGATGAGAAGTCTTTTATACCAACATGCGCGTTATATAAGGGGTTACTGATAGGTACACTGCCTGAACCTGTGTGGTTATCTAACTGGCGAAGATACTCTCCATAGTCATTCGTTGGGCGATAATATGGGTTGACACGCGTGTACTCGGAGAACGAACCATAAGGTGAATTGTATCCATTGCTGCCGGCAAGATTAATGTTTGCCCCTACGGAGAGTTCCTCTTTGCGGTAAGACATGCTGAAGTTCAAACTCTTCAAACCTTGACTTGAGCCTTTCATCACACCCGGTGTAGAGGTTGCATTGACGCTCAAGCTGTAACGGAACACCTCTGTTCCACCTGCAGCGGTAAGCGTATGACGATGTGCAATGGCTGTACGTAGCGGCTTACTAAGCCAATATGTGTCGACACCTGCCAAGACATTGCGCAACAAACGATTGTAAACGTTCATACTTTGCGCTGAAGTGGGGTCATAAACTCCTGCATCCCACTCCATCTGTAGTTTCTCTTTGGCATTCATCAGCTTGTAATCGGTCAAGTCGGGCACCCTGAACCGTGAGGCCACCATTATAGTTTACGGAGAGCACTCCATCGGGAGCGACCTTCGTTTTCGATGACAACCACGCCATTAGATGCACGAGAACCATAGATGGCTGTAGCCGCTGCATCTTTCAATATCGTTACATTTTCAATGAGTTCTGGGTCGAGTTGCAACACGACTCATCGAAACGATAAAAGCCATCGAGTACAAACAAGGGGTATTTGGGCGACTTGACATTATCCAACAACAAATCCATGCTGTTAAGCGATGAAGTGGTGCCGAGATTCTGATCACCTCGAATAAGAAATTCAGGCTGAGCATTGGGGTCAGAGCCTTGAGTGTTGCTCTCTAACACCTTGAAACTCGGGTCGTAGAACTGCAAACTCTTGAGAATATTGGTAGGATTGAGCTTGCGCAAATCGGCTCCCTTTCACCGAAACATAATTGCCTGTAAAGCTCGATTTCTTGCGTTTGCTCAAACCAGTTACAACAACTTCGTCGATGGTTTGCCCGTCTTCTTTAAGCTTTATCTTTAAGTCTACCGACTTACGTGTTATCTGTATAGAGTAGGTTTCATAGCCCATATAGGTTACTTTGATAGAGGCCTTTGGCGGAACCTGCAAAGAAAACTTTCCATTTACATCGGTAACACATCCATTGATGCCACCACTTGCGGTGCCATCTGTAACAACTACCGTTGCGCCGATAAGCGCTTCACCCGTCTTTGCATCAGTAACAACACCCTCAACAGCATACATATTCTTTGCAGGGGCAGTGTTGCGCTGGGGTGAAATGACTACATGCCGACCGCTTTCATACCTTATCCATACGTTCTGATCACCGATAAGGCGACCCAACACCTTATCCAACGAGAGATCTTTCACGTTTAACGACGTGGGATTTGTTATCCCTACCAGCGTAACATCTTGGAATTCTAACGTTGCTCCGGCTTGTTTCACAGCCTTTTCAATAACAACTCCGAGGGGTTCATTTACTGATTCGCAACGTGACGGGCGTGTCCTTCCACTCGTCTTCGGCTGACCTTTGCGCAAGAAGTGGAAGTTGACACAAGAAAAGGAAGCACAGCAAGGCGAGCCATGCATTAGGGGATAGAATACTAAACTTTAGCTTCTCCATAAAAATTAACGTGTTTATGGACTTTAATGACTATTAGATTAACTACCGAAAATAACTTATTCAGCACATGAGAGATTGATCATTGCAACAGTTTTTCAAGCGTTTCAATGTTGGTTTTATCAATATTGTATTTAGATTTGTACGCATTCAAGAGAGGTTTAACGCGTTCAGTTCCTTTCCATTACGGATAAAGTTCACCAATAACTGGTAAAGCACGGCGTCACGCTGCACACCTTTATAATAAGAGGCTAAGGCTTGGAACATGGTTTCCAATGTTTGTGGTGCCTCATATTTCTTTCCTTGTTTCACCGCCTGCTTCTCATTTTCATAAAAACAATAGCGCATCAAGAAACTAATATATTCAGGGCAGCGCATGGCTCCAGGCCCTTTGCGCAGCGAAACGCCGTCCATCAGCTTCCAATAATCACCCTATTTGCTTGGTCTGAAATGGGGGTCTTTCGCATGTCAGCATACATCTGTGGATACTCCATGAACGAGGTATAGGCAGCTGCTTCGGTTTTCAGCAAGGAGATATTCTGCTGCTGTTGGCTGAAGCTTTTTATTGTTTTCTTTCACCAATTCCCTGTACTTTCGTAAGCAAAACACGCGAGTCGTCAATGCGTTGTTTGGGCTTTATATCGACAACAGCACAGGCCAACAACTGGCTCTTATAGCGCATTTGGCGACGCAAATCAGCAATCTTTCTCAGCAAACGATTAGCTTTCACGGCCTTCTCCGTACCGCTAAAAGCAACCGAAGAAACGCTTCTCGTCATATTTCACAACCACATGCACGCTGTCTCCAGGCATAAGCAGAACATTAGTCTGCCCATTGATTAACATACATTGCAGCTGTGAGGGTCTCAAACGAATAGTGATGTTCCTCTCCCGGGTTTGTATGAAACTCGGCAGCAATAAAGGGTGACTGCACGCAATCAAAGTAAACCATGTCACGTTGATAACCAAACACTTCAGCACTCAGCGTAGTTTTTGACTGCGCATGCCCCATCAAAGAGAAACACAACATTGTGCCCTAATAAAAGATTACATCTCACAATCCCATTATGTGTATTTTTTTAACAGATAGATTACAAACAACAAGAAATTCACATAGTATGCAAGTGTTGGTCAACTTAATAACAAACTAAGTATTTAGAATCTCTAAGGTTGATACTGCGAAATTAACTTTATTTTTCTTTTCAAAAGCCACAATATCGCGTTAAATAAATTTAATTTCGTGAATATTTTTGAACAACCATTTTCTCATTCACGTCAAATCACCACGCAAAGTGACTGAAAACGTGGGACGAAATGACTTGAAACATCGACTCATTCCCATCATTTCACGACCGAGAAACACAAAAAAGAAACCGACGCAAGGTCAGTTTCCTTTAGAATTAGTTTGAATTAAATCATCATCTATTAGTCAAGCCACTTCACATAGCGAAGTCCTGGCGGTGAGGAAGGTTGACATTCTTCGGATACATACGCACACAACTTCTAAACGCGCCTGCAACATCGGGCTCGATTACAGCTTCAAACGTATAGAGATTGCCTTCGTGACCCTTCACTTTGAATGGACGAACGCTATAAACTTCGTGGTCATCCGTTGAAGTATTGCTCTTTAGGCTCATAAGTTCCAAGCCAACAGCGTCGTCAAGTCCTTGTTCATCGATGACATAATGCATCGTATATTTCTTTTCCAGTCTCGCCTCCTGTGTCCCAACAATGACGTATCTTTGCTGACAACAGAATCTCATCCCAGCGCTCTGCAACGGTTTCTTTCCACAAAGCGATGTCCTTTGCAAGACGATAATCATTCTCTTGGAGCTTCTTGAAACGCAAAGCTTCACGATTATAGAATCGATCGAAGTAGTCATCCAACTGACGTTTCATCGTGTAATGAGGTGCGATGGTGAAATAGAGTTCTTAATGACCCTTCACCCAATCGGCACTATAGCCCTTCTTATTACGGTTATAATACATTGGTATGATGTCGTTCTCTAACAAACCATAGATAGTTGCGGCGTCGAGTTGGTCCTGATAAGCCTGGTTTTCGTAAGTACGTTTCTCGGGAAGTGCCCAACCTGCGCCCTCACGATAACCCTCAACCCACCATCCATCAAGTACGGATAGGTTGACAACACCATTCATTTCTGCCTTCTCTCCTGATGTTCCAGAAGCTTCAAGCGGGCGAGTTGGTGTGTTCATCCATATATCTACGCCAGAAACTAAACGGCGAGCGAGTTGCATGTCGTAGTCTTCGAGGAAGATAATCTTACCTAAGAACTCTGGACGTTGACTGATTTCGTAGATCTTCTTAATCAAAACCTTGGCCTGCTCCGTCTGCAGGATGGGCCTTACCAGAGAAGAAGAACAAGACAGGATGCTCTGGGTCGTTGACAATCTTAGCCAAAACGGTCAATATCTGTAAAGAGAAGGTGAGCTCGTTTGTATGTAGCGAAACGACGACAGAAGCCAATCATCAACGCATTGGGGTTGATACGCTGCAACAAAGAGACTACGCGTGCAGGGTCACCCTGGTTGCGAAGCCAGTTCTCGGTGAACTTTCTCACGGATATAATCAACTAACTTTTGCTTCAAAAGCCATACGAGTTGACCAAACCTCTTCATCGGGAACATTGTTGATAGTGTGCCAAATCTCTTCATTACTCTGGTCGTTCATGAAGTTCTTGTCAAAGTACTTATCATAGATTTTACGCCATTCGGTAGCCGCCCATGTGAGGAAGTGCACACCATTTGTTACGTAACCAACATGAGTTTTCCTCTGGGAAGTAGCCCTTCCACAATGGAGAGAACATCTTCTGGCTTAGCCCAACCATGAAGCTTACTAACGCCGTTCACGTCCTGACATGTATTGCATGCGAAGGTACTCATACAGAAACGTTCGTTATGATCATCAGGGATTTTGTCGGCCCATTCAATGAGTTCATCCCATGAAATGCCTAATCTTGCGGGATAACCACCCATATATTTGCCGAAGAGGCCTCGTCAAAGTAGTCGTGTCCAGCAGGAACTGGCGTATGAACTGTATAGAGAGAGAGGCACGAACGAGTTCCATTGCCTGATTAAATGTTAGTCCGCTCTCAACATAATCACACAAACGTTGCAGATTACAGAGTGCAGCGTGGCCCTCGTGCAAATGATAAATATCTTTCTTTATACCCAAACGCTTCAATGTTAAGATACCACCAATACCGAGAAGTATCTCTTGTTTGAGTCGGTTTTCCCAGTCCCCACCATACAAGCTGTGGGTGATAGGCTTGTCAAATTCAGAGTTCAAGTCGTTGTCGGTATCCAAAAGATAGAGACTTATACGTCCAACGTTAGCACGCCAAAACGTATGCATGCACCATATAATTGGTGTAAGGAACATCTATAACGAGTGGATTTCATTCTCATCCAATACGCGTTCGATTGGCAGTGAATTGAAATTCTGAGCTTCATACTTAGCAATCTGCTGACCATCCATGCTCAGGCTCTGTGTGAAATAGCCGTAACGATAGAGGAATCCCGCCACACATGTCAACATTACTATCAGATGCCTCCTTAAGATAGTCTCCTGCGAGGATGCCGAGACCTCCGGAATAGATCTTTAGCACTTGAGTTATACCGAATTCCATACAGAAGTATGCCACCGATGCACGCTCCTTGTTTGGCTTTACATCCATATAAGCGCGGAACTTGGCATAAACGTCTTTCACTTTCTTCATGAGTGACTTGTCTTTTACTATGGCTTCTTTGCGTTCATAGCTTAAACGCTCAAGTAAAACGACTGGATTGTGTTGCACTTCTTCATATAAAGCCTCGTCAAGGCTCTTGAAAAAGATCTCGTGCTTCATAATCCCCATGCCCACCAAAGATTATGTGCCAGTTCGTCAAGACACTTCAATTGTTCTGGCAGACGAGATTTGACTGTCAACTCCCTTCCATTGAGGGAGTGTTAACGTAATCAGCTTTAATTTTTCATAAATCTCAATTTATATTAATCTCAATAACTATTTGTTTTTCTTGCTTCTGCCTTGTTAAGGGCAGCATTATAAAGCCTCATGATAGTAGCCAATGAACTTACTCCACAAAGCTTTTCGAGAGAGTTTCTCGGCATTTGCACGGCAAGTCTTCACCTCGTTTGCCGAGAATGAGGCAAAGGTTTCTATCGTTGTCTTAATTGATTCGGCCACATCGGCACAGTATAATCCGTGCGATGAACAACTTTCCACCATCTTCAATCTCACTATCACTGCCTTTCACCTGATTGGCCCATAGTCCAAACCCTGCCAAATCGGTGGTGATGCAAAGGCACTTTGAAAGCAACGGCCTCCAAAGGAGTATAGCTCTACGGCTCATAATAAGACGGATAAACGCACAAATCGTTAGCCCAACACGATATCATCAATAGGGATAAATCGAAGATGCCATCATTCCCAGTGAGATAACACGGCACGAAAATCAGCTTCACACGACTATCTTTTTCATTGTTCATTCAAGCGAATTCATCATTCCTAACACGCAATCATTGTCCTGATTGTGTAGCCAATGCGTGTAAACAGGATGAGATAGCGGACTGTCGAAAGTCTCTTCATGACGCAAACGGGCTTGCAAGTCTTCACGAGGACCACCTACAGCCCGGCACTTCAATGAAAGCAACGACCTTTTTATTGAGTTTCTCGGAGAAACGCAATCGATTTATCGCCTCAATAAACACATCTATGCCTTTATTTCTAAACTCATAGCGTCCACTGGTCGATACAATCAGCGTGTCATCATCAAAGCAATCGCCCGTCAGTGCATTCGCCACACGAAGTAATCTCTTGCGTGCCTGCTTGCGTTTGGCGGTAGAAAAGTCGACCCTTGGGAACGAAATCATTTTCAAATCCATTAGGGAAGTACGAAATCTACTGAGCTTATCCAACAACTCTTTACACTCCAAAGCAGTGATATCACTCACGGTAGTGAAGCAGTCAACAAAATGTGCTGTCTGTTTCTCTATTGAGTGTTTGCTTTGCTATATTGAGTTCCGTGGCCATCTGATCACCATTATAAGCCCACAGATATTCATAGAAAGGCTTGTTATTTCCGGCTATACTTCGACCAATACTCGTGGCATGTGTCGTGAAGATTGTAGCGATTTCAGGAACCTGTTTCTTGATATACAACAAGCCAAGACACGTCATCCATTCATTACCATGATAGATAACACGCGCATCCCGACTAAGATAATAATGATAAAAGCTTTCAACAACCTTGCAGCTGCATAAGAAAAACATGTTGGCTTCATCGTAATCACCATATGCATGAAGGCTATCAACCTGAAAATCTGCCCAAAGTTGACCATAAATCTGGTCTTTTTCAGCATAAAAGGCTGGAAATCTACCAACACTGCAATAGGGTTTTTCCGGGAACATCCCACCGACCTATTTTCATCTTTAGCCCTTCTTCAGCCTGCGCTTTCAGTCGCCATGCCGAGAATAAGCTTTCATCTTCTATGAAATAAGGACTGGAACTCTCCTTCCAACAATCGGGACCAATGAATATATGGTCCTTCATCTCGTCTTGCAAAGTTTTTGCTCGTGTAGATAGCACGGTATAGATGCCGCCTACCTTATTACATACCTCCCAACTTGATTCAAAAATATAATCGGAATACTCATCTTCTTACCCATTACAAAGACTAATAATGTGTCGCAAAGATAATATAAAAATTCTAAAAACAAGTTTTACCACCTATATTTTTAATAATCATGCCGTTTTCTTGATGAAACAATATATCTTTGTAACTAAAACTGAAAGATAAATGATAAAGAAAGTATTACTCGTTTTATGCGCTTTCTTTGCTGTTTTAACACTACACGCACAGAAAAGACAATGTTTTTCAAGGGATATTTATATAACGATGAATATCAAGTTTACATAGAAATGGTTCTATCATAACACGATTAAGGTGCCAGGACAAGAGATTTTTGGAGACCTTCCGGGCTATTTTGGGGCAAAAAGAGATGTGCGTAAGTGGCTCTTTTACCAATGTAGAACTCAAAAGATTCCACGACAGCTAAGCTCGCCATCACCAACGACTATGGCAGCGAAGACCTTGAAGCCACACTGAAAAAGATTACCTGACGGCACCTTCGAATTGCAGCAAGACGGCGGCAGTACGCTGAAAATTGCTGTGAAATCGCAAGTGGGTTAAAATCCCCAAACACCTGATTTTCAAAAAAGATAGCATATTTTGCAACGCATGTTTACGAAACCCACCGCGTGCAGAATGGAATAACCGTCGTTGCAGGTGGATGGCCAAGGTTTACGCGCTATGGGTGTGAGGTACGTGTGTTAGACGACGCCATCTGTGTGGGTTTGCGCTTTCAAGCGTAATCCGCCATGAATCCTCGCCTATAACCATGCCTTCTCAAAGCTCAACACCGATGGCGTTGAATCTCCTGTACGATGCTTTGCAGGGTAGGCTCGTTCCTCGCCAACCCTGGGCTATCAAAAGAACAACACCTACGGCGTTGCACGATGAGCGCATTTATATCGCCAAATACATTCGGAAATATTGACATAAATTCCACGGCGTTGCATCATTATAACATTCGCAATGGCGGATTCATTCATGGAAATATTGATAAAACTTACGGCGTTGCATCGTTGTAACATTCGCAATGATGCATGTATCCATCAGAATATTAGCACATTTTTGCCATTTTATTTATTAGAGATATTGGCACCAATTGTATTATAAAATGAACATATCAACGCCGTAGGTGTTTGGTTTTGATAGCCCGAGGGTTGCCAAGCGATAGTGCAGGCTACCCTGGGTTAGCGTTGTTGCTGTGGGGAACAACGCCGTGGTGTTGCGCTTTCTGATTAATCCGCCATGAAATGTTTCATTGTAAGCGTGCCTTCTGAAAAAGCTCTACACCTAGGCGTTGAATCCCCTTGCAGATCGTCAACCAGGGTGGGCTCGTTCCTCGCCAACCCTGGGCTATCAAAAGAACAACACCTACGGCGTTGCACCATGAGGTGGCATTTATATTGCAAAATATATTCATGGGGATATTGGCAACACCAACAGCGTTGCACTCGTTGTAACATTCGCAATGGCGGATTCATTCATGGAAACGCTGCCATAAAACCCACGGCGTTGCGTCGTTGTAATATTCTGCAATGCCAACACATTCATCAGTATATTGGCATAACACGACAGCATCGGTGATTAACAAAACAATTTATTGGGTTATATTAATGTAACTATTATAATATGTTGTCAGTGATATTCACTGAATCATGCCACAAATAATAAATCAACTACGCATTTCTCAACGCTGTAAGCGTTAGTGCTGATAGCCCAGGGTTGCCAAAACGATAGCAGGCTACCCTGGTTAGGCGTTTGTTGTGTGGGGAACAACGCCATGGGTATTGCGCTTTCTAAGCGTAATCCGCTATAAATTTTGGCGCGAAAAAGTGAATCATATTACGAGATACACGTTTCAACGCCGTAGGTATCTATAAACAGCACCTATTATCTCTATGCACCACTGTCTTCACTACAAAAGCGGAGGAGAAATGGCACAAACGACCGCATAAAATGATAGCAGTTACTGCAGCTGAAATGATGCAAATCGTTGCATGATTTGGCATGATCGATTTTATCGGGTAGTCCTATTCCTTTGACGAGAAAATGGGTTGTCGTCATTTCATTTCGTCGGAATGGCGCTTCGCATCCCTATTTTTATCTCCCCATATCCTATCCTATCAAACAAGCAGATAGCTGTGTTAATACGCATTGTGATAATTATCAATGCCTCATTACTGTGCAACAACTCAAAATAACCTTTGTGACATACCCACTTGCTGCGTGTCAATAGTGAGGGTGCACACTGCAACGCAATGCACACCCCCTTGAATGAGATTATCTGAATGAATAACGGGATACTTATCCTATCGTTCAGCAGTTTGATTAGCTGTTGTCGGCCAGTAAGATTCTGATACCAGATTGCTGTTTGCAGCCGTACCATCAGGAGAACACAATATCATCTCTTCAATAGAGAATGGAGAAAGATAGTGTGCCTGATAGAAAGTGTATCCATTATACAGGTTATACTTGCTGTTAATCTGGTACGGATCGGATATACTTTTGATAGCTGAGCCGACATTGTGGCTTTTATTCTGAACCATCAGCACAATTGTACCACCCCATTTTCACGAAAACAGGATTATTGCGCATTTGATCCCCAGAAGTAGGCACCCTCAATCTGATAGTTACTACTTGGTCTAAAGCTGCCCAACGGATAAGATCATCGTCGCGAAACCTTACCTGCTAACTCACAACGACGCTCACGACGGATGCAATAGAGGGTCTTGTCTACTGCAGTTCCTGCTGAAAAGGCGCCCCAATCATAAGAAGGGCGGTTCACATTTGCCTCATAACTCTATCAGTTGCATTGATAGTCGTTTGTATTGGGGGCTGTGATTCCAGCACGATTACGCAATGAAGTCCAGTATTGTGTGTGTGTAGCGTCGAGACTACCAGTGCGTAAATAGCTTGTTTCTATATAGTTAAGCATAGCTTCTTCCACACGGATGAGGATCTGACCAGATATTCTGAGAAGCTCTGTCAAGCTGTACAGCAGGGTCATAGTTAGAATTTGCGCTGACGATAGCCCGTAATGTCTGCTTGTTTCCTGCTCACTTGTGATGATGTTACCTATATTAAACTTCACCTTATTCACGTGTTGAGCAGCAGGTTTGTCGCGGTTTGCCAAGTCAATACTTGCCTGATCGATAGCCAAAACATCTGATTCACCAAATACAAAGAGTTGCAAAGCGCTCGTCACGGTCCTCTTTTTGTTGCATCAATGGTAGCGCCAGCGATATCCAGAGCTCACTCATCAGATGGGAAGTCCGTTCTTCATCAAGAACGATTCAACCAAACCACGTGTCCAACCCGTAGCAGAACTCTGAAGTTTGTTAGAAGCAGGTGAGTCACGCCACCTAAATCAGTCATTGAACTGACGCCAACAGCACTTCAGGAACCTTTGAAAGGTCTGCCTTTGCAAACATATCATAATAAGGATTCCATCCATTATACCGGGCTCAACAGAAGCAGGATTCATCACGACATTCGTTGTAGACAAAGGAACGGTTGCTACATAGCGCTTAGCTGCGTCCATCGCCTGATCAAGGAAGAAGTTAACTTCGTCACCTTGATTAATAGTGAAGTTTTGTTCCATCTTTATTCTTTTCCAGGCCAATTCGCATCACCAGCACTCGGCCTGTACCGCGGTGATATTTCTCAAAGGTTGCCTCATAGAGCGCTATGCGAGACTTGGTATGCTAAGGCTGCATACTGGTTGATACGCAACTTATTATTTGGCGCAACCTGCAACTTGCTAATGGCTTTATCCATATCTGTTAGGATCTGACGTGCCACTGTTGGTGGCTGTCGCTTGCTTGCAGCTAAACCAAGTCTTTGTCAACATTGAGTTCATCGAGTACAATTGGGAAGTCACCATAGGCGCCGAAGCTTTGCTGAAATAAATCATAGCGCGGGATGAAATAGGCCTCACCCATGTATTGATCAATAAGAGTTTTGTTGCCGAAACTTTCCCTTCGGCAATCTTTTGCCTCTGTTTCATTGATGAACTTATTTACATCTCGTATCGTATTCAAAACCTATTCCACTCGATACAGGCACTGTATTGGTCACGGGTAAGAATATCGCTCGTTACCATTTACAGCTGCTTGGTTATCTGTTCCGTTATCAAATGTGGCAACACCTGCCCACCATCCAATGTTATTTGGGAAGATAGAAACCATGTCATTCCATGTAAATGTGCCGAGTTGATCGGCAGTTGTATAACAGTTTTTCAGGCGAAATCTGATCAAGTGGCGGCGATCTAAGAAGTCGTTACATTAGAACAAAGCAACGAAGCCGCACTGAAAAGAGTCAGACTAATGCCGAATATATTCTTTATAATCTTTTTCATATACGTTGTTTTAGAAGTTTAGATTTAAACCAAAAGATATCGTACGCTGTAGTGGGTAGAGTTTACCTGGTCCCCAATCACCGCCTGTTGCTTCTGGATCGAAAATCTTATTCATCTTGTAAAGGTGCAAAGATTCTCAGCAGAGAAGTAAACACGCACTCTGTTTACACCCTAAACTTTGCGAACTGAAGCCGCGGAAGCGTGTAACCCAACTGGATATCTTGATTCTCATATAAGCCGCATTCTGTAGATAACGGTCGTTGGTTTGAAGTTCTTAGAACCACTTCGAACAAAGGACGTAGTACCCTTCGTATTCGGTCCAGTTCGTGTCAGTTTCAGGGCGCCAGTAGTTCAAATGTTCCTCAAAGGCAGCACTTTTGCCATAGACCCGTGTTAGCACCAACGCTATATGGCGATGCATCCCCAGTAGTCTCTCTGAGTACTCCTGCATGAAAAATCAAGAAATCAAAGCCTTTCCATGCCGCATCTAAAGTGATACCGAAGCGATAACGAGGCATAGAGTTACCTCATTTTGCGTAAGTCTCCGTGTCATCATAGGTTCCATTGCCATTGTTTACTTTCTTATCACCATTGAGGTCCTTATACATTACGTCACCAGTAGCCCAGTTTGAACCCCTGTTTGTTGTAGCCAACCATTCGTTCATTTGTTGGTCGCTTTGTGCAAGTCCTTCAACCTCATATCCCCACATATTACCCATACGTTGGCCTTCATACCACGATGAGAGTAGACGGTTAGTTGTACAACGCGTAATAGTTTGCAGTCATTCGACATCACCAATTTCGCTACTAGCTCACTCGGCCAATCTGATCGCGCCATCTGAGTTCCAATTCCCCAACCATTTGAGCGCATATCGCTATTGTTTTTCAGCGGGCTGAGTAGCACCTAATACAGATGGTTTTGCTGGAGCTGGGCCCACCATATCTTTCGTTGAGCGAACGAAATAGTCGAAACTTCCTTGCAAACGATTATTGAATGCGCCGAAGTCTCACACCGAGATCCCAAGATTGAACACGTTCCTGCAAGTAAGATTAGGAGAAACCAACTCGGTACACTTAAGCTATTGTTTGACGCTCCATTGATAAGCCAACCTGAGGCAGCTGCCGATACTGGCTGACGTAAGAACCATGGATAGAGTGCTTGAATGTTAGTGTTTCCTAAAGAACCCCATGAGCCACGCAACTTCAATACCTGCACAACGTCCGTCAAAGGCTTAAAAGAACTCTTCATTAGCAATGCTTCCAACCTGCTGAGAAAGATGGGAAAACACCCCATCGTTTGTTTCAATGAAGCGAGAAGAACCATCGCGACGGACAGAGAACTCAGCCAAATAGCGGTTATCATACAGCATAGTTGATACGACCGAAACAACCCACAGCAGCCCACTGAGTGTTGGCTAAACCCAGGACGAACATTCTTATTTGTTGCGTTGTTTAGCGTCGGAACTCAAAGGTGTAATCAAGTCAGCTCGTGCTGCACTCTAGATAGGTATAGATATTTGATTCCATTCTAAACCGCCAAGAACCTTAAAGTCATGCTTGTCGTTTAGCGTGAAAGCATATTCTGAATAGAATCGACCATTGAAGTAATTATTCTACTCATCGACTCACCTACATCCGATTTACCAGGTGCATAATCGCCACCCATGCTGCCGCTACGGGCATATCATTGGGATCATAGTAATAAATTGGCACTACATCCCAGTGATTATGATAGTCGTTGTATTGTAGTTGCCTTCCAAAACGAATCTTCAAACCCTTCAAAGGAGTTAGCTCTAAGGCCAGCTGTTGATAGAGTTTGTCTGTTGAAGTCCTATCAAGACCACCGCTTTCCATCTGTAAAACTCAATACATGAACGTAATGACCGTGTGGATCTATATACAGGATTGGTCGGCCATCGACGTCAATGTTGTGGAAGAACAGCTCGTCATATAAGAAGGACGGCTATAATCTCGCGACTCCACTTCGTATTGTAAGTTACAGTAATCCAATTGGTCAGCTTTGCAGACACCTTTGAAGAGAAATTATAACGTCTCATGACATCTTTCCGTGGCGAATCAAACCATGCTGATCAAGTATGCGCCACTAAGATAGTAGTTCACATTCTTCGAACCGCCACCACTGAAAACATTATGTTCTTGAGATGGAACACCTTTCGATACATTTCTTGAACCAATCAGTATTAGCTCACGAACTGGTATACATTCCCATGGTTCGTTGGCAGCGTAACTGCGCCAAACGGTAGGCACTTCTTCACCTGGTTTCGGGGTACCATTGATATTGTTCTTAATCCTTTCCAACATATCATTATCGAAAGGGACTGCTTCTCCGTTATTCGCTGCAGGCGTCATTCCAGTAGACGTGCGAAGTCATCAAGAGTTCGGCATTTCAGGTACTTGCGTTGCCGTTGAGAAGCGAACATTACCATTATAATTAACGTTTCACACGCCCATCGTGGCCACTCTTCGTAGTAACTAAGATTACACCAAACGCTGCACGAGAACCATAGATAGCACTTTGATGAAGCATCTTTCAATACAGAAATGTTCTCAATATCATTCGGAGAAATTGAATACAAATCGCCTTCTGAACCATCAATGAGCACAAGTGGCGCTGCGTTTGAACCTGCACCAATTGTTCCTGCACCACGAATGTTCATGCTAAGTTTGCCATTCAGCGCACCACCGGAATTGCTTACGTTGAAGTTTAAGCCTGGAACGGCACCCTGTAATGCCTGTGCTACACTCGTAACGGCACGTGACTGTAGACTCTTAGAATTAACTACTGACACTGCGCCGGTTAGGTTAACCTTCTTCTGACTGCCATAACCGACAACGACAACATCGTCTAATGTCCCCGCGTCTTCAGCCAAACTAATGTTTAATTCCTTACCATTCCAAACGGCATGTTGCGTTTTATAACCGATATAAGAGATGGTTAAGTTCGTGCCAGGCTTTTACTCCTGGAATGGTGAAATAACCATTCAAAATCGGTGATTGCGCCCTTTTTCTGGCCATTAACTGTAGGCTGTGACTGAAGCACCAATAATGGGATCGCTATTCACATCAAGTACAGCGCCCTTACATTCACTTTGCTGTTGTGCAATAGTAACAGGCAAAGCAGTCGCTGCATTACATGGACTTAGATTTGCACTCAGCAGCGCCAAGGCAAACAAAGTCTTACTTTTGTTACGTCTTAAATACGTCATTTACTTAGATTTTAGTTATTATTAGGTTACTCTGACTCATTATATACTTGGGTCATACATGATTAGATAATAGTTTTATTCATTCTTCATAGACATTTATTTTTGTTATTAATAGTTAGGATATATACATGTTAATTAATTGTTGTCTTTTTGGAATTCGCTTTGCCTGATTCCATCCGTCTGGTACAATGAGAACGGCTCGCGATTTGACGCATTTCAAGCCGTCCTTTGACCCATTTCACCTCGTAATTTCTGCCTTTTTGCGTGGCAAAATGAATGGAATTACCGCGATAGTTGAGTTTACATGGCTCACCAGCCAACGACTTGATTGTGGCCGATTGCAGTGTTCCCTCGTTCCACTTCAGGCTCACTTCGAAGCCACCGCGTGCCCTGAGACCGCTCACTTCGCCCTTGTTTCCAGCTGTCAGGCAAGGCAGGTAAAGAAACTGAATGAAGCCTGCATGACTCTGCAAAAGCATTTCGGTGATGCCGGCTGTTCCGCCAAAGTTGCCATCAATTTGGAAAGGAGGATGAGTATCCCAAAGGTTATTTAAGGTTCCGTTTTTCAACAGATTGCGCACCAACAGATAAGCATGATTGCCGTCTTGCAGGCGTGCCCACTGGTTAATCTTCCATCCCATGCTCCATCCTGTGGCCCCATCTCCACGATGTTCAAGCACCACTCGCGATGCCTTTTGCTAAGTCGGGGAGTTGCCGATGGCGTAATCGTGTGGCGGGATGCAAGCCAAAGAGGTGGTTGACATGGCGGTGATGGTCGTTTGGATCATCGATATCTTCCGACCACTCTTGCAGCTGTCCATAGCGTCCTATGCGGTAAGGCGCAAGATGATTGAGCACCTGTTGCCACTGCTTTCGAGCCTCAACGTCTACCCCTAAGCACTTTTACTTGCGGCGATAGCATCAAGTAATATCTCGCGAATCACAGCGTGAACGAAAGGTCACTCCCTCATCAATAGGCCCATGTTCGGGCGAAGTTGAGGGTGCAGCGGTATAGGTTCCATCGGGTTTTCGCCACAGATAGTCAACAGCAAAGTTGGCACTTTGCTTTTATGAGGTCATAGAGTGTAGAGCGCAACAGCTGTTTTATCGCGTGTGAAATCATAGTACTCCCACAAGTGTGTTGCAAGCCAAGGACCACCCATAGGGCATAGATTCCACGACATATCTTCACTCGAAAGAGGGCTGTAAAGCCAAAGATGTTGCTCGAAACCGATGTTGTCCAGCTCTCGCCCCATAGTAGGCTTTTGGCTGTTTTCGGCACCGGGCTTCACCAAAGAGCGTACAAAATCAATCAGCGGCGGGGCACATTCATCCAAATGAGTGGTATGAACGGGCCACTAGTTCATTTGCAAATTGATGTTGTTATGATAGTCCACATGCCATGGTCCATCGACATTGTTGTGCCAGAGTCCTTGCAGATTGGCAGGCAAAGTGCCTGGACGCGAACTGGCAATGAGCAGATATCGGCCAAATTGATAATAGAGTTCTTCCAACGCATTGTCGGTAGTGCCGTTGCGATGAGGCCTCTAAACGTTGTGCAGTGGGTTTGTCGTCAGCGGCACGGTTAGACGGATTCAGGCGCAGTTTTCACGCTGAAAGAGTGCCGAATAGTCACGATAATGGCGTGAGAAAAGCTGATTATAGTCTTTTCTTTTCAGCTTGTTGCATCCACGTTTGAGTCGTTACCTCGGGTTGAACGCCAACATAGGTCTTAGGATTCGTAAAATCTGGATTGAAGTTAATGCGGTAATCGGTGTCTGCCGTGATAGAAACATCACCTCATCGGCATAGCGTATTTTTCAGCGTATCATGCTCGTTTGTCACACTTCCGCCTTTTTGTCACGGCCTGAATACGCACGACATATTGCATGCCATTATCGTCTAAAAGCACCTCGATAGACTAAACCATTGGCGCCATCAGCCTGCATTTTGTCCTGTAGAAACAGGGTTGGGAGCATAAGAAAAGTTAAGGTTTTGCTTTGCCTTTGGCATTGGCTTTGAACCGCAACACCAAGACATTATCAGGGATAAGAGACAAAGGCTGTGCGCTGATAGCACACCCCATTTTGATTGAACTGCACCAAGGTGCGCGCCGAATCTAAAGAAAGTTCGCGGCGATAGTGGCTGATGCCCTCTTCCGTTAGTCCCTGTTTCGATGAACAACTCGCCCATCGTGGTGAAATTGCCAAAGCGGAAAGGCTTCTCATCCCTTTGCTCATAAGAGGCCCAACCATTGAAGTTTTTGCGCGTAAGGCTATCGGCTTTTGGCCTTGTCGCCAGCCAAAAAGGCTGCCCGAATGTCTTTCAACACCGAGACACTATGCTTATTTACATTCCAATAATAGCTTGCATAATGACCATCATCTATATTTATTGGAAAAACATTATTATCATTTACATTCCAATAATAGCTTGCATCATGACTCACTCCGGGGCCTCCGCGCCACAAACTCTTTTTCGTTTAACGTGATGCGTTCAGCCGAAATCGAACCAAAAATATTGGCCCCACGCTGCCATTACCAATGGGAAGCGAAGCCGACTCCCACTCTTGATCAGCGTTATTCGCCGAATTGCCGGCCATTTCTGGCTTTTTCCTATCCTTCCATGCCATGGGATTCCCCCATACCACACGGCCTTTCCTTTCAGACTACAGGGAGAATCAAACCAAATCCGCAAGGGACGAGATGTATATACCTTATTCGTATGGCTCTGAACAGAACCACAGCATAACACCATCAAAAGTCAAAACTGCAACTTTACACTTCATCGCAAAATCAGTTTTTTCTCATACACTATATAATGCGAGATGCAACAACATCAAGCCACGTTTTTCTATGTTGTCAGTCATAAAATACTAACTAAGGTAGGGAAGGTCTCCTATGCAATAGCCGAACCATTTCAGCACACATCATGATTGTGTTGTTCATCCGTCATTATGTCAAAGATTAAGTTAACAATATCGCAAAGTTACAGTTTTTATCTTATTCAACAAATTTTTAATCGACAAAAAGTGATAGGAAGAAGGATAGAAATATGGTTAAGGAAGATGTAGAGTGATAGTCAGTTCACCCCCACCCCCAGACTTTGCAACCAGATTAGTGCTGAAATTCGGCTTCCTATGGCTCTTGACGAAGGCTTACTCACTCCATTTCAGTATCTATGTATCAGTGATAATACCGATTTAAGAGCCGAAGATTTGATGCAAGAAATAAATATATTGCAACGAAATTAACCGAAAAATTATGTAATCAGGAACGTGTGGGACTGATTATCAATAAACTCCACTACTATCTTCCAGATGAAACTAAATGTAAAGGCGTTGGGCTTTTGTGCTTCAAAAGAGCATGCGCGCTATATAGCTGAGCAGTTTAATGCTTCTGGTTTGAATGCCGACTATCTGACTTCTGATCGAGATAGTGAGCGAAGCAATTAAACCGCGAGTTAGCGAAAGGCAAAAATAAACTATCTTTTCGTGGTAGACGCATATTCAATGAAGGCGTGGATATTCCCGAGGTTGATGTCGTGTTGTTCCTCCGTCCCACTGAATCGTTGACGATTTTTCCTACAGCAATTAGGGGCGTGGTTTACGTCTTTATCCAGGTAAACTGTTACTCACGGTTTTTCGACTTTGTGGCACAACTCAGCAAAAATTATGACTTTACAAGTCGTTTTCGCAGCCCTCATGGTGCGCAAAAGACAAAGAAACGTTGTTGATCAAGTGAAAGACGGATTCACGCTGCTTCCACATGGTTGTTCTATTCATATGGAAGAGAAGCGCAACAATATGTTTTTAGAAAACATCAAAGGCAGCAGTGTATAACCGGCGTCGCTCTCATTCAAGAACTTCGTAGTTATGACCATATTCCGACGATAAAGAGTTTATAGAGAACAACGGACAAGATGTGCGCATCATCTATAAAAATAATTATTGTTGGACAAAACTAAAAGGCAGAAGCAGGACTTTGCACGTATGAGAGAGATGAAAACACCGGTCGTTATGAAAAAGGTATTGCGAATTTGGTGCATAATAACAGTGTGGCTTATTTGCATTTTATTCAACATCAATTGACCAATGCTGATGAAATACGATTTGATGACGAACGAGAAAGAGTCTTTGGAACGATGTTTTTATTATACGCTTTACCTCGATAAAATCAGTAAAACGGGTGTGAGAAGCATCGAAGAAGCGTTTGAGAAACTTCAAAGAAAATATACGCCGTTTGTCGATGAGGTCAAAAGAACTCACTGCATATTTGCTTTCGAATATTGATATCAAAGACCTTCCCCATTGGCGAGATTTGCCACAGGCCTTAAAGCAATATGGCTGTTATACGCGTGAAGAGATATTCACTATTTTCGGTCGGCAGACAGCAGAAAAGCGTATGCAAGGCAGTGTTTCGGGGGTGTTTAATATTGAGGAGCGCAACACCGAATTACTCTTTGTGACGCTAAACAAATCAGATAAAGACTTTTCGGTATCGACAATGTATGATGATTACGTAGTCAGCGAACGTCAATTTCATTGGAAATCAAAGAATACGGATACGCATGAAGGGGCGTGGAAAGCGCTATGTGGAACAGGCTATTAACAAGAAAAAGTTTCTGCATTTTTGTCAGAGCAGATAAAACGACGGCTTCAATAACACCTGTCCCTTCTATTGTTTCGGCTTAGTAGATTATATTTCATCGCGCGATGATAAACCCATGAGCATAGATTGGCACATGCATCATCCGATATTGCCCCAGTTTATAAAGGCTGTATAAAAGTGGATTGGGGGCATCAAAAGATGCTTTGGTATAGGAAACTTGATTTTTCACGATGGCCGTCATTGCTGTATTTCGCTTTTTGAAACAGCGTACAACGATTCATCAGGTGGTTGAGAATGAGTGACTCATGATTCGCTGTTATCAACAGAACGCCCCCTGACTGTTAATCAGGGGGATGTATAACAACTGATCACTTGATGCAAAATTACTCGCCTTTTCCATGAAAGTGGTCTGTAATTGAGAACTAAAAATCGCGTACAGAATGACTCTTTTTCTCAACATCCTTTCAAAATAATTCCACTAAGGTTCGATTATAAACCTGCTGCTCTTTATCAGTAAAGCCGATGGGTACATTGCTCTGTATTTCGTAAACTACTGAGCTAAATTCTCCTCTTATAAGTGGGATTAAACTAGGATGACCTTCACTAAGTGTTCCATGATACAAACTGTATGATTTGATAGGCTTTGTGGCAATCATTTCAATCCTTCTATAAGGTGCAATTATAGCTAGTTCTAGTAACTTTAGTACAACAGTCGATTATAAAGCAATTCTCACTTAGTGTGAGTTCATGCGCACAATCATGATTCGTCATGACATGTTCTATATCTTTCCATTCACATGTTCAATTATAGACATGGTATGACGATGACCTTTGCATGAACAAATATTTCAATTCCACTAGGTTCGAATTATAACGCGCTGACGCTGCACACAACTCGTGGCAGATGGACGATTGAGATTTCAATTCCACTAGGTTCAATTATAACATGCAGACATCAGTTCATCGGGACTACACTATGCTCTACATTTCAATTCCACTAAGGTTCAATTATAACTGTGATACTGCTGGTATTGTGCTAATAATTTATTTCAATTCCACTAGGTTCAATATAACTCAGGATTCAGAGGTGCGACGTGTACATATTTCGAATTCCACTAGGTTCAATTATAACCTGCGGTTCTTCCTCTCCATAGTATCAGGTCTATTTCAATTCCACTAAGGTTCAGTGTAACTGAGACAGGCACGAGCGGCAGCAATGTCAGCTTGATTTCCATTCACTGAGTTCAATTATAACGATGGATGGTTTTCGTGACTGCTAGTATATCATTTCAATTCCACTAAGGTTCAGTATAACAAAACATCGCCATTTTTGCTCGTGGCCACCACAAATTTCAATTCCACTGAGGTTCGGTATAACAAAGGAGTATTTCCAGCTCTTTTATATCAATCAATTCCACCCTAAGGTTCAATTATATCTATTTATCTAATTCAAATGTCGTTTAGTTTATTTCAATTCCACTAGGTTCAGTATAACTTGTACAGAATTTTGAGACTAAAGTGAATCATTTCAATTCCACTGAGGTTCAATTACTTGCCCGCCACCTGCAACTCACTGCTACTGTTTCCTATTCCCAATTTCAATTCCACTGAGGTTCAATTATGCGCACATTCTGTTTGGCTTCTAAAGGCCCTTCCTATTTCAATTCCACTAAGGGTTTCAATTATAACTGTCGCTGCTCGATGAGGTTGTAGCAGAGAACATTTCAATTCCACTAGGTTCAATTATAACTGCAAGCGCAAACTTAGAGGCCGTCCATTCTCTTTCAATTCCACTAGAGGTTCAGTATAACATGATAACGAGGTTGCCAACCATAAAGCTTTTTCGGATTTCAATTCCACTAAGGTTCGAATTATAACACGCTAAGTTTGCACGTGAGGGATTGTTTTGTTCCAGATTTCAATTCCACCCCAGGTTCAATTATAACTGTGGATAGTGAGTTTGCATTTTAACGTGTATAACAAATTTCAATTCCACTAAGGTTCAATTATAACTGAAGAATCAACGAGACCTTCGACCAACGTATTTCAATTCCATAAGGTTCTATAACCGTAACAAGCTGATAATAACCAGCGACTTCACAAAATTCCACTAAGGTTCAATTATAACCGCAGTTCTTCGTTGAGCTTCTGTTAAGTTAGCAAAATTTCAATTCCACTAAGGTTCAGTATAAACATTGCCTTGTGTTGCCCCTGTCTTGGTTGAACAAAAATTTCAATTCCACTAGGTTCAGTATAACAACACGAAAAACAATTAATTCGGCGATCTGCATACTAGTTTCAATTATAGACCTTCTCCTTTAGAAAGGGCTGATAAACACGGATGTTTTCCGGCGCCCGGAAATACAAAATTCATTGGAAAATTGTCGATACCCTAATGATATGTTTTAGTGGCACCGACATTTCCTTTTCTACTGGTGTTCAATAAGTCAAGAGCAATTTTAGTATCTATGGAAATGAAAATAAATCTTATAGACATCGACAACTTGCAGAAAGTTATCTGTTGTCATTCTCTCTACAAGAATATCTTACTCATGTGATAACTCATTTTTATTGGAGAATATTATCACACTATCTTCTTTTTATCTATTAAGCTATGTATTTTCTTTATTCTGTAACTCTCGAGTTTAACTACTGATAGTTCACCTTCAAACACCGAATTCTGTATCCAACAAAGATATTGTCGACATAATTTCAGCATTTTGCCAACTCGCTTCTGCCACATCATAAATCAAAATAACATACATACATTACCAATACATCTTAAAAGGGTTTATATTCTTCTATCGGTATATCTTTCAAGAGCTTATAACACTCAAGTTTTATCAGATGACGATAACTCACATTACGCCCCGAGGAACGATGACGGAATGTTTCATTATAACGTTCCTCCATTGCTGGAAACAAAAATCTTTTTCCTTTATCATTTAGCAGACAACTCATTCAACTTCCAATCAAAATGATTCTTTTGAAGCGCACGTTTATTGAGTACTTTGAATATAACGCGATCAACGATAATAGGCTTGAAGATTTCAGATATATCCAAGCATGAGAATAACGGCGTTCTCCCGGCTTATGTAGAAAACTAATCATAGGGTTCAGTTTGCGTTTGATGAATTGCACACAATGTTTCTGTATAGCACATCATGTTACCAAAAAGAAACTAAAGCATTCACTTCATTCTCTGGAGGTTGCTTCGTGCGACTGCCAAACTTGAAATCATCAAGTATGATATCAAAAAGCAAAATAATAGATTCTGCGAAATATTTCCTTCTATTCCCATCACTTCTTCAACTGTTTTCGCTTCCAGAAAAGAGTTTGTGCAAATTCTTTCATTTCGACAATCTGCCCTTCAAGTTCTTTCCCTCTTCTATTATAATAGTTCAAATTCATCACCATATTCCATGCCGCACCCTGAATAAACTTTCTTGCCAGCTCTACCCGTTTTTCGAACTTTGATATGTTTTTGCTTGTGCCAACAAAGCCTTTCCTAAGCAGCCCTGCACGAGGCATGAAACTCCCTGTATAATTCTCATAATAATCGAAGAAATGAACAGGAATATCGCGTTGTCCCAGGAAATTATATGAGAACTATTCGCTTTCAAACTACCAAAAACATACAATTCAGCAACATCTTCTATCGGAATAAAACGAGAAAGATTGCTTCGTTTCATTTCCTTGTTCATCTATGCTAATAGGCGTAAACTTCAAAGTATTGTCTTGACGTTCCATCAATCCTGGATTAAACAAATAAAACTCCTTTTCATAAATCTTCCTCCATTTCATTTGTAAAAACAGAACTCAAAATAGCTACAATTCGTACATAGACCTTTCTTCACTATAGGCGGGCATAAATCCTGTTCTATAATCTTACAGATGTCTTGCTGAATTAAAGCAATATTTTCGCGATCCACATCTGTCAATACTACTTCCGATGTCTTTCTAAGCTCCAGGATATTCCAACACTCCTTTCACCCCATTAATACCATGCTGTTCGAAAAACATACATATAGTATTTCAGCTGCCATGTCATGCGCCTTAACAACCTTATTCGACTTTTTAATCTCATGAATAACTTTATTCCGAGCATCATAGTAATCTACTTTTATGCCATCTATCGCAACTTCTTCATACTTCATCGAGCGCTGTGGATAACTATCTTCATGTATCAGTTTGCCTTCATACACCAAGTCCGAATTATGTTCCATATTTATGCCATTAGCAAACAGCCATAACTTTCGCTTCTATAAAAGCTGATAATAATTAAAAATGAGTTCGGTAATAATCATGAAAAATATCTCCCTTTATTTGTTTTCTTGTATCTGAAAATACTAAACCAACCTTTTCATCATATTTACTATTGATTACAAATTGTTTTTATACTTATAATCTGTTTTATCCCCATTCTTTGAATATACAAATGTTTTTCTGTTCAATATTTCCTTCACATGCATATTAGTAAACCTACGTTTTACCTAATAGACACTAATAGTCCTTCGGCTTTGACAAATTGAAGATTAGCTATTCTATTTTGATATTCTGGTACCAATGCAGCAGGAATAACTTTCTTATCATCAAATTGTTTTATAAAATTCTTCCTCTCTTTCTGCAGAATATTCCAATGGATGTAAGTCTTTCTTCACTAATCTTCAAACAAAATTTTCGTCATCAAAAATCTTCTTGTTCTTCTTCTGACCAACAAGGATAAACAACATCTATCAATGTTTGTAATTTATTCTCTTGGATTATACCACCTTCATCTTGCTCTATTTGTTTTCAAGACATCCAATGTCCTTTCTATCACTCCCGCATTTTTATAGATATATTTATCTGCATCATTTCTTTCCTTGAATACATAGCAAGGACAAATTCCTTTTCTCGTTTTCTATTAACCCTCCCAAAACGCTGTAAAAGAGCATCAAGAGGTGCTGGAGCTGTATAAATAAGATCAAATCTACATCCAGGCTTATTTCTATAGCTTGTGTACCAACCAAAAGTGACACATCATCTTCTTTTCAATTTCACTTCATTCTTAAATCTATCTTCCGCACAAAAGCGTCCATGAAGTAGAACTTTTTGAAGCATGCAGATATTTATAAACCATTTGAGACTCATCGACAGTGTACATACAACAAGAACTTTCTTACCTTGATTGATATCCACTTGTATATTATCTAAATAATCTATCAACAAACCATCCAACAAAATAGACGATGTCGTCTAAATGAAGATAAAGTTGCTTATCCGCAATGATTTCTTGATAAGGACCTATAACAGATACTATTTTGCATCCTCATAAAAGTTGGCAAAGTTGCTGTCATTATATGTACTCTGACCTTCAAATACTGAACAGCAAATGATAATAGCACTATTATCTGAGCAAAAACCTTGGCCTCATAAGCATGTATTTCGTCAATGATAAAATAACCTCCACTCCATTCAAAGATACCTTTTTCAAAAACCTTTAATTCCAAAAAGATACTTTAGTAATTGAAATGGCGTAACTATCTTCAAAGGCATTACCATAGACTTAAAGTCTTCTACTTGCTTTTTGAAGTTCGATAGTATCTATAGAATTATTTTTCCATTTGCAGATTCAAATACTGCATTAGATTTCCATGTGTAATCCAACTTTTCTTGAAGAATGACCTATACAGAAATTCAAACGCTCATACATTGCATTTATGGAAGCTGTATAAGGTAGTATATAGTAAACTCTTCCTTGCCTCGATGTTCTAATTGGTTTTTCAGCCAACAAGAGCAGCTTCCGTCTTTCCCGCGCCCCCGTAGGTGCATTAGGATAACACTATATGGGGCCTTCGCATCTCGTAACTGATGGGTAAAGAGGGTATTTATATAAGAAGTCAAAATCTGCCATCTCCAACTGGTACAAGTATTTTATACCTGCAGAAGCCATATGATCGCACTGTTTTTATTGCACCAACAAATAATATATTTTTCTATATTAGCTTTTTCTTCGACATTTTTATTCTTAGCTAATCGAAGTATACTCTTTAAACAAAGGAACATTTTTGTAATAGGTTCAGTTCATATCTATTTAATATTTTTCCTTATTTCTTCATAACATAATTTATTACATTCATCAGCATACAACAAACCTTCTTCATCCCAATCTTCATCATTATAATAATTACGATTGACAAAATCAAAAAGATCACACAACGACTTATGATGCCCTAATACACCAAAATGACACTAAATTCTTTTTCTGATTCTGATAAATTAGAATTATGAATAAAAATAAATAGAAAACAACTCATGTCAGCTGATGATACCACAAAGATGCCTTACCCAAAAGTACTTTTTGAAACTCAACATGTCCTTTACCTGTATCATGCATTATAAGGCTCTTTCTAACAATATTCCAGTTTTGTTTTTCAACAGGAATATTAGGGTATAACTATTGACAACTGCCTACAAACAGAAAGGCAGTCATCAATGTGTTCATTCAGAGATATCTTTGGATTTGATTTTGCAAGAAGGATTGAACGTTCCATTTTTACTTTTTCTTTTCCTAACCTTAAATGATGCATATAAATATCAACATCTTCCCCATTGATACTATCCCGCAATGCACTAAGATTTGTTGAAAAATCATCACTATTACATCCAATAACAGAGTAAGCTTCCGTACCAACATTCTCACGAGGAATAGTATTCGTAAAATACTTTGCAAAGCTTGTATTGTACCAGGTAGAAAATTACTATTAAAAGGAACTATCTGCCCTTTTATTTTACTCGCATTATTGACCTCTTTCAAATCACAAATAACAATATCTTCTATGGTTGCCAAGTCGCAATTCTACCAAGAAGAATCTGAAAAACAGGAGTCTGGAAATATTCTACAAAGTTTTTATCTATGATATATATATATAAAGTATTATCGAATAGAATTGTCTATTTATAACATTCGATTTTACCTGTTTTTAGCGGTACCTTTATCATATTCCATTTGATAAATAGTTTCCAAATCATTAGATATTGACCGATAACTAAAAATAATATCCAATCTCCATATCTGCATGATTAAGATAGCGCCCCGCACAAGCATTCATAAGTCCTAATATGGTACTTAGGGGTACTTCTAAAGTTGGCTGATAACCTGATATTATATTAGGATATCTAAAACTCGCAGTCCATGCCGATATTTTAATACGGAAAACCTTCATTATTCTATTTGTGTCTTAACTTCTTTTTATATATTCATCAACAGCAATATTTACAGATTGATGAACCACAATATCATTAAAATCAGAGACTAACGCTTTTAAAATCCTCATCATACTCATCGAAAAAGCCACTACGTCTACCAATATAGAGTTTCCCTACAAAAGTGTTCTTTGTAATCTGTTAAAAACTTGTCTCAAACCTTCTATATTCAAAACAACTCGTTCATTTCTGTTCACCAACATTCTTCACTATGTGTGAGAACGGATGATTACCTGTACTCGATGTAACCAAAATAATTAGTTTCGGGTAACATCTCCCATGTTACTTGTCTGCATAGCACCACCACTGATATTTTTCAATGCTGCAATAGTATCTGCTATACGCTCCTTTCTCACATGCTGAGGTAGACATAAAGTTTCCTTTCCCAAACAAATCATCTATTTCTACAGCACCATTCTCAATAGCTTTTTCCTTTTCAAATCATCTGATAGATTCCTATAACCGCTACGATTATAATCTGAAAAAGTTGAAATTGCATTTATATCCAAAGAGACATTCCTTTCATAACTGCGCTATATTCTTGCTTTACAAAAGGAACGGCATCCCCTCTTGACGTGACATACTCTGACCAGTTCATAGCTGGACGTGTCGCTGCTACAGAATATCAAAGCAGAATTCTTCAATGGAGAAACCCTTGTAACTGTTATATTCTTTGTTTTCTTCTTTCCTTTTCATCTTCATTTGTTTCTGATGCAGCACGCATATAACCAAACACATCATCATCTGGATAGTCAACAGGATTAGCATTAGTAAATGCAATAGACTTGTCTCTCGTTACTGGAGAAAGCGTCCAACCATGTACATATTGTAGAGTTTCTCTCCACCAATATCGCTGAGCTTGACCCGAGACATACACATAATTTTGCCCATCCTTGTAAATAGATTTTGTCTTTACTGCATTATCAAAATTAGAAGTTGTATCTTTTCCTGCATTATTTAAGGCTACAACATCCACATCTAACAATACAAATCCTTGAACATTTAAATTTCTTTCCATATCTTTTTATATTTTAATTATTAGAAACTTCATTATCGTTATTCATATCCTGATGCATCTGATGCAATCGTTCATAAATGCTATCAATAAAACATCGCGCATTTCCTTCCAGGAATCTAAATCAGGGAATAAATAGTCTGCATACTCATTTACTGTGACTATTGCATCTTCATTTCCTTCTTCGTAGTTCTTTGCTATAATGTCTTTTAAAACAAAACGTCTCAGTAAATAAGAATTTGTAACGCCATCTAACTTTTTTGAATAGCCTTTTTCTATTCTCTGATTATCATTGCATGCTACGATAAAATCTGCTATTTGCTCAATTTTATCAATGGTTTCTTTTTCATATGTCTTATTTTAATTGTGTATATTCTAACTATTTTTAAAATTTACTAAATCCGTTCTACTAAAAGATAACAAGTAAGGAATAATAGATTTATTATTTAACAAATAATCATAAATAACATTACCCTCAATACTGGTATTCTTCTGGGGCAACTATCATCGCTTCTGCTTCTTATTCTGTACTTCATAACAATCAATATCCTTATTATATTTTTACACTATAGTAATAGTGTCGCACAAAAATTATGCCAGAAATCCTTATACTGAACTTTTTGTGCATTAAACTATAAGTGCAAGGTTTGGAAAGGTAAATTATGAGATAGACAAACTGGGTGAAGCTCAAAATTGTAAAATGGTACATTACCAAATTTCTTTGTTTTTCATCAAATATATTGGCTGAATCCATAATTACATAATCAGCATATCTAAATAAAGTGGTACTCGGATTGTTGCCTTTGCTTTATTTATGGAGGTAGATATTATGTGCAACTGCTGATAAATTTTTCTTTGCAGATTTTTAGAGTAGAAACAGGCAATTTCCGGAGTATTACTACTTATTAAAGCTATTTTTCCTTGTGACTTGTTCACAAGCCAATGGTAAAAGAAACATTTTATCAAAAACCTCTTTAGAAAAGAACAATCCTTCTTCAAAATTATGATGGAAAATTAATAAAAGTTCGAGACCCTCCTAATACCATATTATCCCTACCTGCAGGAAAAACAAGACATGCCCGTCAAGCGACATACTCCCTTTTTCCTCCAACTCACTCAATAGTCCACGAAAATATTTTCCTGTTTCTTCTTTCTTCTTTTGTTTCAGTCTTAAATGCATGCTGAGTAATTTTTCAATTTAAAAGAATGAATCAATTTGCATCCACTATCAACATAGATATTTTGTTGCTTTAACGATCAACTCTAATATATCTAAATCTGGAAAATGAGAAGCAAATTCTTCTAAGGCAAAACCTCCTGCATCAACAAAAAGGATCTCCTGTCATCTCAAAAAGAGACTTATAATCCACATTTCTATACGTTTCTTTCATTGTATAGACTATTTTATTTCTGTAAATCCAAAACCTTGAGAACACAATTCGCTCAAACCTCCCTCATGAGGCTATCTCTCATCATTCTATCGGAGCCTCAGGCGGAAATCATAGCGGAACCCACGAGCGCTGAGTTTTGCTCTGGGAGTATCAGCCTGATTGTAATAGAACAGACTTTGACTTATGAGTCAGCAACTCAAACTCAAATGAAGAAACATCTCCCGTAAAGGATGACCATAAAACGATTCATAACGTGCAAGGAGACCCTTCAACAAACCCCTCTCATAATGCTTGTCTAAAGGAGAAGATATTGCACCCCATTATCTCTCTTCTCCCGAATACAGATAGAAGAATTTACACGAAAAGTCATCGTTTCTTCTAACGTCCGCAGAAGACCAGCTTCAACGCCAACCACATCCATGGCTACCCGATACGCCCTATTTCCAATCACCGCATGCTGATTGGCAAACAAACCATGCACAAAACTCTGCTGATGCTCTTCTCTGGCAGAAAAACTGACATACCATTCAATCCTATCTCCTATTATATTAATACACTGAACATCTCGCATACGATATTTCTCAAATTGAAAAACGCGAATAGCAAAACAACTTGAAATAGCTTTTCCATTATTAAGCTTGAAAGCCATTATCATGCAACCACGCCGAATAAGCTTTTATCAGCATTCGACAATATCTTATATATAACCGCAGAGTGTTCATACTGATGAGTCGATTGGCAAACAAACACCAGACTGCGGTCTACTCGAAAATAATCTTAAATTTTCATGTATTCGAAGGTTTCTCGTTTTACGTGATATTTTCGACCTCTAAGATACTGTTTTTGTAAATAATATCAAAATTAATCCATGTCTGTAAAGTATTTCAACAAAAAGTTTCAATTATCGCGTATTTTTCTAAGCGAATGTGGAACTAAAATTAATAGAAAATAAAGCTATTACGTCAAGCAATACAAACACACGAGTAAATTATCAATCTGAAAGTAGAACAAACTCACTCGCATACGGAAACACCAAACCATTCGGGAAACGACTTTCGTCATGCGCGGAAACTTCAAACCTTTTGCGGGAATGATTTGCGGGCCT